>Ga0105045_10000038_pt1 | contig 62258 bp, 51 predicted proteins | sample MAT02_FD_78089 | JGI IMG/M metagenome (GOLD analysis project Ga0105045, IMG submission 78089) | Freshwater microbial communities from Lake Fryxell liftoff mats and glacier meltwater in Antarctica - MAT-02 (megahit assembly) | ecosystem: Environmental > Aquatic > Freshwater > Ice > Liftoff...
TGCGGCCCGGACAGCGATCCCGCCAGTGTACGGTCATGCCGATTCGCGCTCCGAATGTTCCCGGCGCGACGCCGGTCACGGATTCGTGCACTAACTTCACGACTTGTGCGTGACCAGCTCGGCACCGTCGCGGCGCATGCGCCGTTGACAGACGCGGGCCGGCCGGCACCCTCCTTCTTTCTATTCCGTCACACCGTATGACCGCACAGATGGACGCGTACTCCCGGCACGTGATGGTCTGTACCGGGTCCTACTGCAGCCCAGACCGCCGAGGCCGACAGGTCTATGCCGAACTGGCGAAGCTCTTGCAGCGCGAAGACCTGCTGTTTGGCCCGAACCGGGTGAAGCGCGGCGAAACGCCCTGTCTCGGCGTCTGTGCCGACGGGCCGATCGTCGTGGTGTATCCCGAGGGGGTCTGGTACGCCCGGGTCACGCCGGCCCTGCTGGAGCGGATCGTCGTCGAGCACCTGAAGGCTGGCCGCATCGTGGAAGAGGCGGTGTTTCACCGGCTGGGCACGTCACCTTGACCACGGCCACTGGCGCGCCGGCGCGCGCCGGCCGCGATGGCCTCGTCGAGGGCGCGCTGGTGGCGTCGCCAGACATGGCGGGCATGGGCGCGAAAATTGGCCAGCGACACCGGCTCGTCGAGCAGAAAATCCGCCAGTCGGCGATGCCCCTTCCGTAAATTGCAGGCAGCACAGGCGGTCACCACGTTGCCGCCGGAGCTGTCGCCCCCGCGCACCTGCGGCTGGACGTGATCGATCGTCAGCGCCGCAGCCGGGTACTGCTCCGCGCAGTAGACGCAGCGCCACTCATCCCGCTCGAAGATTTCCTCGCGTCTCACGATGGTCGAGTTTCCTGATCCACGGCGCACCTTTTTCGAGGCTGCCCGCAAGCTGATTTACGATCCGGACGGCCCCGCCGCATCGCTCGACGATGACGTGCAGGACGTTCCCCGACTCACGCCCCATTCCCTGGACAAGGCCCGCATGGCACGCACCCGCGACCGCATTCTGACCAATCTGGAAGAGATGTACAAGGAAGCCTTCGACCGGGCGAGGGCGTCGGAGGATCCGTCACAGATGGTGGCGCTCGACTTCGCCTACCGTCGCGAGCAGCTGTACTTCGAAATCCTGCTCGACCTGCGTGACTCGATGGACCGGCGTACCGGCTGAGTGTCCACCGCCGTCTCGCTGGCGCTGGTCAACGGGCGCATGCGCACCGGTGATCCGAGGCGACCGGTGGCGGACGCGCTGGCGGTGGCGGGCGCGACGTTTGCGCTCGTCGGCTCCAGCGCCGAGGTGCGCAAGCTGGCTGGGAGTGCAGCCCGGGTGATCGATCTGCGCGGTGCGACGGTACAGCCGCTGCGCGAGGGCGCGGTGCTGCGCCGGGGCGAACCGGCGAGCTTCGTGGCGCACAGTGGAAATGAGTCCGCGATCGAACGCTTCCGCATGGAAGACGGCGCCATTCTCACCGATACCTTCGCGTGACCGCCGCACGCCTGCGTACACGATGCGCGCGGCTGGGAGCGCTGGCACCAGTGCTGGCCCTGATGCTCACCAGCGCGTTCGCGGTCCCGCGTGTCCACGCGCAGCTTGCTGCGGCGCGCCCGCACGGCTGGAGCTTCACGTACACCGCTGGAGTCACCACGGCGGGCCCGGCGCAGCCCGGCGCCGACCTCGCGCTCGACGTCGTGGTGTGGCGCGGCATGGCACGCATCACGGCGCGCAGCGGTGCGATGCGCGGCATGACAGGAGAGGGCGGCATGATTTTGCTGCGCGCTGCCGACAGCGTCATGTCCATCGTGAATCCGTCCCGTCGAGACGAGTTGCGCGTGACGATGGCGGAGTTCGGCGGCATGATGGGCGGAATGGGTGGCGCAGCGCTCCCGCTGGAGGTGACCGACGTGAGCGCCAGCGTGCGGGTGCGCGGCGTGGGGCAGCCTCTCGCCGGTTTCATGACGCGGACGGTCGAGGTGGACAACCGCTACACGCTCACGATCTTGGCTCCCGGCGGGCGTCGCTCGGTGCGCATGACAGAGCGGCAGGTGGTGGACGTGAGCCGTGACGTCGAGCGGCTCGATCCGGGCTTCCGCGCCTTCGCCAACGAGTTCATCCGCGGACTGGGGCTGCCGGCCGAGGCGCGGCGGAAGTTGCGACAGGCGGAGCGGGGGATGCCGGCCGGCTTTCCGGTGCGTTCGGCGACCGATGCGACCACCGTCAGCGGCGCCGACACCGTGCGCACGCAGCGCACGGCAGCGATCAGTGCACTGCGGCGCGAGGCGGTGGACACGATGACGTTCGTGGTGCCGGCCGGTTTTCGCGTCACCGAGATGAGCCGGCTGTTGCAGCAGCGGCGCCAGCCCTGATTGCCGGTGGCGCGCAGTCCAACGGTCCGAAACGAGAGCGGCGGCGTCGCCGGGTCGTCCGAGGTTCAGGCGGTTCCCCTTTCACTTTCCAGAGTTGCTCCATGTCAACGCGGCGATCACTGCGATACCTGCTGGCTGGGGCGATGGTCTCGGCGGCCTGTGCGACGGGCGGCACGGGTCAGGCTGTTGGCCAGCCCGCGGCAACGACGAAGCCCACGCATGACGGAGCCGCCGCCACAGCTGCCGACGAGGGCTTCCGGTTCACCTTCAACGCGACCGTCCGCACCGACGGGGCCCAGCCGGGAGTACCGGCGGGGCCGAGTGAGATGGCCTTTGTGACCCGCGTGCTCGGCAGCAGGATGCGTGTCGACTTCGGGAACGTCTCGGACCCCTTGATGCCAAAGGGCCGTTACATGATTGCTGACGTGGCCACCCAGGTCATGTACGCCGTGACTCCGTCGGATCGTACCGTCATCGTGTCCTCGCTCGACACGCTCCCCGCGGCGCCCTCCGATGCCGATGAGCAATACCTGACGAAGGTATCGGTGAGCGACACGTCGTCACGCGTCGAGGATCTCGGCCCTGGCGAGAGCGTGCTGGGGTTTGTCACCCGCAAGTACCGAGTCACACGGTCGCACACGAGGCGGACGGACATGTCGGGCCGGATCGAGGAGGCGCGAACGGAGTCCGTCGCAACGATGCACCTCACCACGGAGCTCGTGCCACAGTTTGCCCGGGTCGAAGTCTTCAACAGCATGTTCGGCCATGATCTGGGCGGCTCTGCATCCCGTGCGGCGGCGAGCGCGACGATCCGCGCGCTCGACGGCAGCGTGCCAGAAGGCTTCACGCTGCTCCAGGAGGAGGAGCGGCGCGTCACGCGCTCCGGTACCACGACGACGACGCAGAGCATCTCGCGGATGACGGCGTTCGCCCGCGGTGGCGTGCCTGCCAGCGATCTGACGGTGCCCGCCGGCTACACCATCACCGACATGCGCGAGCCGACCAGGGAGCGCTGAGCGCTCCTCCGCACGCCAGTCAGTACGCCACGATCTTCCGGTACGCCTGTCGGAAGCTTTCCTGCTGCGGCAGCGTCGCGTCCTCGAGCTGCGGCGCATACCCGACGAACGTGTCGGTGCTCGCGACCCGCATCACCGGCGCATCGAGCCACGCGAAGCATTCATCCGCGATGCACGCTGCGATCTCGGCACCATAGCCCCACGACTGCGAATCCTCGTAGCCGACGATGACGCGGTTGGTTTTCCGGATGCTCTCGAAGACCGTCTCCTTGTCCCATGGCGAGAGGCTGCGCAGGTCGATCACTTCGGCGCTGACACCCTCGTCGGCCATCTGGTTGGCAGCGGCCAGCGCCCGCTGCACCGTCGCGCCGTAGGTCACGACCGTGACGTCGGTGCCGGCACGGACCACGCGCGCCTTGCCGAACGGGATCATGAAGTTCGTGCCCGGGTTGAGCGCCTTGTTGTACGTCTGGCGGTACAGGTGCTTGTGCTCGAGGAAGAGCACCGGATCGTCGCAGCGAATCGCGGTGCGCAGCAGTCCGCTCGCGTCGAGGGCGTTGCTGGGGCAGATGACGCGCAGGCCGGGCGTGTGCGTGAACAGCGACGCCCCCGTCTGCGAGTGGTACACGCCGCCACGGATGTATCCGCCGTACGTCGTACGGATCACCATCGGTGCCGAGAAGGCGTTGTTCGAGCGCCACCGCATCGGGGCCAGCTCGTCGCGGATCTGCATGAACGCCGGCCAGATGTAATCGAAAAACTGGATCTCCACCACCGGCTTGAACCCACGCAGCGCCAGGCCGATCGCACGGCCGACGATGTTGGCCTCGGCCAGCGGCGAGTTGAACACGCGCACCGGGCCGAACTCCCGCTGCAGGCCGTGCGTGACCTTGAACACGCCACCCTTGCCCTTCACCTGCTCCAGCACTTCCGGACGGCTCGCATCGGCCACGTCCTCGCCGAACATGAGGATGCGCGGATCGCGCCGCATCTCGTCGCGCATGCACTGATTGATGAGGTCCACCATGGTGGTCTCGCTGCCGCTGAACTGCGGATCGTCTTCGGTGTCGAACTGCTCGCCGGTGGGATCCACCTCGGGCGAGTAGACGCCGAAGTAGACCGTGCTGGCGTCGGGCTGGGCCGCGACCAGTGCATCGTCGGTGGCGAGCAGCAGCTCGGCCTCGATGCCGTCGGCGATCACCGCCAGCTCTTCCTCCGTCGCCAGGCCCTGCTGCTGCAGCCATGCCGGGAACGTCTTCAGTGGATCACGCTCGGCGTCGGCAGCGCGTTCGTCGGCAGGCCGGTACATCGTCTCGTCGTCGGAGAGCGAGTGCGAGTACGGGCGGATGACTTTCGCATGGACGAAAGCCGGCCCCTGCCGCTCACGGGCGTACCGCACGGCGCGCTCCATCGCGTCGTAGCTGGCGAGGAAGTCGCAGCCGTCCACTTCCTGGATGTAGAGGCCCGGGAAGCTGCGGACGAGCCTCGAGATCGAGCCGCCGGCCGTGTTCACTTCGACGGGCACGCTGATGGCGTAGCCGTTGTCTTCCACCAGGTAGACGATCGGAAGGCGCAGGTTGCAGGCGGTGTTGAGCGACTCCCAGAATTCACCCTCGGAGGTGGTGCCGTCGCCGGTGGTGACGAGCGTGACTTCGTCGGTGTGGGTCCCGTTCAGCAACCGGTCCCGCATCGACGCCTCGGCGCTGCCCACGGCCTGCAGGAACTGCGTGCCGGTGGGCGACGAGGTCGAGACGATGTTGAGCGCCGTGCTGCCCCAGTGGCTGGGCATCTGGCGGCCCCCGGAATTCGGATCACGGGCGGCACCGACGGCGGAGTAGAGCATGTCCACCGCGCTCATGCCGAGCTGCAGGCAGAGCGCGCGGTCGCGGTAGTAGAGGAAGAACCAGTCGTGTGCCGGGCGAAGCACCATGCCCGCCGCCGTCAGCACGGCTTCGTGGCCGGCGCCGGAGATCTGGAAAAAGATCTTGTTCTGGCGCTTGAGCTGGACCTCGCGGTCGTCGATGCGACGCGAGAGGAGCATGGTGCGGTAGGCGGCCAGGAGCTGGTCGCGGCTGAGGCCCGCTGTGTACGTCTCGGACGTGGCCAGGGAAGTCATCCCGAGTCTCGGTCAGAAGGGAGAGCCACCCGGGCACGGTATGGCGCGCTGGGCTGCATGGCGAACTGGACTGAGCCCCGATGCGGGCCAACCGGCACCTGAGCAAGGTAAGCGGCGCCGGACGTCTCACCTACAGGCCGGAATGGCGGTCGGTGCAAAGTCGCGAGCCCTGTTGCGTCGTCTCGACAGGGTGGAACTCCGGGCGAGCCGTGCCATTTTACGGGCATTCCCCTCTTACTGGATGTGTTGACGATGGCAACTGACTCTTTTCGCCGCGGGCTCTCCGCGCTGGTACTGATCGCGATCTGTGCACCCGACGATGCCGCGGCGCAGGGCGGGGTGCTGGGGCGTGTGAAGCGGCGCGTGGAAGACAACGTCGGCCGGCAGGCGGAGCGCATGGTCGACTGCGCGATGGGCGATCAGACCTGCATCGACAAGGCGCGGGCGGAAGGCAAGCCGGTGAAGATCGACTCCACCCGCACGGCACCCGGGCCGGGCGGCGACGTCGTCACGACGGGTGGCGGGGGTGGCGGCGGTGGCAGTGACGTGTGGGCGAACTACGACTTCGTCCCGGGCTCCAGGACGATCTTCGTCGAGGACTTCAAGAACGACCAGATCGGCAATTTTCCCCGTCGCTACGAGTTTCAGACCGGGAACATCGAGTTGGTCACCTTTCGTGAGCGCCCCTGGCTGCGGGTCACCTCGACAGGGCGCTTTGCGGTCCCGTTGCCGGCCGTGCTTCCGGCTCGCTACACCATCGAAATGGACTACTGGGGCACCGGCGGCGAGTGCTGGATGTACACCGACGGCACGACCGACGGCGACACGCACTTCTTGTTCGACGCGGCTGGCGGCGGCGGCATCGGCCGGCCGGGCGGTGGCGCGAGCACTCGTGGTGACGGCGGGCAGAACCTGACGCATCAGCTGCGCATTCTGGTCGACGGCTCCTACGCCAAGGTGTTCGTCGATGCACGACGCGTGGCCAACGTGCCGAATTTTGCCATCCAGAACGGGAACCGGGTCGGCTTCTACTGCGATGGCGGTCTGGCCCTTGGCGGCATCCGTGTCGCCGAAAGCGGGCGGAAGCTGTACGATGCCCTCACGGCTGATGGTCGCGTGGCCACGCAGGGTATCTACTTCGACACCGGCTCCGACCGGATCCGCCCCGAGAGTGCGCCGACGCTGAAGGAGATCGCGGCCATGATTGCCGAGCATCGGGGGCTCCGCGTCGGCATCGAGGGGCACACGGACGACGTGGGTGTGGCGGCGGCCAACCTCGACCTGTCGAAGCGCCGGGCGGATGCGGTGAAGGCCTATCTCGTCGGCACGTTGCGGGTCGACGTCAGCCGCGTCGAGGCGTCGGGATTGGGCAGCACCAAGCCGGCTCAGCCGAATACGACGGCCGAGGGGCGGCAGACCAACCGGCGGGTGGAACTGGTGAAGCTGCCCTGATGGCTGTCAGTTAGTGGCATCACTCGCGCCGACAGGTGGCGCGTGACCTCGATCCCGGCATGTCGTATTGCCGGTGTGGAGGTCCGCGCCATTCGCCGTTTTTCAACGTTGCAACCGGTATCCGCTCCATGTCGTCGCATTGTGTGTTCTGTGACCTGATCAAGGGCGCCGGAGAGGTGTCCATCTGCTACGAGGACGCCGACGCCGTGGCGTTCATGGACATCCAGCCGGTGAACCGCGGTCACGCGCTGGTGGTGCCACGCGAGCACTACGCCTCGCTCGAGGACATTCCCGGTCCGCTCGGACGACATCTGTTCGATGTGGCCTGGCGGCTGGGCGAGGTGATTCGCGACGTGACGAAGTGCGATGGCATGAATTTACTCGTGAGCAGCGGCAGTGCGGCTGGGCAGGACGTGTTTCACTACCACGTCCACGTCATCCCGCGCATGCATGGGGACGGCTGGGACGTGCCGCTGCCGTTCACCGGCGGCACCCCCGTGTCGCGGCAGCGGCTGGATGCGACGGCCGTCCAGATCCTGACGGCACTGCACGATCCGATGCGCGTGAAGGCGGCGGCGGTCAGGCACGCGCGTCGCAGCGACGATCTCCCGACGGAGTGACCGCGATTCGCGTCATCCTCGAGCGGGTTCGATGGGGCCGGGTTCAAGGGGTCGTTCAAGGGGTCAGAGTCCTTGAAATGCCGCGTTGGACCTCCGTCCCCTTGAACGACCCGTTCACGTAACGTCGCAGCACTTCATCGCGCGACCGCGCAACGGTGATGTCGCGGAGGTGCGTCAGGCCTTGCGGAACGGCACGCGATGCCCAATCCTGTTGCTCAGACGCACGTGCACACGAGGACGTCATCGGCCAACGAGGCTTGTAGATGAATCGTTCGGGACTGCGCTTCGAAGTTCGTCGGACGGAGGCGGCATGACCGCCCTCTGGCATCACCATCTGCGCCGTCCCGTTGGACGCGCCCCACGCTGCGACCGGTTCGAGCGGCGGGACAGCATCCCCCCCGCCGTGCGGCGCGCGCTCAAGACGGCCGCCTGGCGCGACTGCGACCACCGCTGCGTCTACTGTGGTTGGGACATGCCGTTTGCCGAGGCGACGCTGGACCACGTGCAGCCGATCGCGCGTGGCGGGCGGTCGCAGCCCGGCAACGTCGTGGTCGCCTGCGGTCCGTGCAACCGACTCAAGGCCGACCAGCATCCGAACGACTTCTTCGCGCGGTGGCCGGATGCGGGGGAGAACTTCATGCGCTACGCCCGCGCGGTGCACCGGGCGCTCAAGCGGTCGGCGCGGCGTGCGGTGAGTCTGGCGTGGGCCCAGGCAGCGTAGGCGACGCCAGGTGATGGTGCAGTGACGCGATCGTCGCCACCGGCAAAACACGACGTGCCGCCCCGCATGGCGGCAGCGTGATGCTCAGCGCATTCGGCGTGCCGACGGCGGGATCTGCCTGAGCGCTGCCGAGAGCTCGCGCACGAGCACGCCGGTGTGCAGCGTCGGCCGGCCCCATTGTTCGCTGTTGACTTCGAGCACGGCGCCGTTCCGCACGGCCCGCAGGTCGCGCCATCCGGCCGTGCCGCGCAGCAGCTCGAGCTGCGAGCCGCCACCGCTGCGCCGCCCGACGATCAGCACGTCGGGATCGTGCGCGATGAACGATTCGAGCGACAGCGTCGGAAAATCACCGGCGACGTCGGCAAACGGATTGTCCGCACCGGCCACGCTGACCAGCTCCGCCATGTAACTCTTCGCTGCAGCGATGATCACCGGCGACGTGCTGATCACGTAGACGGCCCGGAGGCGCGGCATGCCGGTGGTTGCCGCCGCCACCGCTCGGAACTCCGCGCGGAGCGCTGCGGCGGCGGCGGCGGCCCTCGCGTCGAGGCCGAGCAGGGTGCCGATATCCCTCACCGAGCGGTACATCGCGGCGGTGTCGGTGGTTTCGAGTAGATACACCGGTACGCCAAGCGCACGCACGCGGCTCACCACCGGCGCCGTCGCCTGTCCCTTCCACGCGATGAGCAGATCGGGGCGTGCGGCGAGCAGCACCTCGACGCTCGGATCGACGCCGCCACCGACGTCGGCGGCGCGCGCCACCGCACGCGATGTGTCGTAGCGCGTGCGTGCAGCGACGCGGTCGGCGGCGCCGAGCGACACGATGATGTCCACCGACGACGGCGTCAGCGAGGCCACGCGGCGGACCGGGGCCTTGACCGTCACCATCTGGCCCGATCCGTCACGGACACTGATCGGCTGCGCGGTGAGGTCGGACGCGGCAGCCGCGGTGAGCAGCAGCCCGCAGGCCGCGCCGCGCCGCCACCAGCGGTGCCAGAATCCACGCCGGCTCAATAGTCCACCGGTCGCAGGTAGCTCTCGCCGATCGCCGTCGGGCCGATCAGTGCCACCGTCGGCAGGCGGCGCTTCCAGTGCGTGGACTCCAGACGGCGTCGCACGATCTCGATGTCGCGCGCGTCGAAGCCCCGCGTTGCGAGATCGGTGGGCGTCCACCCGTTCAGCATCCAGTTCAGCAGCTCGTCGGCACGGGCATACCTGATGCCGAAGTCGCCTTCGTCGGTCTGCCCCTGAATCAGATCCGCCGACGCGGGCTTGTCGATGATTGCGGCCGGCACCCCGAGGTGCCGCGCCAGCGCCCACACCTGCGACTTGTAGAGGTCACCGAGCGGATTGATCGGCGGCGAGTCGTCGGCGTGCCACGTGTAATAACCAAACAGGCGCTCAGTCTTGTTGCCGGTGCCCAGCGTCACGCCGCGAAGCTTCTGGCTCTGGTCGAAGAGCGTGATCATGCGTGTCCGCGCCATCACGTTGCCCCGGCGACCCGGATCGGCGTCAGGCTCGTGCTGCAGGTAGCCGTCCACTGCGGCGGTGATGTCCATGGTGCGATGCTGAATGCCAAGCGCGTCGATCACGAGCTCCGCGTGCGCGAGGCTGTCAGCGGAGGAGGACTTGTACGGCATGCGAACGGCAAGGACGTTCTGCGGGCCGAGCGCCAGTGCGGCGAGGTATGTGGTGACGGCCGAATCCACTCCGCCCGACAGCCCCACCACCGCCTTCGTGAAACCGCGACGCTGCATCTCGTCGCGGATGAACTGCACCAGCCAGTGCTGCACGAGCGGCGCGTTGATCTCGAGCGGTGCGGGCGCGCCGGAGATGCCACCGGCGCCGGCGGCCACGGGAGTGGTCGTCATCAGCGGCGCGGTTCGGCCCACAGGCGCCTCGTCGGCCGCGTCGTACGAGAGCACGTACGGCGTACGCGCCATCGCCGCGTCGATGTTCTGCGTCAGGCTCGGCCAGGCGTGGCTGACGTCACTGAGCAGCGGCGCGTCGGCACGGGCGCGCACGAGGTCGCGCAGGTCGCAGGTGAGCGTCGTCATCGCCGGCTCGAACAACGGCAGCGTCGTGCGCACGTCACCATGCGGCCCGATGATGGTCGAGGCGCCGCTGAACATCTTCCCCCCCTCGCTGCCCACGAGATTGCTGAGCGAGACGAACACGCCGTGCTCCTCCGCAAGGTCACGCACCAGCCGCTCCCAGCGGTAGACGCTCGCCGGACCGCCATTCGCGTCGCTGCGCGGCCAGGGCCCGCGCGCCGGCGCCGCCGACGAGACGAACACCACCTCGGCACCATCCAGCGCGGCGATCGTGCCGGTGATCGAGTGCCACGCATCCTCGCAGACGAGCATGGCGGCGCGGCCCCACGAGGTGTCGAAGGCGCGCAGGTCACGGCCGGCCTCGACGAAACGCGCTTCGTCGAACAGGCCGTATGTGGGGAGAAAATTCTTCCGGTGCACGTGTCGGATCAGCGGCGCGTCGCCACCGAGCGTGACGTACATGACGCTGTTGTGGAGTGTGTTGCGCCACCGTTCGTAGAAGCCGATCACGACGTCGATCGTGCTGCCGGGCGCCGTGCCAGCCACGACGTCGCGCTGCAGGTCGGCGGCGAGGGTGCCGGCGGTCACGGCGAGGTCGCGGACGCCGCCCTCGAGGAAATAGCCCGTGAGCGCCGTCTCGGGAAAATGCAGGACGTCGGGGCGCGGATCGAGCGCCACCGCCTGCGCGATGAGGGCGGCGACCTGTGCGCGGTTTGCGGTGTAGTTGGCCTTGGCCGGCCGGAACTGCACGAGGCCGAGGCGAAGCAGTCGTGGCATCCCGAAAGCTACGACCTTCCCGGGCGTGACGACGAGCCCGGCTGGCACCAATTCTGCTGCTGGGCTCTCCAGCCCTCGTAACCTGCCCAACGTGACCAGACTCCTGCTCGCCCTCGCCCTCGCCCTCGCCCTCGCCGCCGGACCGCTCGCGTCGCAGGCCTCCGATGCCTCGGCGATCATCCCGCTGCCGCAGTCGTCGCTCGTGCTGGCCCGGGACGGCACCGTGATCGGCGAGCTGGGCCGGCAGGTGCGCACCAGTGTGTCCATCGCCTCGCTGCCGCGGTTCGTGCCGCAGGCGTTCGTGGCGGTGGAGGACCAGCGCTTCTACCAGCACGACGGTGTGGACCTGGTGGGTGTGGCGGCGGCGATGAAGGATGCCGTGATGGGGAACGCCCGCGGTGCGAGCACGATCACGCAGCAGCTGGTGGGCAACATGCACCCCGCCCTGATCGACCGGCGCGACGCTTCGATCAGCCGCAAGCTGCGCGAGCAGACGGCGGCGCGGGCCATGGAGCGTCGATACACCAAGGCGCAGATCCTCGAGGCGTACCTGAACACGATCCACTTCGGACATGGATGGCATGGGATCGACGCCGCCGCACGCCACATCTTCGGCAAGCCTGCTGCCCGCCTGACGCTGTCCGAGGCGGCCACGCTCGCCGCGATGCCGAAGGGGCCGGCGATCTACGACCCGATCAAGAGTCCGGCACGGGTGAAGCAGCGCCGCGACCTGGTGCTCGCGCTGATGGCAGAGCAGAACTACATCAGCGCCGCGGAGAAGACCCGGGCGCAGGCGGCGCCGCTCGTGACCAGGCCCACCACCGTCGATGCCAGCTTCGCCTACATGGTGAACGTGGCGCGCGTGCAGGCTGAGCGGGGCGGGGTGAATCTGAACGACGGCGGCTACCGGGTGACCACCACCATCGATCCCATGCTGCAACGCGCCGCCGCGACGGCGCTGCGCGAGGGGGTGGCGGCCGCCGAGGCGCCGCCGCGCCGGACGAAAAAGAAGGGAGCCGCGCCGGCACCGGCAGCGGGGACGCTGCAGGGTGCCGCGGTGATCCTGTCGCCACTCACCGGCGAAGTGCTCGCGCTGGTGGGCGGGCGCAACTTCGCGACGTCGTCCTTCGACCGCGTCATCGATGGCCGTCGCCAGCCCGGGTCGAGCTTCAAGCCGTTCGTCTACGGCGCCGCGCTGCTGCAGGGCATCGCCGCCAACACGATCGAGCAGGATACCGCGCTGCGCATCGTGCAACCGAACGGCCAGGTCTACTCCCCCGACAACTCCGACGGGAAGTTCCTCGGCCCGCTGACGATGCGCGAGGCGCTGGTGAAGTCGCGCAACCCGGTGGCGGTGCAGCTCGGGCAGCAGGTGACGATCGACAGCGTCGCGGCACTCGCGAAGCGCATGGGGCTCGACGCGACGATCGCGCCCTATCCGTCGAGCGCGATCGGCACCGCGAGCGTCCGGCCGCTGGACATGGCGTCGGCGTACGGCACGATTGCGAACGGCGGGGCCGCCGTGCGTCCGCGATTCGTGCAGAAGGTCGAGGACCGGAGTGGCCGAACCGTCTGGGCACCGCGCCTGGCCGCACCACAATACGCGCTCGACAATCGCGTCGCCTTCGTACTGCGCGACATGATGCGCGACGTGGTGGAGCGCGGCACGGCCACGGCGGTGCGGAAGTACGTGCCGGCACGCATCCCGGTGGCTGGCAAGACCGGCACCACCAACGGCAGCACCGACGTCTGGTTCGTCGGGATGACGCCGGAACTGGTGGGCGCCGTGTGGGTGGGGTACGACACGCCGAAGCCCATCGCCGGTGGACAGGCCGCGGGTGGGACCGTCGCCGCGCCGATCTTCGCGCGGGCAGTGCAGGCGTACTACGCCGGTGGCCGCACGAGCATGGGATGGACGCCGCCACCCGGGCTCGTGTCGATGGAACTGGATCGCGAGACCGGACTGCCCGCGACGCCCGAAACGTTGCCTGCGAAGCGATACACCGAGTGGTTCGTGGCCGGCACGGAACCGGGGGCGATTCCGCTGGACGTGTGGCGATTGATGGAGCTGGGCGGGATCGGGCGCTGACCTGACGTCATCGTCACCCCGACCGCCGTGGCACGCTCATCTCCCGCCGCACCATCCGTACCCTCGATCGGACCAGTAGCCGCCGTTCGCCGCCGGCAACACGGCGATCTTTCAGGTACCTGGTGTTCTCGGACCCGAGCCTGATCGGGCCATGCAGCCGCGCCGGTGCGCCATACGCCGGTGGTTCCCACGCGGGAGTCGCATCGCTCACCCAATAGGCCGGGAAGCGCGCGCCGGCCGGTGGTGCTCGCGCACGCCACTCGCCCCGGAAGCCGAGGTAGCCGAGGTAGCCGAGGTACAGCAGCCCGTTCGCGACGAGGATCCACCTCATCGTGAAGTGCCAGTGCCGTGCGCCGCCGAGCCAGCCGCCGAGGGTGAGGTGCGGCCGGTACCGCCTGGCCGTTCCAAGGTCACCAGCGAAAGGTCTGGCCTTTCGGGGCGAGGACGGGGCTGGCGTTGAAGATCCGCAAGCGGGAGCCGGCCGTCACGACCAGCGCGACGGTGCTCACCCAGTGGGCGAGGCGGACGATGGGCGGTGGCGCCGCGCGTGGGGCCGTGCGGTGATGGCGGTCCGGCTCACGGGTGGCCGTGCCTGCGCCCTGTGACCGTCGCGAGCGGCTCGATCGCAGTGGTCGAACGGCGAAGCAGGAGCATTCGGTGCCCTGATGAATGAGAGCGACGAGTCGTCCAGCCGCTGACCAGCTCCCTGGTTCCCAATCCACATGCGGGAAGAATGTTGACTGGTTGGATCGGTCAGAATAGTTTGACCTGTCATGGAGACCATTTCCATCTCGGAAGCGAAGGCCAGGCTCGCCGCGCTCGTCCGCGAGGTGGCGGTGTCTGGAGCTGGATACGTGATCAGCGTCAACGGCCACCCGATGGCGGAACTGCGGCCGTTCGTGCCTGTGCCGACACCAGGGCGCTTCAAGGACTCGATTCGCTTCACTGACGATGCGTTCGCCCCACTCGCTGACAGGGACGCCGACGCATGGGGCGTGTGATCGAGGCGAGCGGTACACTGCTGCTGGACACCGTCGCCTTCATCTTCTGGCATGCCGACAGTCCGCGATTGTCGGCTCTGGCCCGGGCCGCGATGCTCGAGGCGCCGCAGCGCGCCGTGTACGTGAGCGCTGCCAGCGCATTCGAGATCTCCACGAAAGTGCGTTTGGGCAAGCTGGCCGTCGATGACGCACTGCTGAATGACTTCGCGTATGTCGTCGAGGCCGACGGCTTTCGCCTGCTCGAGGTCAGCGTAACGGCGGGCGTTCGCGCCGGGCAGCTCGCAGGAACGCATCGTGATCCCTTTGATCGCCTCATCGCTGCACAGGCCCTGTCCCTCGATGCGGCGGTGGTGACCAACGACACCGCCTTCGCCGAGCTGGGCGCCACGGTATTCTGGTAGGCGATTGGCCAGTGGCTCGTGCGCCGGCGCGGCCGGCGCCGGTTCGCGGCGAGCACCGCGCTGCATCCGTGTGGTCTGGATCGCCAACCGCCATACGCACGTCGGACCACATTCGCCCCGCCCAGCGCCTGATGCACCGTCGCCACTTCCTCCGCCAGTCCGTCGCCCTCGCCGGCCTCCCGGCACTCGGCTCGTTCACCGCCTCGGCGGCGGCAGGACGTCGATCACGGCCGATGCCGCCAGCGCCACGGCAAATCAACGGTGATCGCCTCAACGGCTGGCTCGCGCAGTTCGACCGGATCGGGCGCACGGCCGGCGGCATCAACCGCGTCGCGTACTCCGAGGCCGATCTCGCCGGACGCGCCTTCACGCTCGACCTGTACCGGCAGTCGGGCCTCACACCGCGCATCGATGCGGCCGGCAACATCCTCGCGCGCATCCCGGGCACCAATGCCAGCCTGAAGCCGATCCTGATCGGCTCCCACGTGGACTCGGTCACCGATGGTGGCAATTTCGATGGGCCCGTCGGATCGTTCGCGGCGATCGAGGTCGCGCGCTCGCTGGCCGAGCAGCGTGCGCGACTCGCCCATCCGCTCGAGGTGGTGGTGTGGCAGAACGAGGAGGGCGGCACGATCGGCAGCAAGGTCATGGTGGGCCTGCTCACCGATGCGGACCTCGACAAGGTGGCACGCTCCGGGAAGACGGTGCGCGAGGGCATCGGGCTGATCGGCGGTGACGTCGCCCGCCTGCGCGAGGCGCAGCGCGCGAAAGGCGACATTGCCTGTTACGTCGAGTTGCACATCGAGCAGGGGGGACTGCTGGAGAAGGCCGGCCGCCAGATCGGTGTCGTCGAGGGGATCGTGGGGCTGCGATGGTTCGAGGTCTCGATCACCGGCCTCTCGAACCATGCCGGCGCCACGCCGATGGACCAGCGGCAGGACGCGATGCTCGCCGCGGCGAAGTTCACCGTCGCGGTGAACGAGGCGGTGCGCAGCGAACCGGGACGACAGGTGGCGACGGTCGGGCGCCTGCACGTCACGCCGAACACGACGAACGTGATCGCGGGGCAGGTGGTGCTGACGGTGGACCTGCGCGATCTGGACCCGGCGAAAATCGAGCACTTCACCCAACGCTTCGAACAGCTGGGCCGCGAGATCGGCGCGGCGTCGGGCACGACGTTCCGGTTCACCCGGCTGGTGGAAAGCACGCCGGCCATCTCCGACGCGCGACTGCTGCAGATGATCGAGGGGAGCGCGACCGCCCTCGGCCTGACGCACCAGCGCATGCCGAGTGGCGCGGGACACGATGCCCAGGAGGTGGCGCACATCGCACCGATGGCGATGATCTTCGTGCCGAGCGTCGGTGGCATCAGCCACTCGCCGAAGGAGTTCTCGCATGCGGCGGACATCACCAACGGCGCGAACGTATTGCTCAACGCCGTCATCGCCGCCGACGCGGCCCTGCGCTGACTACTGCGCGAAGTGCAGTGCTGACCACGGCACCCGTGCCCCGGCCTCGCACGCACGCACGCACGTTCGCACGCACGTTCGCACGCACGTTCGCACGCACGTTCGCACGCACGTTCGCACGCACGGGCGCACGATCGCACGTTCGCACGCACGCACGGTCGCACGGTCGCACGCACGCACGGTCGCACGGTCGCACCCACGCTCGTGCGCTGACGCACGACGCCCCGCCGGTGCAGTCCCGGCGGGGCGTCGCGTCGTCAGGCGGTCAACGGCTCATCACCCTCAGAGCGCCGCCAGCTCCCGTTCGATCACCCGCTCGACGTCGCTCTGCGGCACGAGCGCCACCTTCAGCACCTCGTCCAGCGTCTGCACCGGGTGGAAGGTGAGCGTCTCGCGCACCTCGTCCGGCACATCCTCGAGATCGGCCTCGTTGGCCTTCGGGATGATGACGTGCTTGATCCCCGCGCGATGCGCACCGAGCACCTTCTCCTTCAGCCCGCCGATCGGCAGCACGCGGCCACGCAGCGTGATCTCACCGGTCATCGAGACGTCGCGACGCACCGCGCGGCCGCTCATCTCGCTGACCAGCGCCGTCGCGATCGCGATGCCGGCGCTGGGGCCGTCCTTCGGAATCGCACCGGCCGGCACATGGATGTGCGCCTCCACCGCACCGAGACGGCTGGACGGAATGCCCAGCGCCGCAGCGTTGTTCATGGCGAAGGTGAAGGCCGCGCGTGCGCTCTCCTTCATCACGTCACCGAGCTGCCCGGTGAGGATCAGCGACACCGGTCCGCTCCCACCCACGCCATCCGTGATGGTTTCCACCTGCGCGTCGCCGACGACGGTCCGCGGTGCCGATCGCGTGCCGGGCCGCCGTACCGAGGCCTCGACGAACATGATGTCGCCGCCCATCGGCGTGTAGTACATGCCATTCGCGATGCCGACGGCATCGGTCTCGCTGATCTTCTCCGGGTGCACGCGCGGGCGACCGAGCAGCGCACGCACGTCAGCGCTGTCGAGCACCGTCGGCACCTTGGCCGCCTCCTCGGCTCCCGACGACAGCTTGCGCGCAACCTTGCGTGCCACCGCCCCGATCTGCCGCTCGAGCTGACGCACGCCGGCTTCGCGTGTGTACTGACTCACCACCGTCATCACCGCGTCAGGCGTGAGCGTGATGCCCGCGCTCTTGAGACCACTCTCATCGAACTGGCGCGGCACGAGATACTGCGTCGCGATGCCAGCCTTCTCCTTCTCGGTATAGCCGCTGAACTCCACCACCTCCATACGGTCCAGCAACGGGCCGGGGATGTTCTGGATGAAGTTCGACGTGGCGATGAACAGCACCTCGCTGAGATCGAACGGCACGCCGAGGTAGTGATCGGTAAAGCTGTTGTTCTGCGCCGGATCCAGCACCTCGAGCAGTGCGCTCGCGGGATCGCCCTGGAAGCCGGTGCCGAGCTTGTCCACCTCGTCCAGCAGGAAGACGGGGTTGCGCGTGCCGGCCGCCTTCATGCCGTTGATGATGCGGCCCGGCATCGCGCCGACGTACGTGCGGCGATGCCCGCGGATGTCGGCCTCGTCACGCACGCCACCGAGTGCGATACGCACGTACTCGCGGCCCAGCGCTCGCGCGATCGACTTCGCAATCGACGTCTTGCCGACACCGGGAGGACCGTTGAACAGCAGGATCGGGCCGCGCGCCATCGCGCGCGCCTTGGCCTCCTTGCTGTCGGTGATGGGATCGGCATTCGCCGGCGCGGGTTCGTCGTCGTTCACGACACGCACCGCCGGCAGTTCGCCGGTTTCCTTCAGCTCGGCCTCGAGCTGCTTCGCGCGCAGCTGGCGGACGGCCAGGAACTCGATGACGCGATCCTTCACGTCACCGAGGCCGTAGTGATCCTCTTCCAGCACCGAGATGGCGCGAGGCAGGTCGAGCTGGTCGTCGCTGCGCGTGTTCCACGGCAACTCGGCGATCGATTCGAGATAGGTGCGGATGACCTGCGCTTCCATGCTCTCGCGTCCGGCGCGCTCGAGGCGCCCGAGTTCGCGCACGACCTCCTTCTGCGCCTCCTTCGGCAGGTCGAGTGCGGCGAGCTTCTCGCGCAGCGCCCCGACTTCCTTGCTGGAATCGTCGTCGCCCAGCTCCTTCTGGATCGCCTTGAGCTGCTCGCGCAGGAACATCTCACGCTGGCGATCGCCGAGCTCCTCCTGCACCTGATTCTTGATCTCCTCCTGGGCGGAGAGCATGCCGATCTGACGCTGGACATGCACCAGGACGCGGCGGATGCGCTCCTCGACGCTGAGCGTCTCGAGCAGCGCCTGCTTCTGCGGCACGTCCACGTCCAGATAGCCCGCGACGAGGTCGGCGAAGCGGCCCGGGTCGGTCACGCTGTCGAGCACCTGATGGACCACCTCCTCGGGCAGGCCACGCTTCTCGCCCAGCTCCATGGCGCGCTCGCGGGTCTCGCGGTGCAGCGCTTCGAAGGCGGGGTCCTTCTCGTCGATCGGCTCCATGTCGGCCGTCTGGACCACGGCCGCGGAGAGATACCCCTCCGTCTTGACGAACTGGAGGGCGGTAGCGCGCGTCTCGCCCTGGAGCAGGAGCTGCACGCCGCCGAGACCGCGCTGGATCTGCCCGATGCGGGCGATCACACCGGTGGTGTAGAGGTTGTCGCCGGAGGTTTCCTCGGAGGTGTCGCGCTGGGCAACGGCGAACACGAGGCGGTCGCCCTTGAGCGCCGTCTCGATGGCACGCAGGGTGCCCGGCCGGCCCGCAGCGATCGGGGCGGTGAGCCCTGGGAAAATGACCTGCCCGCGGAGGGGCAGGACGGGGAGCATCTGACGTTCGGCCATGGGAAGGCGCTCCTGCTGGTGGGCCCCGTGGCACGGGTGACCCGGATTCGATACGGACGAGACCGTCGGTGCGATCCAGCCCGGAACCCCTGCCAAGGGCCCGGGCCACGGGGCCGGTCGCGTCTCCTGCTCTCGCTACGTGCAAGGTGCGGGCACAGCCGTCCGTGCCACTTCGGCACCCTCGGCCAAACTTTTCCGGCCTGACTGGCGTAGGAGGTGCCACATGGTCAGCCCCCGCAGGTGATCGACCCCCAGCGTCGCAATCCGTTCCTCGTCGTCCGCTCCCGCTCGGTGCGATCGCGCCTCCTAAGGATGGTTCAGGGATGCTATCCTATGTAGACCGTAGTCCTGTCCCTTTTCGCCGGCCCCACGTGCCTGATCCGGTAGATGCCGCCGCCGACAACGAGTTGCTGGCGCGAGTCGAGCGTGCCCTCGCCCCCCAGTACGAGGTGGAGGGCGAGCTCGGGCGTGGCGGGATGGGCATCGTGTATCGTGCCCGCGACACCCGGCTGAAGCGGACGGTGGCGGTGAAGCTGCTGCCGCCGGAGCTGGCCTACCGCACGGAGATCAAGTCCCGTTTTCTGCGCGAAGCGGAGATGGCCGCCCAGCTGGCGCATCCGAACATCGTGCCGATCTATTCGGTCGACGAGAAGGACGGGCTGGTCTACTTCATCATGGCCTGCGTGGACGGCGACAACCTCGCAACGCAGATGGCGACGCGCGGCCCGCTGCCGGTGGCAGAAGTGCGTCGCATCCTGCGCGAGGTTTCCGGCGCGCTCGCGTTCGCACACGCGCGCAAGTTCATCCATCGCGACATCAAGCCGGACAACATCCTGATCGACAAGGATGACGGGCGGGCCATCGTCACCGACTTTGGCATCGCCCGCGCGGTGCAGGACGGCGCCGAAACACGACTCACCGCCACCGGCATCGCCATCGGGACGCCGGCGTACATGAGCCCGGAGCAGTGTGCCGGCGAGCGTGAGATCGACGGACGCGCCGACCTGTACGCCCTCGGGACGCTGGGCTACCAGATGCTGGCAGGCCGTCTGCCATTCGAGGCGACCAGCACGCCGGCGCTGCTGGTCAAGCAACTCTCGGAGAAGCCGCGGCCGATCGTCGAGCGGCGCCCCGACACGCCTCCGGACCTGGCGGGCATCATCATGCGCCTGCTGGAGAAGGAGCCGTCGGCGCGCTTTGCGACGGCCGACGAACTGACGGCGGCGCTCGATGGGCGCATCTCGTCGGGCTACCAGCCGCCGCCGGTGAGTCGCACGCCGGCGCCGCTGATGGGGCAGGCGCAGCAGCCGTCGTGGGTGTACGACGGGTCGCGCAACTCGGCGAGTGGTGCGCCGCCGGCGCCCTACGCCGCGGCAACCAGTGACGACGTGGCGCGGTGGTATGCGCCGTCGGTGGTCAAGTTCCGCAAGGGGGTGGCGCCGTTCCTGACCTTCGCCGGTGTGGCAGTGGCACTGAAGATCGTGAATGTCGTCGATCTCACGGTGGTGCCGGCGTTCTGGTCGATCGGCATCGCGATGGGGTATGCCAAGCTCTGGCAGGCCGGCTTCGACTGGCGCGACGTCTTCAAGCAGCCGCGCCATGTGCTGCTGGCGGACGTGGTGTCGGAGAAGGCCGACGACTTGCGGGCGATGTGGGATCCGAACAAGCGCAACCTCGTGCGCGAACGCCAGCGGCTGCGCGTCGAGTCGGGCTCCGGGGGCTCGCTCTACTCGGCCACCGACCGGATGATGAGCAGCGGTGCGGGGGGGATGCCGATCGGCGTCACGCCCGGATCGCCCGCGGCCGAACAGGCGCGCTTCGGGGCGTGGTACGATGCGGTGCGGGACGGCAGCGGCGATCGTGCCGAGATCCAGCGGATGTTCCAGTCGCTGCCCAAGGCAGAGAAGAGCATCGCGAGCGGGATCGTCGCGAACGCGGATGAACTGCTCGCGGCCGTGAAGTCGGAGGCGGCGCAGCTCGCGGATCTCGACCGCAATCCGGTGCAGCTCCCCGACGTCGCGCGTATCGTGGCGGAGATCACGATGCTGGAGTCGCAGGCGAATCCGCTCGAGCAACGCAGTGAGGAGCGGGTGCGCCGCCTGGTGCGGCTGCGTCGCGAGAGCCGTCAGGCGGCCACCGAGTCCGACCGCCGCCGTCGCTCGACGGACCGGTTGGAACGTGCGCGCGCCGCACTGCGGTCGATCCGGTTCGAGTTGGTGAAGCTGCGCACGGGAACGTCGTCGCCGGGATCGACGGTGCACGTGACGCAACTGGCGGAGCGGGCGCAGGAGTTGGCGCGTGATGTCGATGCCGTGCTCGCCGCTGCCGGCAGCGCGTCGTCGCGCACGCGTCAGGGCACCCGCTGACTCCGGGGCGAGTCGCCCCATGACCACGCCCCTGCCCGTCAGCGACGACGCGCTGCGCGAGCGCCTCGCGGCGGCGCTCGCGCCCGCGTACACCGTGCAGGACGAACTTGGCCGCGGCGGCATGAGCGTCGTCTACCGGGCGCATGACGTGCGCTTGCGACGGGACGTCGCGATCAAGGTGCTGCCGCCGGAGCTGGCGTTCGTGGCGAACGTGCGTGAGCGCTTCATGCGCGAGGCGCAGACGGCAGCGCAACTCTCCCATCCGCACATCGTCCCGATCTACGGCGTCGAGGAACGGGACAGACTCTCGTGGATCGTGATGGCACTGATCGAGGGCGAGACGCTCGGCGGGCGCCTCTCGCGCGAGGGCCGCATCGCTGGCCCGGAGACGGAGCGCATCCTCGGCAGCGTGGCCGGCGCGCTGGCCTATGCGCATGCGCACGGGGTGATCCACCGGGACATCAAACCGGACAACATCCTGATCGAACGCGGCACGCATCGGGTGCTCGTCACCGACTTCGGCATCGCACGCGCGGCCGAGGGGGATGGGCGGCTGACGCTGACCGGTGTTGCGGTGGGCACGCCGACGTACATGAGTCCTGAGCAGGCGATCGGCGACGGCGAGGTCGATGGCCGGTCGGACCTGTACTCGCTCGGCATCGTCGGCTACCAGATGCTGGCGGGGGCACCGCCGTTTTCGGCCACGAGCACGCCGGCGCTGCTGCTGAAGCAGGTGAGTGCACCGTTGCCGGCGCTGGCCGAGCGCGCGCCGTCGGCGCCGGTGACGCTGGTGGCGGCGATCGAGCGGGCGCTGGCGAAGAAGCCAGCCGATCGCTTCGACTCGCTGGAGGCCTTCGCGAGAGCGATGCGTGATCCGCAGGCGGTCGCACCGCCGCGGCCGGAGGTGCTGCGCAGCCCACCGGTGATCGGCGTGCCGGCGATGCCGCGTTTGGGCAGCGACGATCGTCCGCTGCGCGAGCGCGTGCGCGAGATCGTCCAGGCGCGCGCGCCGGCGCCGGCCGCGCCGCTCCGGGCCGCGCTGCCGGTGCCGCCCCGGCCGCCGGTGCCGCTGGCCGGTGCGAACGCGGTGCCGGCCTGGGTGTACGGGGCCAGCGCCGATGCGCCCAGCATCGCGATGCGCGCGGCAAGTTTCCGCCGGCGTGCGCGCCGCACGTTCGTGGTCATCGGCGGCCTCGCGTTGATCAACGCTTTCACGTCAGCGAACACGCCATGGGTCATGTTCCCCGCCTTCGCGATGCTGACGGGACTCGTTGCCCGGTGGCGGCCGCTGGGTGATGCGGGGTTGTCGTTCTTCGATGTGGTGGGCAACAGCGATGCGATGCGGAACGCGGGCGTGGAGCCGTCGGTCCCGGCGGTGCTGTTCAGCGACAGCGTCGGGGGTCGCGCACGGCGCTTCACGCGGCGCATCAAGACTGCCGCCGTGGCGGCGGGGGTGGCGGCCATCTCGATGATCGTGGGCTGGAGCGTCAGTACCGAGGGGCTGCTCGTGCCGGTCGCCATCGGCGGCGGGGCGCTGGCGCTGGGATCGCTGTTCGGCGCCGTCCGAGCCGCGAGTCCGCTGCGACGGCTTGGCTTCCGGTATCGTGATCTGCTGAACGGCACGTGGCGCGACACCGATGCCGCGCGCACGGCGGGGACTGCGTTCCGGCTGCGCGAGGAAGAGGTGTCGCAGCTCGCCCCGCCGCACGTGGTGATGAGCGGCTACGGTGAACGCCTGCGACTGGCGGTGGACAACCGGACGGCGATCCGCCAGCAGGTGAAGCGCCTTGGCGCCGAGTCTGGTTTGCTGATGCCGGAGATCGTCCCGACGGTGGATGCATTGGTCTCACGCATTGCCGAGATCGCGGCGTCGCTGCATCAGCTCGATCAGGACATGGGCGCGGCCGGCGACGGGTCGCTGGACGCGCGCATCCGTGAACTGCGCGCGCAGGGGCTGGGCGACGACGACCAGATGCTGGCGTTGCTGCTCCGCCAGCGGCAGTCGCTGGCAGACCTGGAGGGTCGCCGCAGCATGCTGCGCTCGAAGCTGGAGAGCGCGTCGGTGACCCTGCAGAACCTGCGGCTCGATGTGCTCCGGCTCGGCTCGATGGGGCTCGAGTCGCCAGCTCGCCGCGACGTCGGGCAGGCGACGGAGCAGGCGAGAGCGTTGTCGAAGGATCTGGCGTACCTGCTCGAAGGGGCGCGGGAAGCGGACCGGTACTGACCGGACTCGGCTTTCCTCGGCCACAGCAGCGAGCAGCTCGACAGCTGAACAGCAGAACGCAAAGGTGCAAAGGGACTGAACGGCGCAAGGGAACAGCTTCTGGGGTAGTCGGCCCGCACGGCGAGAGCCGTTCCCGATGCACTGCTTCGCGCCTTTCGGTTCGTCCTGGCGACTTTGCGTACTGCTGTTCAGTTCGTGCCGTTGCGAGGTGCGTCTATCGCTCGACGAGGGCGGTGATGATGTCGGCCAGGCGCTCGGGTGATTCCTCGGGGAGGAAGTGACGCGCGGACTCGAGGATCTCGAGGGTGGAGCCCCGGATGGCCTGCTGGAGTCGGCGGGCGGCGCTGGCGGCGATGAAGGGGTCGTGGGCGCCGTGGACGATGGCGGTGGGCGCCGGGACGGATCCCAGGCGGGCGCCGACATCCATCGTGTCCGCGCTGTCGAGGGCCTCGAGATGGGCGACGAGGAGGTCTCGTCCGGCGGGGGTGGCAAAGTTGCGGACGTATCGCTCGATCGATCGGTCGGCGAGATCGGGATCGACGAAACCTCTGGCGAGGTCGGTCTTTAAAACGCCGAGCAGCCATGTGGCGGGAAGATGGCGCGTCAGTGGCAATGTGGCGCGCGCCATTTTCACTTCGCGAGAGGGCCACTCGTCGAAACAGACGCTGCTGATGAGGCAGAGGTGCGAGACGCGGTGTGGTGCCTTGACGGCGACGGCCTGTGCGATCCCGCCGCCGACGTCGTGCCCGATGAGGCAGGCGCGGTTGATGCCGAGCAGATCGAGCAGTGTGATCAGGCGATCCGCGTGCGCTTTCATGTCGAGGCCGAGATCGCCTGGCGGATCGCTGCGGCCATAGCCGAGCAGGTCGAAGACCACGACGCGTCGTCCGTCGGGGAGGAGCGGGACCAGCTCCTGCCAGAGATGTGAGGCGGTGGGGAACCCGTGGATGAGCACCAGCGGTTCGCCGCCGCCGCGTGTGCCGGCGGCGTAGTAGTAGAGACGAGCGCCGCCGACGTCGAGGAACTCGCCGCGCACTACGTTCGGGTCCGCATGGCGGGGGCAGGAATCCGACGAGTCTCCGGTGGGAGCCGGCGTGGCCGGTGGTGTGGTCGATGGCGAGGAGTACCCCGGGCGTCCCGCAAGGGTACGGCGTGGGGCGTGCTGCGCCAACCTGTCTGGATCACGCCAGCAACGCCCTGTGGTCGCTTGGCGCTGCCGGGTGACGAGTCGACGGGCGCGTCGCTGCGGTGCCGTGGAGGTCGTGGGGTGAATTTTGGGCACACCCCATGCCACGGCGGCGTCGTTGTGCTAGCTTGAAGGTTGTTGTGGCGCAACGTGTTCCGTCCGCACTCCTCCTGTGACCGATCTCTCTGAACCCGAAACCGGCTTGCCTGCCGCTGGTCTGACGCCTGTTGTCGAGGCGCCGTCCGCCCCGCCGCCGCCGCCGCCGAAGCCTGTGTTGCCGGAGATGCCGACGTCTCCGATTCGCGTGCCCGTCCGCTGGCTGATGCGTGAGGCGACCGGCGCCGTGCAGTATCGCGCCATCGTCGAGTTGGGGAAGCTGAAGCTGGCGGCAGAGGCGCAGCTGGTGGCGTATACGCAGGCGTCTGCGATCCGGTGTGCGGTGACGATGCACCTCGACGGGACGTGGGGCGGGCGACTGTTCCCGCTGCCGGGGGCGGCGCCGCAGAGTGCGACGTTCTCTGCCTTCCGTCATCTCCTCGAGTGTGGCTGGGATCGCGATTCACCCCCGCTCGCCATTTCTCGCCGCTTCCTGTTCCGGTTGCTGGCGATGGATGAGGATCCGGCGTTGCTGTACGAGTTGGCGGAGGAGGCGATGGGGAGCGCGGAGCTGGCGAAACGGCTTCGGGCGCAGATCCGGGTCGAGGCGGCGGCGTTGCTGGCGCAGGCCGGCTACGAGCGGGATCCGCGGGTGCGCGGTGCGGCGATCCGCGCGACACAGAAGGTGATGGATTACCTCCGATCGCCGCTGGCGGCGAAGCCGTGGATCCGTGTGGGCAACAAGCAGGTGCTGGCGTCCGAGGCGTCGCCGCCGACGATGGGGTTCCTGCGGATGGTGGCGTTCATGCCGGAGCTCCGCACGGAGTACCACATGGGCATGGAGCTGTTGGGTCGGCACCTGATGCAGCCCGAGCCGCGGCAGGAGCCTGTGCAACAGATCGAGGGGATGCTCGTGCCGGTGCGAAAGGCGGTGCTCGGCGACCGGTTGCCGCATCGCAATGCGCTCGAGGCCGACGTGCCTGCGGCATTGCACTGGCTGGAGATCATGGTGCGGCTGGGCGTCTTCAAGCGCCACGAACCGTGGATCAAGATGTTCGAGCGATTCGTGGAGAGCGCCGACCGTCATGGCGTGTGGCATCCGATGAAGGGAGACGCGATGCCGGCCACGACGGCGCCCGAGCTGATCGGGTGGTTTCCGCTCGAGGATGTGACGACCGAGGGGGAGCAGCGCTGGAGTGATGTGACGCTCCGCGTGTCGCTGATCGCGAAGCTGATCGGACGCGACCTGACCCTGCTCTGAGCGGCGGGTCAGAGTGGCGGTGGTTCGGCGCGCGGTCCCCATGGCTGCCGAGGTGATGTATCCGGCCAGCGACCCGGGTGCTGCGGCATTCCGGGTCGTGCTGGCGTCGGGGGAGCAGGTCCGGGTGGTGGCGACTGGTGATCCCGATGCGCCGCCGGTGCTGATGTTGCACGGCTGGGGATGTTCGGCCTACACGTGGCGGTACCTCGCCGGCCCGATCGCCGCGCAGGGGTGGCGGACCCTGGCGATCGACCTCCGGGGCCACGGGCTGTCGGACCGTCCAGACGATCCCGCGCTGTACACGCGCGACGCGATGACCGCGCACCTGAGCGCGACGATGGATGCGCTGGGCGTCGGTTCGGCGCCGATCGTGGCGCACTCGATGGGTGGGGCAGTGGCGATGGGGCTGGCGCTCTCGCAGCCGGCTCGAGTGGAGCGGCTGGCACTCTTCGGCTCGGTCGGTTTCGGGATCGTGAATCGGGCGGCGTGGTCGCAGCTCCTGCCGCCGTCGATCACCGCCACACTGTTGCCGAGCCGGATTCCGCGGTGGGCGGTGAAGTTCGCTTTGCAGCATTCGCGCGGCGAGCGAGGGATGTCGGATGAAGCCGAGGTGGACGAGTACTGGGCGCCGACGCAGTGGCCGGATTTTCTGAACGCGATGCGGCTGTTGCTGCATCAGTTCAACTGGGCGCCGTGGACGCCGACCGAGCTGGCGGCGCTGTACCACCCATTGCTGCTGATGTTCGGGGATCGGGATCCTGTGGTGCGTCCGCAACCGGTGGTGCCGACCTTGGCGCGGTGCCTTCCGTCGGCGTCGTTGCAGGTGGCGCAGGGGGCGGGACATGTGGTGCCGGAGGAGCGGCCAGCGTGGGCACTCGAGCGGGTGTTGCCATTCCTTGGCCGCCCGGGCGACGCGCGCTGAAGCGGACCGGGCCGTCCGGCGGACGGCGGGGCGCGGGTGTCACGCACGGGTAATCCGCACTATGTTACAATTCGAGCAGCCGTTCGCGCCTGAGCGGAATGTTCACCGGCAGCGTGCGTCCCTCTGACGCGCCATTTCGCCGGCGTCCCACGCGACGAGCACTCCGTGCACCCGTGGTGGTCGCCCCTGACGGTCCGTGACGCTTCCCGTCGCGGCCGTGGGCGGCTCATCGCAGTGGCACCGGACCCCGGGACCGCTGCAGACAGCTTCACAGGTCGGCGCAAGCCGAACAGGCGACCTGCGGGCAACACACCACACCGAGTGAACTCACGTACCCGACGCCCACGCACTGGTGGTCGCCCGCGCCCTGCCGGCACAGGCCCGACCACCGTCAGCGAGGCGGAACACAATCAGACGGCCGAACCGGTCGAGGCCACGGCCGAGGCGATTGCCGAGCAGGCTGCTGCCGACGAAGCGCGCGTCACCTTCGCGCAGCTCGAGCTCGACCCGCGGCTGCTCGCGTCGGTGATCGCCGCTGGCTACGAATACCCGACGCCGATTCAGAGCGAGGCCATCCCGCTCGCGCTGCGCGGCTCCGACATCATCGGGCTTGCCCAGACGGGAACCGGCAAGACGGCGGCGTTCACACTGCCGCTGATCAGTCGCCTGCTGGACGGGCCGAAGCGCACGCGCGCGCTGGTGCTCACGCCGACGCGCGAGTTGGCGCTGCAGGTGGAGGAGAGCGTGCGGAAGTACGCGCGTGGCACGGGCATCGAGGTGGCACCGATCTTCGGTGGTGTCCCGTACGAGCCGCAGGAGACGGCGCTGCGCCGTGGTGTGGACATCGTGGTCGCGACACCGGGTCGACTGCTCGACCATCTGGAGAAGCAGAACATGGTGCCGGATGATCTCGAAGTGCTGGTGCTGGACGAGGCCGACCGGATGCTGGACATGGGTTTCGCGCCGCAGATCAATCGCGTGGTGGAGCAGATCCCGAAGTACCGTCAGACGCTGCTGTTCAGCGCGACGATGCCGCCCGAGGTCGAGGCACTCGCGCGCAAGTACCTGCGCCGTCCGATCGTGGTGCAGGTGGGTCGCCGCTCGAGCGCAGCGGTGACGGTGGCGCATGCCGTCTACCCGGTCCCGGCGGAGAAGAAGGTGGACCTGCTGGTGCACCTGCTGCAGCAGCCGAAGATGGATTCGGTGCTGGTCTTCACGCGCACGAAGCATGGGGCGGACAAGGTGGTCCGCAATCTCGAGAAGCATGGCATCGCGTCGACGGCGATGCATGCCGACAAGACGCAGGCGCAGCGGATCAAGGCGCTGGAGGGGTTCCGCGACGGGAGCATCCGCGTACTGGTGGCGACGGACATCGCACAGCGCGGGCTCGACATCAACGGGATCTCGCACGTGATCAACTACGACGTGCCGCAGCAGGCGGAGGATTACGTGCACCGCATCGGCCGAACGGGCCGTGCGGCGGCCACCGGTGACGCGGTGACGTTCATGGCGCCGGACGAGATCGCGATGGTGCGGACGATCGAGCGGGTGATCGGGCAGCAGATTCCGCGGGTGTCGGTGCCGGGGTACGACTTCGGCACGGGGTGAGACCAGTAGGGCATCGCGGACAGCGGAACGCCAAGGCGCAGAGGGACTGAACGGTACCGAGCGTTGCTTGCGTCCAGCGGCGGTGTGACGAGGGCGTTTGACTGATGCGTGAAGGACTACGGTGACTGCGGACTGGTCGACACAAAGGCGCAGAGGCACAAAGGCGCAGAGGCACCAAGGCGTAACGGTGTCGGCGCGCGCGATGGCGAGCCGTGCGTCAGTGGATTCGATGGTGAACGGCTGCAGGAGCTGCTCTCGCGGGCGCAACTGCTACAGTTTTTTGAATCACTTGCATCACGCGTCAGGCCGTCACTCGTGTCGCAGACCGCTTGGCCGCTTGGTGCCGTTGTGTCTTTGAGTCATGCCGTTGCGGTTGCGGTTGCGGTTGCTGTTGCTGTTGCGGTTGTTCGCCGCACCGCCCGGGCGTCATGCGCGGCGGATGCGGCCGATGCGGGAGATGGCGAGTGCCGTCGACGCGCTGCCGCGTGTGAGCGTGATGGTCGCGGTCGCGGCGCCCCAGCCGATGCCGGATGGTCCGAAGGCGATGGAGTCGCGGGTGGTCTTCATGCGCACGCCGTAGGTGTCGAGCCGCAGCGTGCGGATGGTGTCGGGGCCGGCCAGAACGGTGAGGGTATTGCCGCTGGTGTCGATGCGCACGGCGGTGCGCCGGGCGGCGGTGAGCGCCATCGTCCGCGCGTCAGCCAGGGTGCGCGCCGCGTCGACGGCGGCGAGGCGGACGGTGATGCGGTCGCGTATCCCGACCAAAGCCGGCAGTGCCACCCCAGCGAGGATGGCCGAGATGGTGAGGGCGATCAGCAGTTCGGGGAGGGTGAAGCCGGTCCGCATGGTGGCACTCCTTCGGTGAGAGATGGCCGCAGCATGCGCACACCGACTCTCCTGTGCCCACCGAAATCACGCCGGCATCATCAGTCCAGCGCGAGCAGCGCCGGCACCTCGTGCATCGTCGCCACCACCTGCGTGGCGCCGGCACGGCGCATCTCGTCGGCGTCCACCATCGCCGCGTGGCCGATCACGCGCATCCCGCCGGCCAGCGCCGCCGCGATCCCCAGCAGCGAGTCCTCGATCACGACGCACTCGGCCGGTGCCACCTGCAGGCGTTCGGCGGCCAGCAGGAAGACGTCGGGGAAGGGCTTGCCGTGCGCGACTTCAGTGGCGCTGGTGATGCGCCCCTCCAGCCGCGGCAGGAGTCCGGTGATGCCGAGGGTCATGCGCATCTTGTCATGCGAGCCGCTGCTGGCCACGGCGTACGGTGTGCCGCTGCGATCGAGGGCCTCGAGCAGCACCTCGATACCAGCCACCGGGCGGAGGTCGTGCGCGAAGGCCGCCGCGGCGCGAGCATCGAGCACCGACAGGAAGTCGTCGGGGACGCGGCGGCCCAACTCCCCTTCCACGATCTCGATGCAACTCTTCATCGAGCGGCCCATGAAGGTGCGGATGGTCGCGTCGGTCGTGTAGGAAAGGCCGAGCGCGTTGAGCATCGCCGTGAACTCGCGATTCATCAGCGGCTCGCTGTCCACCAGCACGCCGTCACAGTCGAGGATGACGGCGCCCGGACGTCCGATCATCGCAACAGGCGGGCGCTTTGCAGCCCGTTGAGGAGGGCATCGAGGGCGAGGGCGCTGAGCGCTTTCACCCCCGTCGGCAGCGAGGCCTCGTCCACATCGAACATCGGCGAGTGATTGGCTGGTACGCCGAACGGATCGCGGTCGCGCGGTGTCACGCCGAGGAAGAAGAAGAGGCCAGGGACTTTCTCGACGAGCCGGGAGAAATCTTCGGCGGGCATCGATGGTGTGCTTTCGAGGACCTGCGTGTCACCGAGGGTATTCCGCAGCACCGCGGTGGCACGCCCGAACCAGCGCGGGTCGTTGGCGGTGGTGGGATAGCCGGTGTCGATCGTGACGGTGGCGGTGGCGCCTCCCGCTTTCGCATACGCTTCGGCGATGGTGCGCAGCTGGGCGCGGATCAAATCGCGCGTCTTGTCGGTGAAGGTGCGAAAGGTGCCGAACAGCACGGCGCTGTCGGGGATGATGTTCTCGCGCACGCCGGCCTGGAACGCCCCCACGGTCAGGATGGCGGGGCCGGTGGTGAGGTCGACGTTGCGACTGACGATCGTCTGCAGTCCGGTCACGATCTGGGCGCCGATGACGATCGGGTCGACGCTCCGCCAGGGCTGCGCGCCGTGCGCCTGCCGGCCGTGCACGACGACGCGCCAGTTGTCGGAGCTGGCCATCATCCCGCCGCTGCGGGTGGAAATGGTGCCGGTGGGGCCGGGCCAGGTGTGCAGCCCGTACACCGCCTCGACCTTCGGATTCTCGAGTGCGCCGGCATCGATCATCGGCTGTGCGCCACCCGATCCCCCTGCTTCCTCGGCGGCCTGGAAGAGAAAGGTGATCGTGCCGGGCAGGGTCGCCTTCATGCCGGAGAGGACTTCGGCCACCCCCATCAGGATTGCGGTGTGGGCATCGTGTCCGCAGGCGTGCATCACGCCCACCATCTGCCCGCGATACGCGGTGGTGACCTTCGAGGCAAAGGGGAGGCCGGTCTGTTCAGTGACCGGGAGCGCGTCCATGTCGGCACGCAGTGCCACGGCGGGCCCCGGACGGCTGCCGCGCAGGATCGCGACGACGCCATGCGTGCCACCGACGTTGGTACGTACCTCGAGCCCCAGTGAGCGGAGATGGGCGGCGACGACCCCTGCCGTTCGCTCCTCGGCATAGCTGAGCTCGGGGTGCTCGTGCAGGTCGCGTCGCCAGCCCACCACTTTCGGCGAGACGCGGGCGATGCGGGCGTCGAGCTCCTGCAGCAGCGCCGCCGGGAGCGGCGGGGTGAGAGGCGCCTGCGCGGCGAGGAGGCCGGCAGAGGCCAGTGTGAGCGTGGCGTTCAGGAGGAGGCGCATGACAGGAATTCTAGCGCGACCCGTGGGAAGAAGCCCGGGCCGGTTACTTTTCCGGTCTGCCCTACACCCCACAACACCTCCGTCATGCGTATTGCCCTTTCCACCGGTGGCGGTGACGCCCCGGGCCTGAACGCTGTCATCCGCGCTGCCGTTCTCTCGGCTCTGGACCGCGGCTGGGAAGTCCTCGGCATCAAGCGCGGCTACTACGGCCTCCTCGGCGAGGACGACGTCGTGCCGATGACCCGGGACATGGTGGCCGGCATCGGGCATCTGGGTGGCACGATCCTGCGCACCACCAATCGCGGCAACCCGTTCGCGTATCCCATCGCCAACGGCGACGGCACATACCGCGAAGTGGACCGCTCGGACGAGGTGGTGGCCAACGCCCGCGCGCTCGGCATCGATGCGATCATCACGATCGGTGGTGACGGCTCGCTGACGATCGCACAGCGGCTGGTGGAGAAAGGGATGAAGATGGTGGCGGTTCCCAAGACCATCGACAATGACGTCAGTGGCACGATCACGACGTTCGGCTTCGACACCGCGGTCACGACCGCGATCGAGGCGATCGACAAGCTGCACACGACGGCCGAAAGCCATGACCGCGTGATGGTGCTCGAGGTGATGGGACGTGACGCCGGGTTCATCGCGCTGCACGCCGGCGTCGCAGCCAGCGCCGATGTGGTGCTGATCCCGGAGATCGAGTTCGACATCGAGAAGGTGGTGAGCAAGATCCGTTCGCGGGATCTGGCGGGACGCCGGTTCTCGATCGTGGTGGTGGCGGAAGGCGCGGTGCCGATCGGTGGCGAGGAGTCGATTCTTGGCCCGTCGATGCCGGGCCAGGCCAAGCGCGTCGGCGGGCTGGCTGGTCCGCTTGCGCGCACGTTGCAGGAGAAGACCGGGAAGGAGGCGCGCTCGATTGTGCTCGGGCACCTGCAGCGCGGCGGGCAGCCTACGGGCTATGATCGCCTGCTGGCCACGCGGTTCGGCGGCGAGGCCGTGCGGGCGGTGGCCGAGGGGAAGTGGGGCCACATGGTGGCGTTGCACTCGCCGAACATCGTGACCATCCCGATCGTCGAGGCGCTGCGCGAGGTGAAGCGCGTGGACCCGATGCACGACATCGTCCGGACGGCGCGCGCGACCGGGATCTCGTTCGGAGACTGAGGGAACCTTCGGGGCGTGACGTTCGGCCGGGGACAGGTGTCCACTGGACAGGACGAAAGCGGGACCCCGGGGCCAGCATATCGGAAGCGCTAACTGACGGCACCTGCGTCGGTTAGCGCTTCCGGCCGGTTTGGCACCGGCCCTGCCTGATGGGGTATCATCGAGTTGCGCGATGGCAGCGCACATGGACCGTGCAGAAGGAGACAGTGCCAGTGATGCAGGTGTGGCGGTGGGGTATGGCAATCGGATGCACGATCGGCAGCGCCACGCTGGGCGCGGCGCAGTCGCCGTCGTCGCAGCCTGAGGTGCCGGCCGCCTACATGCCGCCGACGGGAATGTGTCGGGTGTGGTTGCGCGACGTGCCGCCGATGCAGCAGCCGGCGCCGACTGACTGTCGGTCGGCCCTGCGCGGCAAGCCGGTTGGGGCGACGGTGCTCTATGGTCCCGCGCCGCAGCCGAAAGGGATCATCCCGGGGGCGTGGACGCGTCCGTCGCTGCGCGCGGCGCGCGAGGACGAGCGTGGCACGCCGTTCCGAAGCGGTGGCGACGACGCGCGCAGTGGCGGTGACGAATGCGCCGGCAGTCGCGACCCCCTTTGCGACGACGGACTGACGACCCTTCCGGCGATGCGCAGCGCCGTGCTCTGGATCGAGGGGCAACGCCCCGCCGATCTGCGGCGTTGGTTCGGTGGCCAGTCCGTGTCGGCGCGTTTCGCGATGCCGGCGCGCGGCGGCACACCGGAGCGCGTGCAGTGGTTCGACACCGACGGTCGTATCGTGCAGGCCTGGACTGATCGCGATGGTGATGGTCGTGCCGATCGCGTCGAGATCTTCGGACGTGATGGGGCGCGTTTGCGCGTGGTGGGTCAGCCATGACGGCGCAGTGCTGTGTCCATGGTCGAGGCTGACGTGCGTTGACAGCCGTCGCTGGGCAGCGATAAGTATCGAAGACAACTGAACGCCGTGGTCATGTGCCGCCTCTTGCCGCCACGCGAAAGAATGAGCTGACAACGCGATGCCCGGCGGCCTCACTGCGCCGGGCGTTGTCGCATCAGGACGGCGCCACTCCGATTGTGAGTTTCCGATGTCACGACTGCCCATCGCCATCCTGCACGAGCACCCGGACTGGTTCCGGCCACTCTTCGCCGAGCTGACGAAGCGCGGCATTCCGTTCGAGCGGCGGGATGCATCGGCGCACCTCTACGATCCGTCGGAGACCTGGGCGCCGTGGGCGCTGGTCGTCAATCGCGCGAGCCCGTCGGCGTACCTGCGCGGCAACGTGAGCTCGACCTTTCACACGTTGCACTGGCTGCGCCATCTCGAGCGTCTCGGCGTGCCGGTGGTGAACGGCGTGTCGGCGTATGCGCTGGAGCTGTCGAAGGCGTCGCAGCTGGACCTGCTCAGTGCACTCGAGCTGCCGTTTCCGCGCTCGCGCGTGATCAACGATGCGTCGCGTGCGGTGGAGGCGGCGGAGGGGCTTCGGTATCCCGTGCTGGTGAAGGCGAACATCGGCGGCAGTGGCGCGGGCATCGTGCGTTACGAGACGCGCGAGGCGCTCGAAGCCGCGGTGGCAGCGTGCACGGTCGATCTCGGGGTGGACGGCACCGCGCTGGTGCAGGAGCAGGCGCCGCTCCGCCGGGGTCACATCACGCGCGTGGAGACGCTCGGCGGTCACTTCCTGTACGCGATCAACGTGTTCCCGCCGCAGGACTCGTTTGATCTGTGCCCCGCCGATGCGTGCCGGACGACGACCGGCGTGGAGCTCGTGCGTGGTGCGTGCGCCATCGATGCGCCGCAGACCGGCATGCGCGTGGAGGCGGCGCAGCCGAGTGCGGAGATCATCGCGCAGGTGGAGCGCATCTCGCGGGCGGCGGGCATCGACGTGGGCGGCATCGAGTATCTCGTCGACGATCGTGATGGCCAGCACTACTTCTACGACATCAACGCGCTCTCGAATTTCGTGGCCGATGCGCCGAACGTGATCGGGTTCGACCCCTTCGTGAAGCTGGTGGACTATCTCGAGGCACGCATCGCGCATGCGCCTGCGCTGGCAGGCTGATGCGGCACTAGACTTGGGGCATGCCATCTCTCACTGAGCCCAGTGCCGCCTCCACGCCGACGGCCTCGCACCGGCTGCGTTCCATTGTCGGCGGCTCGGTCGGCAACCTCGTCGAATGGTACGACTGGTACGCCTACTCGGCATTTTCGCTGTACTTTTCCAAGGCGTTTTTCCCTCCCGCCGACCAGACCGTCCAGCTGCTGAATGCGGCGGCGGTGTTCGCCGTCGGATTTCTGATGCGGCCGCTTGGCGGGTGGCTGATGGGGCGCTACGCCGACCGGCACGGACGGCGCACGGCGCTCACCGCATCGGTGCTGTTGATGTGCGCCGGCTCGTTGATGATCGCGATCACGCCCTCGTATGCCAGCATTGGTATCGCGGCGCCGGTCCTGCTGGTGCTCGCGCGGATGCTGCAGGGGGTGAGCGTCGGTGGAGAGTACGGTGCCAGCGCCACCTACCTGAGCGAAATGGCGGGGCATGCGCATCGTGGTTTCTGGTCGAGCTTCCAGTACGTGACGCTGATCATGGGGCAACTCCTTGCGCTGGGTGTGCTGCTGGTACTGCAGCGGACGATGAGCACGACGGCGCTGGAGGCGTGGGGGTGGCGCATCCCGTTCGTGATTGGTGCGGCGTGTGCGCTGGTGGCGGTACGGCTGCGGCGCGGCATGGAAGAGACGGCCGCATTCACGAAGACGGCGCAGCCCGGCGGCGGCCCCCGCCCGTCGGCACTGGCAGGGCTGCTGGCGCATCCGCGCGCGGTGGCGACGGTGTTCGGGCTGACCGCCGGCGGGACGGTGGCGTTCTACACGTTCACGACCTATGCGCAGAAGTTTCTCGTCAACACGGCGGGGTTCACCAAGGCCGACGCCACGCTCGTCTCGGCGGCGTCGCTGGTGATCTTCATGTGCGTCCAGCCCGTGGTGGGCGCAATCTCCGACCGTGTCGGCCGGCGGCCCGTGCTGATGACGTTCGGTGTGCTTGGAACGCTCGGCACGCTGCCGCTGCTGACGGCGTTGTCGGCTGCCGCGACCTTCGGATCGGCGCTGCTGCTGCTGACGCTGGCGCTGCTGGTGGTGAGCGGCTACACCGCGATCAATGCCGTCGTGAAGGCGGAGTTGTTCCCGGCCAACGTGCGGGCACTGGGCGTGGCGTTTCCGTATGCGGTCGCGGTCTCGATTTTCGGTGGCACGGCGGAGTACCTCGCGCTCTGGTTCAAGCGCATCGGTCACGAGGGGTGGTTCTACTGGTACGTGACGGCGTGCATTGCGGTGAGCCTGGTGGTGTATGTGACGATGCCGGAGACGCGGGACAGTGCGGCGATGCGTGCCGATGAGCGCTGAGCATCAGGCGTCGTCACCTGTCCGGGTGACCGCTGCATTCGTTGCGCCGGCTACCCTTCGCTGAGGAGATGTCCGTCATGCTGCGGGCCCTGCTGCATGCGACCGTCTTGGTCGTACTGCTGGCGATGTGGGGTTGTGAGGCGTCACCGTCGACGCGCGCAGCCGGTTCGATGGCGGCGCTCGGGCAGTGGGTCTGGACGCGCGCGGATGCGGCGCGGTATGGTGAGAGTGTCGTGGAGTATCCCGGGCTCGAGGCCGGGATCTTCATCGGGGCGATCCGGTGTGACAGCGTGACCCATCGTCTCGTCCTCCACGCCGGCCTGCCGCCGTCAGCGGTGTCAGTGACGAAACCGATGGCCGTGATCCGTCTCGAGGATGGACTGGACCGCTGCCGCGATGCCGCCGATCAGTCAGTGCGCTTCGACCGGATGCTGGACAGCGCGGTGCAGGTGCTGCGGGTGCGCGGTGGCAACGTGGCCTATGCGGCCGTGCAGCTCGACCACGATGCGCCGCAGCGGGCGCTGGCGGCGTGGGCGTCGTCGGTGCGCCACCTGCGGGCGCATGCGCTGGCGGGTGACTCGGTCTGGGTGACGTCGATCATCGCGCACCTGCGTGAGCCGGCGTACGGCAGGCTGTTCGGCGGGGTGGTGAGCGGTCATGTGCTGCAGGTGTTCGACACCGGCGAGCCGGCGACCCCGGAGCGGTTGGCCGAGGCGGTGCGATTGGTGCGGCGTGCCGATGTGCCATTCCGGCTGGGGCTCGGCGCGTTCGAGCGGGAGACGGCGCGCGGACGCACCGACCATCGCGCGTGGTTCGGCGCCGTCCCACGGTTCGCGGCGGTGCCGGGGTTTTCGGGTGTGTGGATCTTTCCCGCCGGTCAGCGGTGGGTGACACTGTTTCGGGAGACGATGTGATGCGACGTGGCTGGCTGGTGCCGACAGCGCTGATGACGGTGGCAACGGTGGCATTCCCGTGTGGCGGATCGACCAGCTACGAGGTGGATGGTCCGCTGGTGTCGTCGGTGACGTACTCGGAACGGGCGCTGTATCCGCTGATCGACATGCTGGAGAGCGTGACGCGCGACGAGATCCGCTTCCTGCCCGGCCTGGTGCGCGCAGACACGGCGCGGTTTGCGGCGCTCATCGGCCGGAGCCCACTGCGCGCCCACTGGTGGGACACCACCACGACGGTTCGCGTACCCGAACCGTCGGCGCGCCGGTTGCAGCAGGCGTGGGCACGCGGTGACGCGGACGGCGCGACGCGCGAGGCACGCGCGCTGGTGTCGGCGATCATGGCGTTGCCACTCGAGGCCGACTCGGCGCGCGATGCCGGGCTGCGGTTGGCAGTGGAGACGATCGAGCTGGCGCCGGCCGTGGCGGCAGCCCCGATCGCATCGCGGCAGGCCGCCTTCGCTCGGCTCGCGCAGCCGGCCCGTGTCACGCCGTTCGATGAATTGCCAGCATTGCTGGCGCGCGATCCGCAGTCACCGCGTCGTGCGTCGCTGGAGTATGCGGCGTTGCGCGGCGCCGTGCGCACCGGCGTTCCGGACGACACGCGCGAGGCGATCGCGACGCAGGTGCCCGCGGCGCGCTGGGACTCGCTGCAGCGCGCGCATCGTGCGTGGCTGACACGCCATCCGTCACACCCGTACGCCACGCTGGTGTCGCTGCAGCGGATGCGGCTGTTCTATCTGGCGTCGCAGCCTGACAGTGCGTGGGCCACCGCTCTGGCGGTGTACGCCACGCACCCCGCCCGCGCCGCCGCCGAGATGCGCTACATGCTGCAGACGCTCGCGCTGCCGCCGGTGTCGATGCTGAGTGATGCTCGAGTGCCGATCGAAGTGCGTGCATCGCTGGTCGGCAACATGCGCCCATCGCGCGCGGCCTGGGCGGCACTGATGCAGGCGGCGACTGCGCGTCCGCGCGATCCGCTGCGCGAGAATCTCGAGGAACGACTGCTGGCAGCGCTGGCGTCCGATTCGACGCCGGCGCTGGTCCTGCCGGCGTCATTCCCGGCGTGGCGTGCTGGTGCATCACCGCTGTGGCGCTATCTGTGGGCGGCGAGCCTGTTGCGCGCCGGACGTGCGGACGAGGCAATGCCGTTTGCGACCGTCCCGATTTCGGAGGCGCAGGACTCGCTGCTGTCGGGGCCGGCGGTGAGCCTGACGGCACGGATTCACCTCGCGCGCGGCGACTACGTGGCTGCGGCATCCACGCGTGGTCTCGATGCGTGGACGCGGCGTTACATCGTGCGGGTGCTGACGCCGGACAGCGTCGTGTCGCAGATCACGCTGGTTCGCGACGCGGCCATCGCACGTGAGGCCTGGATGGTGCTGGCCGTGCGGGCGGCGCAGGGGGGGCACTGGAGCGACGCCGCGACACAGGTGCGGGCGTTCGATGCCCCACGCGCCGCACTCTATGCGCGCATCGGGACGCTCGCCGCCGACACCGTCACGAACGCCGGGTTGCTCCGCTACGCCACCGCGCTGGCCGGCGCCGGCGGCCGCCTGTTCCACGAATCGTCGCGGTACTTCTATCGTGGCATGATGAACCGCGAGAACACGCTGTCTCCCCGCTGGGAAGGCGACAGCGCGAAAGTCTGGGATCTGCCGTGGACCCGGGAGCACGAGCGCGCGCGGATGTTCGCGAGTCTGCGTGAGGGGTCGGAGCGACAGCTGGCGCTGCGGGCCTTCGCGTCGTACTTCGGCCGGCCCGGCGTGACGGCGGCGCAGCGGACGGCGGCGGTGCGGCTGGCCGATCGCGCGTACCGGCAACTGCTGGACACCGACCCGTCGCGCAGCGATTCGGGATACTGGGTGGACTCCTTGCCGCAGACGGCCGAGGCGCGGGCGATCCGGCGGGCGGCGCGGCGACCGGGTGCGTGAAAACGGTGACGCTGGCAGGGATCGCGGGATGTAGCCTGGCGGCGTGCCGCGCACCGTGGCTGCATGCCCCCGTCCCCTTCGCCTCCAGCCGAACCTCGCGAATGGCCATGCGATCCCCCACGCGCTCCGATTGGACCGTCGCGGCGCTGCAGCAGGTGCCTGACGACGGTAACCGCCACGAGATCATCGACGGGGTGCTGTACGTGAGCCCGCCGCCTCGTGCGGTGCACCAGCTGGTCGCTGGCGAACTCTTCGTGCTGCTGACGCCCTGCGGCAAGGCGGCCGGGCAGCTGGTGTTCCTCGCTCCTGCGGACGTCACGTTTTCCAATCGCACGCTGGTGCAGCCCGACGTGTTCGCGTCTCCGGCGCCGGCAAGCGTTGCCTCGTTCAGCTACACCGATATCACGCATCTCGATCTCGCAATCGAAGTCCTGTCGCCGGGTACGGCGCGTGTGGACCGCGTCATCACGCGACGCCTGTACCAGCGACAGGGCGTGACCGAATACTGGATCGTGGATGCGGACGCGCGATCGGTGGAGCGGTGGCGTCCCGATTCGGTCGAGGGCGAACGGATCACCGGGGCGCTCTCATGGCAGCCGCGGCCGGAGCATGCGGCGCTGACGATCGAGCTGCCAGCGCTGTTCCGCGAGGCGCTGGGCGAGTCATGCCCACCCGACGGCGCACCGGGCAGCCGTCGGGAAGCGGGGTAGATTCCGGTCATGCGTGACATCCGCGACCGATACCTCCCGCCCGACCCGGATGCCTTCCGGGCGGCGCGACCCGCCCGTGGGCGCGTCATCATCATCGCCCCGACCCGGGCGGCCTGCGAGACGATCGAGCTCGCCTTCACGCTCAACCTGCAGACCTACCTCGAGACACACCACGGCACACGTCTCCGGGAGCTGGCGGCGAGTGGTCGAGGGTTCGGGATCGTGGCGGGCACGGGTACCGGCAAGACGCTGGCGGTGCGGCCGATTGCGGAGACGATCCTCGGCGAGCCGCTGCGCGTCGGCGTGATCAACCGGGAGCGCGAGGCCACTCCCGAGACGCCGCAGTGGAACGTGATCATCGTCACCACCGGCATCGCGCGACGCTGGTTCCAGGATGGCGACATCGACGAGCACGACACGGTGGTCGTCGACGAGATCCACCAGACCTCGGCCGAGCTCGAACTCTGTCTGGCGCTCGGCAAGCGCGCCCGTTGCCGGTTCATCTGGCTCTCGGCCACGGTGGATCCGTCATTCTACTCGCAGTATCTCGACAGCGGCGACGTGCTCGAGGTGTACAGTTTTGACGAGGCGAAGAAGGCGAAGGTGGAGGTGCTCTCCCGCAGCCCCGCCGACTTCCTCGACGACAAGTTCCTGAAGAAGGTGATTGCCGAGCAGCGCGGGGTCGCAATGTTCCTGCCGACGCGCGCCGGCACCGAGGATGCGGCTCGGCACGTGCAGGAGAGCTTCCCGAAGATTCACGCGCAGCATTATCACGGCGGTGAGCCGATCCGCGTGATCCGGCAGTATCTGGATGAGGGCGGTGTGCCGAAGCCGTTCTTCCTCTCGATGACCGCGGCGGGGCAGAGTGCGATCACGGTGCAGGGCCTCGATACCGTGATCATCGATGATTCGCGCTTCACGAACATGGTGGACAAGGGCCGCAACGTGCTCACGCGCGTGCATCTGGGCGCGAACGAGTTGCTGCAGATGGCGGGCCGCGTGCATGGGCGCGTGGCTGGAGGGCGGGTGTTCATCCTGTCGGACCGCCGCATTCCGTTCGAGTCGCTGAAGCCCGAGCTGCCGGAGTTTCAGCTGGCGGGTGACAGCGAGCGGGTGGCGCTGACCTGCGCCGCGATCGGCGTGCGCGCCGACGATCTCGAGCTGCCGGTGCCGCTGGACAAGATCGCGTATCGACGTGCCGTGGCACTGCTCGAGACACGCAACATCGTCGCCGCTGGCCGCCTCACGGATTACGGGCGGCAGGTCGAGAAGATGCCCGTGGAGCGCGCGTGGGCCGAGCTGCTGGTGAACAGCGACGACGACCTGGTGCCGTTCGTGGCGGTGATGAGCGGGGTGGAGAGCCTGCATCGGATGACGCGTGAGGATCGTGTGCTGGACAGCATGCTGATTCCGGGCAGCGACCATCTCACGGCGTACAACGTGTATGCCGAGGCGTTCACGAAGTACGGCTATGTCGGCAGCGTGTTCGGGTTACCACGCCAGCTCTTCCACGACGAGATCGCGGAATGGGCGGAGATGAAGGGCGTGCTGGTGAAGTCGCTGGAGGATGCGGCGCTGGCGATGGCGAGTGTGTATCGCGCGCTGAACGCCCCGTTGCCGGCGGCACTGCCGAAAGCCACCGAGGCGACGCGCGCGCGGTTCAGCGATCTGGTCGCGCAGGTGATGCCATTCGACCTCGTGGTGGACGAGGAGACGGCGTGGGGCGAGAGCGCGCGCGTGGGCAAGACGAGCGTCTGCGGGAGCTGGGGCGCGGTGGCGGGCACGCTGCGGTTCTTCGCGGACCGCATGGGCATACCGCGCGCCTCGATCGAAGGGACGCAGATCGCGCCGGCGTTGCTGCGGAAGTACGCGACCTACGGCGAGAGCACGCTTGCGTACGACCCCGACAAGCGGCAGGGGCAGCTGGTGCGGACGCGGCGCGTGACGTATGGCGGCTTCGAACTGGAGCGCGAGACGGAGGTCCTGGGCGACTTCACGCCGGAGGTCGCGGAGCAGGCGCGCGACGTGCTGGCGGAAGCCTTCGCGACGGAGCAGGTGCGGCACCCGGCGGTGGAGCGGAACCGCCCGATGACTGCCGAAGCGCGTGAGGTGTGGCGACGCAGCGGCGGCGTGACGCAGCGGGTGTCACAGGCCGACGTGGCGGTGTGGTACCGATCGCGGATTGCGGGCGTGGAGTCGGTGCAGGATTTGAAGCACCTGCAGCTCCGGATGACATGGGACGACTGGGTGACCCCGGATGAGCGGGCGCGCTACGAGTCGCTGCCGCACATGGTGTCCATCCGCGACAAACAGGTGCCGGTGGAGTACGACGTGGAGGAGCGCGACGACGACTCGATGTTCGGCGTGGCGCGGCTGCGGCTGCCGGAGAAGCTGGCGCGGACGCTGGTGACGGAGGAGCTGCCGCCATTCGACCGGCCGTACCGGTTCGTCGTGCTGCGTGGGCAGCGTGGATCGGCACGTGGCCGGACGCTGGAGGAACTGCAGGAGGCGCTCGATGCACCGTGGATGCCCGACGAACTGGCCACGATCGGCGACAGGTACGCGTCGCGGAAAGGCGGTCGGGAGCGGGCGCGCGAGGAGTCCCAGCGTGGAAAGGAGCGACGATCGGTGATTCCGCCGCGGAAGCGGGGGCGGAAAGGACGATGATGGACTGATCGGTCCTATCCGTTGCCGCAAAACTGTCCGGTCCGGGTTGGCAGGACGGCCGAGTGAGCCGTGCAAGTATCGTATTCACAACGACTTGCACGGCTTTTTCGTGAGGGGTTGTAATTCGGACTGACCGGTCCTATTTTTCACGTTGTGAATACCAGGCGCTCTCAGATTCTCGATGCGGCGGCCGTCCTGATTGGGCGGCAGGGCTATTCCGCAACGTCGATCGACGATGTGATCCGGGAGTCGCGGCTGAGTGGGAAGAGTCACTTCTACCACTACTTCCGGAGCAAGGAGGAGCTGGGGTTTCAGGTGCTGGACCGCCAGTTCGAGCGCTTTGCCGAACGGGGCCTGGCGATCCTGCGAGAGCCGATGATCGACCCGCTCGAGCGCTTGCACCTGTTCATCGATTCGCTGGTGGCGGCGCACGCGGAGCGGGGCTGCCATGGGGGATCGCCGTTCGGGACGCTCGCGGCTGAGATGGCGGATGCGCACGAAGGGTTCAGGCTGCGCATCGCGCAGGTCTTCGTGCGGTGGTCGGGGCAGATCCAGTCACTGCTCTGGGAAGCCCGGCCGCAGCTGCAGGATGACGTCGACGCGGTGCGGCTGTCGCGGTTCATCATCGCGGCGCTGGAAGGGGGGCTGATGATGTCGCGCGTGAAGCGAGACATCGCAGTCATGGAAGGGATCGCGCTCGACCTCAAGCGCTTCATTGCGACGCATCTGCGTGATCCGCGCGGGGTGCTGCATCCGCCGGCCGGAGGCTGACGAATGCATCACGCCGGGCGAGGCAGGGTAGGCAGGGGACATCGCGCAGGTGCAGGCCACACGACAGGATCTCGGGAGCACACCATGGCTGCAACGCAGCATCAGGAACTGACGGGAATGACGGCCGCCGCGGGTTTGCGCAGCGAGAGCGCGCTGGACGGCCGTGCACGCTTCGAGGCCGAGGCGCTGGTCCATCTCGACGCGATGTACAGCTTCGCGCTGAAACTGTCACGATCACGCGACGATGCGGAGGACCTCGTTTCCGACACGATCCTGCGTGCCTTCGAGCGGTGGGAGCAGTATCGTCTCGGTACGAACATCCGGGCGTGGCTCTTCACGATTCTCTATCACGTCTTCGTGAGCCGCAAGCGGCGCATCGACGCACGTGAAGTGCAGGCGACCGACGAGACCGATGGGTGGGGGGCGTTCGAACCGGTCGGTGAGCTGAATCCGGAGGCGCGCTTCTACGAGACCTTCCTCGATGCGGAGATCACGACGGCGATCGACAACCTGCCGGACGAGTATCGGGCAGCGGTCGTGTTGTCGGACATCCACGAGCTGCGGTATGCCGAGATCGCGCACATCCTGGGTGTGCCCGAGGGGACGGTGAAGAGCCGGTTGTTTCGCGGGCGTCGGATCCTGCAGAAGAAGCTGGTGGGCTATGCGATGGACATGGGATACATCAAGTCGGTGCCCGAAGCCGCCTGACCGGTCGTGTTGCTCTGGCTTCCGTGTCGGAGTGGCGTCGTCAACTCTGTTCGTGCAGAGGACGCCGAGCAACTGAGATATGGGAGCGGCGGTTCTCGTCTCGGGCTGCCGTCGGTGAGAGTCTCCGACTCATTTTCGTGTACTGGTGGTGTCCGGTCAGCCCCGCACGAGGTGTCGGTCGGTTCTCGTGAGTGGGAAGGTGTGCGACTGGAGAGAGATCTCTCCATCTCTGCCGCTCTGCGTTCTCTGCGTGAACCGGGTCGACGATGCCAGTCTCGCACTAGTGAAACGAGCCCCCGCCCTTCGCACAGAGGGCCGGGGCTCGTCATTTCTGCACGCTTCCGAGAGAATTACGAGACAGTGATCGGCCGGAATGACTGTGTGGCCGGTGCGGTGCGCATGGGTTCGCGGGCACGGTGGCGGGCGGCCTTGGCGCGGTTGCCGCAGGTGGCCATGTCGCACCAGCGGCGGCGACCGTTCTTGGTGCTGTCGAGGAAGACGCGACGGCAGCGCGGGTCGCTGCAGCAGCGGACGCGGCCCAGTTCGCCCGCGATCAACGAGTCGGCGGAGTCGTCGACGATCGGCATCATCAGCGCCGCGAAGGCATCGCCACCGGCGACGAAGTTGCGGGTGTAGACGCCGTCGCCGGAGAGTTCCAGGCGGCGGGTGCCGGCGCTCCGCCCAAGGACGCGGTTGATCTCGGCCACGGCTTCGGTGCGGGCGTCGTTCGAGACGGCGCCGTGCTCGGCCAGTGCACGGAGGGCGGCTCGCACCCGTCGGGCGTCGAGCAGCGCCGCCGTGGCGCCGGCCGGCTGCTGTTCGGCTCGCCGCAAGACAGCGAGCCGTCGGTCGTGATCGATGACGCCGACTGCAGCCAGCCACTCCAGCATCGTGCCAAAGTCGCGGAGGGCGTCACGGCGGACGCCGAGCTCGATGTCGTCGGTATTGACGAAATCCAGCCAGAGGCGATCGCCGACGAACACGAACGTCCGGCGATCGGAGGGAGTGACGACGAGAGCGGACACTGGGGCCTTCTGTGGAGAGGATATTTCGACGTTACCCTCGGAATGCATTGACGCAAGCACGCGCAGTCGATAAGGCGCTATCTTCGCGACATGACGGACGGCGATCTGCTCCCTGGGGTACGGCGTGTGGTGGTCGGATCGACGAATCCGGTGAAGGTCGCGGCGGTCCGCGCGACGCTTGCCCGATGCACCGGAGATGTTGTGGTGCATGGAGTTGCGGTGCCGTCCGGGGTGCCCGACCAGCCTTGGGGCGATGACCAGACGCGTGCCGGCGCACTGGAGCGCGCCACGGCTGCACTTGCGACCGATCCAGAGGCTGATCTGGCCATCGGCATCGAGGGGGGCGTCGTCCGGGAGGGCGGCGGGGGCGTACGGACCTGCGCCTGGGCCGTGGCTGTGGACCGGGTGGGCGTGACCTCGACGGGCGGGTCACTGGTGCTTTCGCTGCCGCCAGCCGTCGTGGCGTTGCTGGATCGCGGAATGGAGCTCGGGCATGCCATGGACGCCGTCGCGCGCACGACCGGGACCAAACACGCCGGCGGCGCGGTGGGGCTGCTCACCGCCGGACTGGTCCCACTGCAGCACACGTACGAGATGCTCGCGGCCTACGCCCTGTCGCGCTGGCTTCGGCATGGCCTGTGGGAGACATCGCCGGAGCAGGGACACGCGGTCGGCGGATCCTCTCGCGGGACGGGCCGAACCGGACCGGGGGCGCTAGATTGAACGAATGTCATCCACCGATGAAGAGACGTATTACCGAAAGGGCTTCGGCCTGAAGGCCGATGTACAGGACACGCTGGCCGACGATTACACCGGTCGCCTGGTGGACCTGCTGCGGGCCAGTGACTACACGCTCAGTTCGGGAGATGTGACCGTCCGGCTCGCGAAGGAGTTCGGGTTCTGCTACGGTGTGGAGCGCGCGGTGGAGTACGCCTACCAGACGCGTCGCAAGTTCCCCGACCGGCGGGTATTCCTGGCCGGCGAGATCATCCACAATCCGCACGTGAACCACAAGCTGCGGGAGATGGACATCACCTTCCTGCAGGCAAAGGGCACCGGATTCGACTACGATCTGGTGCAGCCCGACGACGTGGTGATCCTGCCCGCGTTCGGCGTGACGATCCAGGACTTCGAGGTGCTGCGAGCGCTGGGCTGCATCATGGTCGACACGACCTGCGGCTCGGTGCTGAACGTCTGGAAGCGGGTGGAGAAATACGCGCGCGAGGGCTTCACGTCGCTGATCCACGGCAAGCACTACCACGAGGAGACGCGAGCGACCGCGAGTCAGGTGCAGAAGTATCCCGACGGCCGCTATCTGGTGGTCCGCGACATGTCGGAGGCGCGTCTCGTGTGCGACTACATCGAGGGGAAGTGGGACCGCGCAAGCTTTCTGGCGACGTTTGCGGCAGACCGCGCGTCGCCGGGTTTCGATCCGGACCTGCACCTGGAGCGGATCGGCGTCGCCAACCAGACGACGATGCTGGCGCGCGAGTCGCTGGCCATCGGCGAGGAAGTCGGGCAGGCGATGGCGCGCGCACACGGGCCGGCGTATCGCGAATCGAACTTCCGCACCTTCGATACGATCTGCTCCGCCACGCAGGACCGGCAGGATGCGGTGGAAGAGCTGCTGCAGGAGCCGCTGGACGTGATGCTGGTGGTGGGCGGCTACAACTCGAGCAACACCATTTCGCTGGCGGCGATCTGTGCCGACAAGGTGACGACGTACCACGTGGAGGATGCCGAGGGCATCGATCCGTCGACGGGAATCGTGCGGTATCGTCCCATCGGGTTGCATGTCGAGGAGGCGACGCATGGCGGCTGGATGCCGGCGGCGGGACCGGTGCGGGTGGGCATCACGGCCGGCGCAAGTACGCCGAACAACAAGATCGGCGAGGCGGTCGCGCGCATCTTCCAGACGCGGGGCATCGACCCGGCGCTGATCGGGTGAACGGGTCCGACGCACGTGCGTTCGCGCGATACATCGCGCTGGGCGACGGCCTGTCCGCCGACCTCACGCCGGCGCTCGATCTGAAAGTCACGGATGTCAGCGTCGCGCTCGAGCGCGATGCCCGAAGCGGTGACGTGCCCCCGGTGGGTGCCGCCTCGCTCTTCTTCAGCAACGACGACGAGCGCTGGCCGGAGTTCACCGGTCACGACCTGCAGTCCATCACCGGGTGCAGCGAGATCCTCAGGCTGGCGGCGGATGGGGCGAGTCTCGGGGACGTCTTCGACGATCAGGTGCTGATGCTGGAGGGCGACGCGTCACCGACGCTGATCACGCTCACGGCCGGCGCGATCGACCTGCTGAGTGCGGTGGCGACGAAGCCGGCTCCGGCGCGGCGCGATGCGATCGTCCGTGATGCCGTGCGCGGCGTGATCGCGCTGGCGACGATGCTGCACGAGCGGTTCGACGATCTCACGCTGATCCTCACGACCCTGCCCGACCCGACGGATGGGATCGGCGTCTTCCCGGACGAGCGCGACGGCGAGGCAGTGCCCCCAGCCGCGCTGTTGCACTTCAACACCCTGCTGCGGGAGCAGGGCCGGGTGTTGCCCGGAACGCTGGTGGCGGAAGCGCACGCGGCGTTTCAGGGACACGGCCTGACGGCACCCGACGCCGAACGCTGGTTCTGGCGCCGGAATCCGCACGAGCCGAGTGCGCTCGGCGCGTCGGGATTGCGGGCGTGCTGGCTGGAGACGTTGCAGGGCGAGTGAACGCCCGGCGGGCATGGGGGGTCCCGCGCTGCCACGCCTCGTTCACGGCGCACCGCACGCCGGCGCAGCCGGCAGCGTCGCGACCCGACAACTGGTACGCGCACGTCACTGGCGCCCGCCGGTCCTGCGTTTAGCGTAACGGTCGTACGGTTGCTCACCGGTGAGCAAGGTCCAGCACCGCGGACATGGGCGGTGCGTCAGTCTCGCAGCAGGAGCACACGATGTCGGCGACCCTCGAGCAGGATGGCATTGCGACCGTCCCCAGCGCAGCGACCCGGATGCGGATGACCATCCCGATCCGTTCGCGCTATGAGCACTGGATCAATGGTGAGTACTCGGCACCGGCGACGGGCAAGTATTTCTCCAATCCCTCGCCCGTCACCGGGCAGCACCTGTGTGACGTGGCGCGCGGCACGGCACCTGACGTCGAGCGCGCACTGGACGCGGCCCATGCCGCGTTCCGGACGTGGGGCAAGACGTCGGCGGCCGAACGCGCGAACATCCTCAACAAGATCGCCGACAGAGTCGAGGTGAACCTCGAGGCGCTTGCCGTCATCGAGACGATCGACAATGGGAAGCCGATTCGCGAGTCGATGGCGGCGGACATGCCGCTGGTGGTCGATCACTTCCGGTACTTCGCGGGGTGCATCCGCGCGCAGGAAGGGAGCCTTTCGCAGCTCGATGACGACACCGTGGCCTACCACTTCAACGAGCCGCTGGGTGTGGTGGGACAGATCATCCCGTGGAACTTCCCGCTGCTGATGGCAACGTGGAAGCTGGCGCCGGCGCTCGCCGCCGGGAACTGTGTCGTGATGAAGCCGGCCGAGCAGACGCCGGTGAGCATCATGGCGTTCATGGAGCTGATCGCGGACCTGCTGCCGCCCGGCGTGGTGAACATCGTGCAAGGCTTCGGCATCGAGGCCGGCAAGCCGCTGGCGAGCAGCAACCGCATCGCGAAGATCGCTTTCACCGGCGAGACGACGACCGGCCGCCTGATCATGCAGTACGCGTCGGAGAACCTGATCCCGGTGACGCTCGAGCTGGGCGGCAAGAGCCCGAACATCTTCTTCGCGGACATCATGGACGCCGACGACGCCATGTTCGACAAGGCGCTCGAGGGCTTCGGGATGTTCGCGCTGAATCAGGGCGAGGTCTGCACCTGTCCATCACGCGCGCTGGTGCAGGAGTCGATCTACGACGCCTTCATGGAGCGGGCGACGGCGCGCGTGGCATCGTTCACGCTCGGGCATCCGCTGGACATGAGCACGATGGTCGGCGCGCAGGCATCGAATGACCAGCTGGAGAAGATTCTCAGCTACTTCGACATCGGACGCGCCGAGGGTGCGAGGGTCCGTATCGGTGGCGAGCGGCTGCTGCATGACGGCGAGCTGGCCGAGGGCTACTACGTGCGGCCGACGATCTTCGAGGGCACGAACAACATGCGCGTGTTTCAGGAAGAGATCTTCGGACCGGTGGTTTCCGTGACGACGTTCACGGACGACGACGACGCGTTGCACATCGCGAACGACACGCTCTACGGTCTCGGTGCCGGCATCTGGACGCGCGACATCAACCGCGCCTACCGCTTCGGCCGCCACATCCAGGCCGGTCGCGTCTGGACGAACTGCTACCATGCCTACCCGGCGCATGCGGCTTTCGGCGGCTACAAGCAGAGCGGCATCGGGCGCGAGAACCACCTGCAGATGCTGAATCACTATCAGCAGACGAAGAACATGCTCGTGAGTTACAGCCCCAACAAGCTCGGGTTCTTCTGAGACCGGAGCGGCGTGTGGATCGACTGAACGACTGAACAGCATCGACGCAAAAGGAACGGCACGGGAACGGAAAGGACGCGAAGCACTGCTTTTTCGAATGAACTGTCGGTCGTCGCTCGTGAGGCCGGAAGTTTGCACCACGAGCGGCCTGCCGTTCCAAACAAATGCAGTGCTCCATGTTCGTTCGGTTCCCTTTGCATCTTTGTGTTCTGCCGTTGCCGTTGCCGTTGCCGTTGCTGTTTCGGAAGCAGGATCGAGCGATTCTCGTGAGGGTGGGGGAGTGATGGCCGAGCGGGTGGACTGCACGCCGGCGGCGGCGGCGATGATCGATCAACTGGTGACGCAGCACGGGCGTGTGCTGTTTCACCAGTCGGGCGGGTGTTGTGACGGCAGTGCGCCGATGTGCTACCAGCGCGGTGAGTTCCGCATCGGGGCGCGCGACGTGCTCCTGGGTATCATTCATGGCGACACGCCGGTGTACATCGGCGCGGCACAGTTCGAGTACTGGCAGCACACGCGGCTGACCATCGACGTGGTGCCGGGGCGCGGTGCGGGGTTCTCGCTCGAGGCGCCGGAAGGGGTTCGGTTCCTGACGCGATCGCGGCTCTTCACCGATGCCGAAGCGGTCGAGATGGTGCTGTCCGGTCCGCCGTTGCGTGGCCCGGAGGCGGCGGGCCTGGCGTAGCGCGGCGCAGCGGGCGGAACCGCAGTGCGAGGTAAGACAATTGGGAGTGCGGATTAGGCTTGAGGGTCATCCTCGACTCTCATCTTCGTCCATTACCGTGACTGCAGCCCTGTCCCTGAACATGTTCGTGACCGCGCGCCGATGCGCGGCACTGTGCCTCATCCTCACTGTGGGCGCCACGCCGATGCGGGCGCAGCAGCGCACCGCGCCGCCCTCGGCACCGTTACCGGCACCTGCCCGCGTGACTGCGCCGGCCGCGGGTGTGCGACAGGATACGACGCCACGCCGCCGCGTCGCGAGACCGCCGGTGGTGCGCGGCCGGCGCTCCTCCGACAGCAGCGCGATCGCCTCGCTCGACCGGGATTCGGTGGGCGACACGCGCTGGCCCGTCCGCACACCGCCCTACGCCGCCGGTGCACTGCTGCCCGGTCACCGCATCGTGGCGTTCTACGGCAACCCGCTGTCGCGGCGCATGGGCATCCTCGGTGAGCTCGACCCCGAGCCGATGTTGCGCAAGCTGGACACCGAGGTGGCCGCCTGGCGGGCGGCCGATCCGTCCACACCGGTCATGCCGGCGCTGCACCTGATTGCGACGGTGGCGCAGGGGTCGGCCGGCGGCGACGGCAAGTGGCGCGCGCGCATGGGTGACTCGCTGGTGGCGCGCGTGATCCGCTGGGCCGAGATGCGGAATGCCATCGTCTTCCTCGACATCCAGGTGGGGAAGAGCACGATTCAGGCAGAGCTGCCGCCACTGATGAAGTGGCTCGAGCGACCGAACGTGCACCTCGGGATCGACGCGGAGTTCTCGATGAAGGACGGCTCGAATCCCGGGCGGCGCGTGGGCACGTACGACGCGCGGGACATCAACTGGGTGCAGACACAGCTGTCGGACCTCGTCAGGCGCAAGAACCTACCGCCCAAGGTCCTCGTCGTACACCGCTACACGCGCCCGATGATCACGAACTACCGCAACATCGCGTTCGATCCGCATGTGCAGATCGTGATGCACATGGACGGGTGGGGGACACCACCGGTGAAGATCTCGAGCTTCCGCGCCTACATCCAGACCGAGCCGGTGCAGTTCGCGGGGTTCAAGCTGTTCTACAAGAACGACGAGCGTGCCGGCTCGCGGATGATGGTGCCGGGCGAGGTGCTGCGCCTCTGGCCGAAGCCGCTCTACATCCAGTATCAGTAGGCGTCGCGCAGGTGTCCTGAACGACGGCGGCCGGTGACCACGCAGGTGATCACCGGCCGTCGTCGTTCACGCCAAGACCGGATCAGGGCACGAGTGTCGCCGCCGTGGTCGCGCGCGAGAGGGCGTCGAGTCGCTTCATGATCGCGGCCAGTTCAGCCTTGAGCGTGATGAGACGCTGCGCGGCGTCGCGCGGGACGCGCTGGTCGGCGCCGAGCGTCATGTTGTAGAGATACTCGAACTGCGCGAGCAGCTTCGGTGCCTGATAGCGACCCTCGGCGGTCTCGAGCGCCCGCACGATGTCGTCGGCCTCGCGGGTCATCGGCGCGCCGCGTGACTGCAGTTGCGTGCGCACTTCACGGGCGCGCGCGACGGCGGTGCGGGCCTCGGCAACGGCGGCGCGCACGGCGAGCTCATGTCGCTCCTGCGCCACGAGCACGTCGTCGGTGATGCCATCGAGCCGCACGCGCGGGTCGGCCTGCACCACGAGCGGCTGTGTGAGCGTATCGCGATCCACGATCAGGCGCACCGTGTAGCGACCCGGCGCGACCATCGGGCCGCGGCCACCGGGCGAGGCGGCGTGCATCAGGTCCCAGGTGAACCGGTTGGCACCGATGGAGTCGGTGAGCGCCGTGGCGACGGTCGTGCCGCGTCGCGGAGCGCGCATCGCCTGCTCGGTGGTGGTCCGCGCTGCGGCACCGGCGGTGGTGACGGTGCGCACGAGTGCGCCGGTGGCGCTGCGGATCTCGAGCACCGGCGCGGAGGCTGGCGTGCTGCCGAGCCAGTAGTCGATGGTGGCGCCGGCAGCCGGATACTCGGGTGAACCCGGACCGGCCGGCGAACCGGCGTGACGCCAGCGGATGGCAGGCCGGGGGGAGTGCAGCGCGGCCTTCTTCGCCACCAACGCATCGGTGTACTGCACCAGCGGCGAGAGGTCGTCGAGGATCCAGAAACTGCGGCCCATCGTCGAGAGCACGAGGTCGCGACGGTGCACCTTGATGTCGGTGATGGGCGTGACGGGCAGGTTGCGCTGCATGGGCATCCAGGAGGCGCCGTCGTTCGCGCTCACGTAGAGGCCGAACTCCGTGCCGAGGTAGAGCAGGCCCTGACGCTCCGGATCCTCGCGGAGCACGCGGGTGGGCGTGTCATCGGGGACGCCGTTGGTGCCGGTGGTGAGGCGCGTCCAGGTGCGGCCGTAGTCGGTGGTGCGATAGGCATACGGTTTGAAGTCGCCGAGCATGTAGCGGTAGACGGCGACGTAGGCCGTGCCCTTCCGATGCCGCGAGACATCGATGCCCTGCACGCGGCCGCCCGGCGGGAGGTCGGGCGGGGTGACCTTCGTCCAGGTCTGTCCGTTGTTGCGGGTGACATGGATCGGACCATCGTTGGCACCCGTCCAGATCACGCCCGGCTCGATCGGCGATTCCTTGATCGCGTACAACGTCGAGTAGAACTCCTCGCCAGTCACATCGCGGGTGATCGGACCACCGCTCACGCCCTGCGTCCCGGGCGTGTTGGCGGTGAGATCAGGGGAGATGCGCTCCCACGTCGTTCCGTCGTCGCGTGAGCGATGCAGGAACTGCGACGCCATGTAGATCGTGCCGCGGGTGTTGGGCGACACGTCCAGCGGCGAGACGCGCTGGAAGCGATAGAGCAGGTCCTTCGGGTCGTTGCCGTACAGCGACTGCGCGCCGATCCACGAGTTCTGCTCCTGGCCGGTGCGCAGATGCATCCGCGAGAACTGCCCCTTGCACGCGCCGTACACGACGTCGGTGTTCCACGGACTGGGCACGATCGGGCCCGTCTCGCAGCCAGGGCCCTGCTGCCAGTACTGGACGGCCTGGTCAGGGCGGTTGGCGACGATCGGCAGCGATGGCACGATCACCGTCGAGTTGTCCTGCTGCGCGCCGTAGAGCCGGTAGGGAAAGTGATCGTCGACGAAGACCTGATAGAGCTCCGACGTGCCCTGATTGTACTGCGTGCTCCAGGTGCGACCGCCGTCGAGCGAGACGTTGGCGCCACCATCGTTGGACTGGACCATGACGTCGGCATCGGTGGGGTTGATCCAGATGTCGTGGTTGTCGCCGTGCGGCGTCGACAGCGGCGCGAAGGTCTTGCCGCCATCGGTGCTGCGGAACATGGTCTCGTTCTGCACCCACACGTTGTCGGCGTTGGTGGGGTCGGCGTCGATGTTCGTGTAGTAGAACGGTCGCAGCACCAGCGCATTCATGCTCGAGGTCTGCGTCCAGGTGTTGCCGCCATCGTCGGAGCGATACACGCCCTGCCTGGGCACCTCGGCCTCGAACAGCGCGTAGACGCGATTCGGCGCAGCGGCGGAGACGGCGAGGTTGGACTTGCCGATGATGCCGGTGGGGAGGCCACCACCGAGCTTCGTCCAGGTGGTGCCGCCATCGGTGGAGCGATAGACGCCACCGTCGTCACGGCTGCCCGAGAGGATGGCCCACGGGCGCCGCACGCCGCGCCAGGCGGCGGCGTAGAGCGTGTTCGGATCACCGGGCTTGGCGGCGATGTCGGTGATGCCGGTGGAGTCGTTGACGAAGAGCACCTTCTCCCATGACTGGCCGCCATCCTTCGTGCGGTAGACGCCGCGATCCGCCGAACTGACGAAGGCGGACCCCTGGGCCGCGACGAACGCCACATCCGGGTTAGTGGGGTGAACGACGACGGCGCCGATCTGGCCCACGTCGCGCAGGCCGAGGAAGCGCCAGGTGCGCCCCGCATCGTCGGAACGGTAGACGCCGCGTCCGGTGATGACGTTGGAGCGGATGCCGTCGGAGCCGGTGCCGACCCAGACGATGTCCGGGTTGGACGGTGCCACGCGAATGGCGCCGATGGAGCCGGTGGAGAAGTAGCCGTCGGAGACGTTGTTCCAGCTGGCTCCGGCGTCGGTCGTCTTCCAGACGCCGCCGCCGGAGGCACCCATCCAGAACTCACGCTTGCGTTGCGGGACGCCGGTGACGGTGGTGACGCGTCCACCGCGGAACGGGCCGACGGTGCGGAAGCGAAGCGCCTGCGTGGCGCGGGGATCGATGCCGCCGGGGAGCGGCTGCGCGACGAGGGGCAGGCCAAGCGTGCTGCCGAACAGGACGGCCTGCAGCGTGCGGCGGAGGGATGAGTGCATGGGGAGTGCGCTGGAGGGGCGAAAGGCTCTTCCAGTCTACGCGCCGGGGCGGCGGAGTGCTCCCGTCGGCGTTGGCTACAGCTGCCCGGTGGCGCCCCAGTGCGCGAGCTGCGCCTGGTAGGCGGGATCGTCGTAGCGCTCGAGCCTGAACGCAGGCGCGTACGCTGGCAGCGCATCGCCGGTGATGTGAGCGGCCACGAGCTCGGCACCCGCAGGCGCCGCCATCAGCCCGTAGCCTGACAGGCCGGCGTGCACCCAGGCCCCGGGAACCGGCAGGGGCCCGATCAGCGGACGGTTCTCGGCCGTCTTGGTGTAGTAGCCGCCGTCGACGACCATGGGTGGCAGGCGGTCGAGGTAGGCGGCGAGGCCGGGCGCGAGCCGCACCATACCTCGCATCACGACCTCCGGATAGAACGGGTCGTCGGGCAGCGGCAGCTCGGCCGCGTCGTAGCGGTGCGCGCTGTGGTAGTCCCAGAGCATCAGCACCGTCTGGTTGTTGCGATAGCCCTCGGGGCGCAGATGAATGCCCGCCGGCATCGGCAGCGTGAGCCAGCGCGTGACCTCGTCACCGGCAAGGTCGGCGCGCTCGTCGTCGCTCCATTCGAGCTGCTGTGCATCGTCGAGGATGACGAGGCCGGTGTTGCGGTCGATGATGCCGAGGGTGTCTTCGAAGGCAACCTTGAGGTGCAGCTCGGAAAAGAGCGGGAGATCGGCGCCGGTGAGCTGCGCGATCTCGCGTGCGAAGGGACCTGCACAGTTCACGAATGCGCGGCTGTGCAGCGTGGTGGTGGTGCCGTCGCTGCCGGCGACCTGCACCGCATTCACCCCGCCCGCATCGCGCAGGACGGCGGTGACGCGCCCGCTGAGCAGCGTGGCTCCGGCCGCGCGTGCCTCGTCCAGCAGATACATGCCGAGCTGCTGCCCACTCATCCAGCCGCAGCGTCGTGCGTGGAGGACGGCGACGACGTCGGGGTCGAGGAACGGGAAGTGGGTGCGGATCGCGTCGCGGTCGAGAAAGAGGTCGGCGCCGGTGGGATGGTCGCGCCAGCCGGTGTGAGCGCTCGGGTGGTAGGCGGCCGCGTCGGCGAGGCTGCGGTAGGTGCGCACGTCACCGGCGCCTTGTGCCGATGCGAGAACCGCGTCACGCGTGAACTGCGCCGCCCTGACCGCATCGGCGGTGGCGTAGACGTAGCCGCGGCGGTTGAGCAGGAATCGGTCGCCGCTGGCGTCGGCCCACTGCTCGAGCAGGTCGATGCTGCGATTCATCAAGCGCACCATGGCGTCGTCGGGGCCGGGCCACCAGTTGCGGTAGGCCTCGGTGGACTTGTCGCTGGTGAGTGTCAGCGGCGATCGCTCATCGACGATCGTGATGTTGTGCACGCCACGCAGCGCGAGGGCGTGCGCGGTGGCGATGCCGGCGATGCCGGCGCCGCAGATGACGACGTCGCTGGAGCGGGCCATGGGGGGGAGAATAGCGACCTGCGGTGATTGCTGCGCAGGATGGTTGGGTGGTGCGTGTTTTGAGTGATGGTCGGGCCGGCCGTCGGTGATTTCGTGTGTGGTGTCCACTTGCCCCCGCCACCGCACCGCTGCCAGACTATGGCCATGCCTGCCCTCGAAACGCGCCGCTGGTCGGCCGACGACGTTCGCGCGCTCCCCGACGAGCCGGGGAAGCAGTTCGAGTGTGTCGATGGTGAACTGCTCGTGATTCCGGGGCCGCGGCTTCCGCACCAGTCGATGGTGGCCGCGCTCTGGCGCGCGCTCGACCTGTACGTCCATGCGGAGCCCGTTGGTGCAGTGTTCACGGCGCCTGGCGAGCTCGAACTCGATGCGTTCACCCTCGTGCAACCGGACCTGTTCGTGCTGCCGCTGGTGGATGGGCGCCGACCACGCACGGTCGAAGAGATTGGCATGCCGCTGCTCTTCGTCGAGGTGCTGTCACCGAGTACGGCGCGGTACGACAAGGGTGTGAAGCGGAAGCGCTACCAGCGGTCCGGCGTGGAGTACTGGATCGTGGATCTCGATGCGCGATTGGTGGAGCGGTGGCTGCCCGGGGCCAAGGGGCCCGAAATCATCGTCGGCGCGATCACCTGGCAGCCGGCCGGCGCCGAAAACCTGCTCACGCTCGACCTGATACCATTGTTCGTCGAGGCGTTGGGCGAGCCGCAGGATACGTTGCCGAGTCAGAACACGGCGTGATCGCCGCGTTCCGCACCGGCACCGGTATGCGCGAGCATGGAGTAATGGTCGAAGAGCGTCTCGGTGCCGGTCTCCGGCGTGGCATCGGCATCGTAGCGGCCGCGCTGTGGATCCCAGACGAGCATCGACTCGGTGGCGTAGTACCGACCGATGCGTGCGAGTTCCGCCTTGTCCGCGAGCGGCGGGATCACGCGACCCAGCGTGCTGAGCACGGCGATGATCACGTCGAGCATCGCTACGGGTACCTGCGTGAATTTCGGTGGGCGGTCGAGCAGCGCGAAGAGCCGGTCACCCTGTTGCCGTGACGTGATCGCCGGACCGGGACCGCCGATGTTCAGGATGCGGTTCTGCCGCGCGGGATCGTCGAGGCTGTCCGCGAGATAGGCGCCGAGGTCGTCGTCGCTGATCGGCTTGCAGGCGGTGAGCGTGCCGTCGCCGAAGAGCAGGAACGGCTTCCCTCCGCGCACCCGCTCGATCTGCCCCGACAGCGACTTGAAGAAGGCCGTCGCCCGCACGATGGAATACGTCATGCCAGACGCGATGAGCGCCGCTTCGAACGCGAGCTTGGCGTGCTGAAACGCCAGCCTGGGCTTCTGCACGCAGATGGCCGAGAGCAGTACCATCTGCGTGACGCCGTGCTGCTGCGCGACCTGCAGCGCGTACAGGTGCGCCTGGTGGTCCACCGCCCACGCATCCTTCGGCGCGCCGGTGCGTGATGCCATGCAGGAGACGAGCGCGTCGAAGCGTTCGCCCCGGAATCCGTCGCGCGCGAGTGAGGCGGGATCGCCGACATCACCGGTCCGGACCGTCGCGCCGGGGATCGTGATGGTGTCGGCGGCACGGTCGCGCGTCGCGCGAACGAAGCACACGACGTCGTGTCCGCGCTGCACCAGCGCTCGCACGGTCGCGCGTCCGATCGTGCCGGTGGCGCCGAGCAGGAAGATGCGGCGCGGGTGCGGTGAGGCGGGGGCGATCTCTGGCGTCGTCATCGTGCGGTTCGTCATCGTACGGTCAGGTGCTGGGTGCCTGCGTGGCGTGCGCGCGCGTCCGGGTTCATGGGCGGGTGCACGTGCGCGAGGCGGGAAGGTCGAGCGTGGCCTCGAGGGCGTCGGCGAAGGCGGCGGGGGCGTCGGGGTGCATGCGCAGGTAGAGCGACGGCTCGATCAGCTCCACCTCCATCACCGCCAGTGCGCCGTCATCGAGGCGAATGAGGTCCACGCGCACCTGCAGCGGCACCGGCGCGATCGCGGCCAGCACGCACTCGGCCACGCGGCGAAGGTCGGGGGAGGCGGGGATCGCTATGATCTCGCCGCCATGTTCTTCCTGCACGCGGAAGTCACCCGGCTTCGGCACCTTCTGGATGGCGTGACTGAGCCGGCCGCCGAAGTAGAGGAGCGAGTACTCCCCTTCAGTGACCACCGAGCGCAGGAAGGGCTGCGCGAACCATTCGCGGTCGGCGAAGGTGTCGGTGAGCTGCTGGAGCATCACGTCGCTCAGCGGCGCGCGCAGACGGAAGGTGTCCTTTGCCCCGCCGCTGATCGTCGGCTTGATGACGATCTCGGTGTCCCGCAGTGCCTCGAAGAGGCCGGCGAACACCGCTGGCGTGCCGCCGCAGCCCCACACCGACGGCACCACCGGCACACCGCGGCTCTCGAGGGTGCGGAGGTACTGCTTGTCGAGGTTCCATTCGACGACGCTGACGGGATTCTCGAGCCGTGTGCCACTCGCCTCGATCTGTCGCAGCGTCTGCAGGAATTCCGCAGCGCGCTCGTGATAGTCCCAGGTGGTGCGGATGACGACGAGGTCGAAGCTGTTCCAGTCGGTGGGCACCGACCAGGGGAGCTCCACCGCCTCCCAGTTGCGGCGCTGGAGCTCGGCGATGGCGAGGGCGTCGTCGATGACGAAGTCGCCGACCCGCTCCAGTGTCAGGAATGCTACGCTGGGCATCAGGGTGCGCTCCCGTGTGCCGGAGTCATCATCCTTCGGTGCGTCGCAGGTCGCGCAGCTTCGCCTCGGCGGTGGCGAGGTCGATGCCCGGCGCCACGTCGGCGTCGCTCATGCCGAGGATTTCCATGGCGCGCGCGACGACCGGCGCGCCCCCGGGTGCCAGCGAGCCGAACTCGATCTCGGCGCGCCGGCACATCCGCTCCTCGTCGGCGATGTTCGTGTAGCGGCGGTTGACGCGCATGGCGGTGACGCGGGCGTGGACACCTTCGTGCAGCACCGTCGCGGCCACCTGCGCCAGCGTGAAGGTGGGGTTCACGATGAAGGTCGTGTCGATCACCATGAGGCGCGTCTCGTGGAAGAAGACACCGCGGTTGGGCCAGCGTTTGATCCAGATCGCGGCGACGTCGGTGCGCAGGCGGCGCAGGTGGCGCGGCATGTGCACGCCGATCAGGCCAAGGGCGTCGGTGAAGCGGCTGACGAGGTGTGCGTCGTCGATGTCCGCGCGCTCGTTGAGCAGCCAGACCGGCACGCCGTGGATGGTGTGCTTCGTGGAGCGGTTGGCGTCGTAGCGTTCGCGGAGTGTTGGTGGGAGGAGGTCGCGGAGCATCAGAGAAAGAAAGCGCGCGTCACGGCGTGGGCCAGCGAGTGTCGAGGAAGATCTTCCAGGTGCCGTCGTCCTGCTTGCGCCAGAGCGTCATGTACCGTCCGCGCGACAGTGTGTCGGTGCGGGCGCTGCGTCGCACCACGGCCGAGCGGCCGACGGTGACGCCGGTCCGGCGGTCGGCGTAGGCGACGGCGTCGGTGGGCTCCCATGTGAGCAAACGGGTGGCGTCGCTGAAGAGTGCCTTGTCGTTGCCGCCAACGGGGTCGATGCCGCGCAAGAGGATCAGCCCACCGTTGCCGGGTTTGGCGATGTCGGGCGCGAAGCGGGCCACCCAGGCCGCATGGCCGCTGTCGGCGACGGCGCGGGCGTAAGCACGGTCGGCAGTGAAGAGCTCGTCCTGCAGGCCGGCGTCGTTGCCGGGCGTGGGTGTCGGCAGCGCCAGTGGGGGGCGGCAGGCGGCGACGGCGGCGGCGGCAAGCAGGAGTCGGAGGCGCATGGGAGTGGCGGGTGAAGGCGGTGCAGGAACGTACCCACCGTGCGGACCGACGTGCGGTCAGCGGTCGGTCAGCGGTCGGTCAGCGCGCGTCGCGCAGGCGTTGCATTTCCGGCAATACGTGCACGTCGGCGACATCCTGGGCGCGTCCGGTTTGCTCGGATGCGATCAGGTGAGCGATGGAGACCGTGGGGAGCGGCAGACCTTCGACGTCGAAGACGGCGAGCTCGCGCTCTGCCTCGTCCCACCTGAGATTCGACGTGCGGGTCAGGTTGTCGACGTTCGCGGTGTCGCCGATCATCGTGACTGGTGGTGCGATCACCTCCGCCGGGAGGATTTCTGCCGCACGGCCGAATGGCAGGCTTTCGAGTGCGCGGAATCGCTCCGCATTCTCGCGTGTCGCCTACCCTCACCGATAGTCATGACTCCGCGCATGCTCCGCCCCCAGGTGCGCGTCCAGCGGGACGAACAGACGGCCCTTCACCGTCACCACGTTCGACTCCACCTGCAGCGTCCCGCGCACCAGCAGCAGCGGTGACGTGCTGATCTTCAGCGCATCGCGCTCGAAGCGCTGCGGGCTCACGACGACGTTCACGATGCCGGTCTCGTCCTCCAGCGAGAGGAACACGAACCCCTTCGCCGTGCCTGGACGCTGGCGGCAGATCACCAGGCCGGCCACCGCGACCTGCTCGGTGTCGCGGCCGTTCCGCTGCAGGTCGCGCGCCGTGCGGATGCCGTTCGGCTGCAGCAGCGGCCGCAGGTGCCGCATGGGATGCCCGTTCAGCGACAACCCCGTCACGCGATAGTCCGCCTCGGTGAGATCGGCCATCGACATGTGGGGCAGTGCGGCGTCGGGCAACAGCACTGCCGGCGCCAGCGGACCGGCATCGCCCCGCACTGCGGCCAGCACCTCCCAGAGCGCGCGACGGCGGCGCGTCTCCAGCGGCTCCCTGATGAACATCCCGTCGAACGCCCCCGATTCCGCGAGCAGCCGGAGCGCACGGCGATCGAGCCGCGTGCGGCGCACCACGTCGCCCACGTCGCTGAACGGCCCCTCGGTGAGTGCCGCCTCGAGCTTGCCGCGCGCGGCCGCGCCCAGCCCGCGCACGCTGCGCACGCCAAGCCGCACCGCCGGTGCAGTGGACTGCGGACGCCGCAGTTCGAGCGTCGCATCCCACGCCGAGCGGGTGAGGTCCACGGAGCGCACCTCGACGCCGTGCCGGATGCCATCCTCGATCAGCGTCCCCGGCGCGTAGAACCCCATCGGCTGGGCATTCAGCATCGCCGCGAGAAACTCGGCGTGGTAGTAATGCCGCAGCCAGGCCGAGGCGTACACCAGCAGCGCGAAGCTGGCGGCGTGGCTCTCCGGAAAGCCGTAGTCGGCAAAGGCGTTGATCTGCGCGAAGATGCGGTTCGCGACGTCGTCGTCGATGCCGTTGGCGCGCATGCCGGCAAGCATCTTCTGGCGCAGCGCCTCCATCTTCTCGTGACTGCGCTTGTGCCCCATCGCGCGGCGGAGCGCATCGGCCTCGCCGGCGGTGAAGCCCGCACACGCGATCGCCACCTGCATGCCCTGCTCCTGAAAGAGCGGCACGCCGAGGGTGCGCCTGAGAATCGGCTCGAGTGACGGATGCGGATACACCACCTCCTCGGTGCCGGCTCGGCGGCGCAGGTAGGGGTGCACCATCGCGCCCTGGATCGGGCCGGGGCGGATGAGCGCCACCTCGACGACGAGGTCGTAGAAGCAGCGCGGCTTGAGGCGCGGCAGGGTATTCATCTGCGCGCGACTTTCCACCTGGAACACGCCGATGGTGTCGGCGGCGCACAGGTCGTCGTAGACCGCCTGGTCGCTGGTGTCGAGGAGGGCGAGGTCGATGGTCACGCCGCGCGTCTGTCGCACGTAGACGAGGCAGTCCTGCAGCACGGTGAGAATGCCGAGTCCGAGGAGGTCGATCTTCACCAGGCCGGCGGCATCGAGATCGTCGCGTTCCCACTGGATGACGGTGCGGCCCGGCATGGAGGCGGGCTCGATCGGCACGACGGTGGAGAGGGGTTCGCGCGTGAGCACGAAGCCGCCGACGTGGATGGAGCGATGACGCGGGAGCTGGTGCAGGCCGTCGACGATGTCGGCGAGGGCGCGCACGCGCGGATCGGCGGGATCGAGGCCGGCGCGCTGCAGCAGGTCGGTAGGGAGTGTGCGTTCCTGCTTGGCGCCGACGCCGGTGGTGGGCATCGTGGCGGATGGTGGCGTCATCACCGGCGTGCCCGGGGTGGAGGCGTCCATGGCGCCGCGTTCGGTGGGGGAGGTGCGGCGGGTGCGGACGTCGGGGATGGCAGCGAGGCGCTCGTCGCGCTCCACGCGTTTGCGCAGTTCCGGACGTCCGCCGGTGCCGTCGCCGTTCATGCCGTCGAAGCCATCCACGTCGGCGGAGGCGGTGCGGATGGAGGGGCGGTGCACCGTGAGCGGCAGGGGCGCAGCGGTGGCAGTGGCAGTGGCAGTGGCAGTGGCGGTGGCAGTGGCAGTGGCAGTGGTGGTGCCAGTGGCAGGGGCGAGGGGGCGCTTGGCCATGGCGCGCCGGATGTGCGGACGATCGGTGTCGGGGACGTCGGCGCGGTGCACGGGGCCGGTGCCATCGACGGTGTTGGGCGTGGCATCGACGAA
>Ga0105045_10000040_pt1 | contig 61481 bp, 36 predicted proteins | sample MAT02_FD_78089 | JGI IMG/M metagenome (GOLD analysis project Ga0105045, IMG submission 78089) | Freshwater microbial communities from Lake Fryxell liftoff mats and glacier meltwater in Antarctica - MAT-02 (megahit assembly) | ecosystem: Environmental > Aquatic > Freshwater > Ice > Liftoff...
AGGGTAAGCGTGCCGATGAATTAATTCTTGCCAATACAGAGCTTGCTTTTCAGAACGGTGAAAAAATAAAAAGAGCTGATGAATTAATTATTGCCAATATAGAACTTGTATTTCAAAACGAAGAAAAAGGTAAGCGTGCCGATGAATTAATTCTTGCCAATACAGAGCTTGCTTTTCAGAACGGTGAAAAAATAAAAAGAGCTGATGAATTAATTATTGCCAATAAAGAACTTGTATTTCAAAACGAAGAAAAAGGAAAACGTGCAGCTGAATTAATGATTGCCAATAAAGAACTTGTATTTCAAGACCAAGAGAAAGGAAAACGCGCAGACGAATTAGTGATTGCCAACAAAGAACTTGTATTTCAAAACGAAGAAAAAGGAAAACGTGCAGCTGAATTAGTGATTGCCAACAAAGAACTTGTATTTCAGAATGAAGAGAAAGAAAAACGTGCAGCTGAATTAATTATTGCTAATATAGAGCTTGTTTATCAAAATGAAGAAAAGGGTAAGCGTGCCGATGAATTAATTCTTGCCAACACAGAGCTTGCTTTTCAGAACGGGGAAAAAATAAAAAGAGCTGATGAATTAATTATTGCCAACAAAGAACTTGCCTTTCAAAATGAAGAAAAGGAAAAACGAGCAGATGAATTAATGATTGCCAACGAAGAACTTGTATTTCAAAACAAAGAGAAAGAAAAACGTGCAAATGAATTAATAATTGCCAATATTGAGCTTGCTTTTCAGAACGGGGAAAAAATAAAAAGAGCTGATGAATTAATCGTTGTCAACACAGAACTTGCTTTTCAGAATGACGAAATAGAAAAACGAGCAGCAGAGCTAATCACTGCAAACAAAGAACTTCTTTTTCAAAATGACGAAAAAGAAAAACGGGCAGCAGAGCTAATAAATGCCAATAAAGAATTAGAATCATTCAACCATATATCCAGCCACGACTTACAAGAGCCATTACGAAAAATTCAAATCTTCTCTAACCGTCTCATTGCTGATGAATCTAAAAACCTATCTGATAAGGGCAAAGAATATGTGCTGAAAGTTGAAGATGCAGCCAAGCGAATGCGAACTCTCATCGATGATTTACTCGCATATTCCCGAACAGCTTCATCGGAACGAAAATTTAAAACCACCAGCCTCACCCCAATAATAGAAGCAGTAAAAAATGATTTTAAAGAAATTATAACTGCAAAACAGGCAACCATTGAATTAGGCGAAATGTGTGATGCCCATATTATCCCTTTTCAATTTCACCAACTAATGCATAATCTCATTAGCAACGCACTCAAATTTTCAAATCCTAATAGACCACCCCACATAATAATAAGCAGTAGAAATATTAAAGGCAACAAAGTAAAAAACCAAAAACTTCTATCCGAAAAAGAATATTGTCACATTACTATTTCTGACAATGGTATTGGCTTTTCACCGCAATACAAAGACCACATTTTTGAAATATTTAAACGCCTTCACGATAAAGACAAAATATCAGGCACAGGTATAGGACTAACCATAGCCAAAAAAATCGTAGAGAACCACAACGGTGTAATTACAGCAACAGGAGAATTAAATAAAGGTGCATCATTTGATATTTATATTCCTACAACTTAACAACAGTATATGTCTGTCGCTATCAACAAAATGCACAGACCTCAAAGAACGGTGCTTTCAGGCCAGAACAGCACATGCACACAACATTAAGCATTATAAACAAAGTCTATCACCAATCTCTAGGGCGAAGCCCAACACCAAACCCAGAAGGGCTTCGGTTATGAGGTGTTCAGCGAGACTGGCAGATGCTGTAGGATCTGTAGAAGGATTAGTAACCTTTCAATAGTTCAGAAGGTAGGATTTTGAGATTTGCAGAGTGATTTTGTAGTGGTTTTGATAAAACTGGATAGTCTGCAGCAAGCCATAACTGAGCGCAATGATAGCCATAATATCAATTGTATTTATAAACTGGTACAAAATAAAGAAACAGATTTTTTATTCAGGCGATTCAATTTTTTTTTGAATGGCCTTTGCTATGGAAATATTTATTTGATGAAGAATCGTATCAATCCAACCAAATACATATTTTTAATCTTAGAAAGTCTCACTAGCTTTGTGCGTATAAAATCAAATAAAAGCAATGACGAAGTACAGCAAGGAACAAAAGGAAAAGTGAGTAGCACTTCATAAGCAATCAGATATAGCATTGGCAAAATTTTGTGATGAGTTCAACATCAGCAAAAGCAATCTGTATAATTGGATAAAAAAGCAGAACCAGTAACTGCTGGTAAGTTCATGAATATCAAGATGCCAAAATTGGTATCTGATGTACAATAGGTAATTCATTATCCCAGTAGTGTAGAATTGAGGATAACGTCGCATCTCAGTACCACAGAACTACTCAAGCTAGTGCATTGCAGCTATACATCCCGCTCGGCGTAAGCCGCAACTACGTCGCTGCGGTGCTATGGTTGTATCATAAATAAAGGCTAAATCAACAGTCAAAAGCCGCAAAACATACCCAACTTTATGGTTTTAGTAGCAATTTAGTACTACTAGATCCATGGCCACACGTTCAGAAATCCTACCCACGCAGAAACAAATGGATACAGATATAGGTCTAATACAAATCGACTATACCGCTTAGGCGGTAAACTCAATCATCGGAATTTATATCAGTTTTTTAAAATTTTATTCTTCGTATATTTGCTAGAAGTTTTACCTTTGAGCTATGAAAGAGATAAATTTGTCTAGATATAATCATTTACTTCAGGCCATAGAAGAGGAGCGGCTTGAAGAAGAGCGTTATTTTTTGCAAATCAAAGACGCCAAGTCCGCTAATGAACGCATTCATCTAGGTATGATGTGGTATCCTGTCAAGATCCAATCTATGTCTTATACTTTGGGCGATTATATAGAAATCGTAGTAAAGAAAGAAAACATACAGAACCATAAATTTACTAACGGAAAGGCAGTTTATTTATTTAATCAACAAGACACAAAGACTGAAATCAAAGGAGTTGTTGATTTCGTACGCGGCGATACGATGAGAATTGTCATACATGACCATCAATTAAAAGATTGGGATATTTTTGATAAAGGACTGAATGGGGTAGAGCTGATCTATGATGACAAACCCTACAGGATTATGCAAAAAGCTGTGGAGGATATCATGGTTTCTAAAAGTTCTCATATCACCGTCCTGAGAGATTCACTAGTATCTAAAGTAGTAAATACTGATGCTTTACCCCTTTTACCCGCAAGGGAAATGAAGATACGAAATAACCTGAATGATGCTCAAAACTTGGCTGTAGCCCAAATGCTAAATGCGCCATTACTAGGTATCGTACATGGCCCACCGGGTACGGGCAAAACGACCACAGTGATAGAGATACTGAAAAATTTACTAAAGTACGAAAAAAGAGTTTTGGTATGCGCTTCTAGCAATAACGCTGTAGATCTACTCGTAGAGCGAAGTGCAGCCGCTGGATTAAATGTGCTCAGAGTAGGCAATATGACTAGAGTGAGCGAAGAGTTGAAGCACTTAACCATAGACGAAAAAGTACGAAATCATTTAGAATGGGCTAATATCCGCAAGGTAAAGCTAAAAGCTAATGAAATAGATAATAAAGCTCGACAATTTAAACGCAGTTTTGGGCAGGTGGAAGCCATTGAACGACGTGAACTACGCAAAGAAGCTCGAGATATGAGAAGCTGGGCTAGAGAGTTAGAAGATCGACTGGTGGACGAGATCATACACAATTGTGAAGTAGTTGCTTCTACATTAATAGGTGCGAGCAATAATCTGATAAAAAATCTCAGGTTCAAAACAGTGATTATAGATGAAGCCTCTCAAGCCCTGGAACCAGAATGTTGGAACGCTATCCTCAAAGCAGAAAGGGTTATCCTCGTAGGTGACCACAAGCAATTGCCCCCAACTGTCAAATCCAAAAAAGCTATGAAGCTAGGCCTATCGGATACTATACTCGATCACATGATAGATCAGTTGCAGTGCAACGTCCTCCTAGATGTACAGTATAGAATGCATGAATCTATACTTGGTTTTTCAAACCTGAACTACTATGGCGGAAGGTTAAAAAGTGCTGATGCTAATCAATATCGTACCTTGCGCAACGACAATCTGCCGCTGGTATATATAGATACAGTAGGCTGTGGTTTTGAGGAAGAGTATAATACATCACAGTCAAGTTATAATAACCCTGGCGAATATTTCATCATTACAGAGTTTATTAAAACTAATTTTGAGAAGCTTTTAGGAGTATCGATTGCGATAATCTCACCTTATGCAGCGCAAGTGAAGTATATAAATAAAGAACTTTCAGGCGATGTATCTTTGGAAGCTCTCACAATCAGAGTGAGCACCATTGATGGATTCCAAGGGCAAGAAAGTGAAGTAGTATTTATAAGTTTAGCTCGAAGCAATGAGAAAGGCGAAATTGGTTTTCTCAAGGATGAGAGACGACTAAATGTAGCACTTACTAGAGCACAAAAAAAGTTAATTATCGTAGGTGATAGTGCTACTTTGTGTAATTACAAAACATATAAAGAGCTGATAGAATATGTTGAAACTTATGGACATTATGACTCGGCATGGAACTATATGCAAGGTGATATATAAGCAAAAAACGCCATTTAACACTACTTTAACAGGGATTTTGTAACTTTTGGTGCGCATTTTTAATTTTTATTGTATATTTGTAGTACATTTTAAACATCAAATCAAATTTTAATAATATGAAACACTTATTCTCTTTGGCATTTTTATGCATTGGCTTGTTCTCAACTGCACAAAAGAAAATGGACAAGATGCCGACAGCTACTCCCTCTACCCAAACTGAAACTGTAGTACCAGCTCAAGTAGTTCAGTCTGCACCAGCTGAGTTTGTAATCGAGAAGTCAAAAGCAGTTATGACTTTCGAGTCTTTATCTGTCGATTTCGGAACTATTGCAAATGATTCTGACCCAGTTAGATATGCAAAATTCACTAACACTGGAACTGAGCCTTTAGTAATCAAAAATGCAAGAGGTTCTTGTGGATGTACAGTTCCTACATGGCCAAAAGAAGCTATTGCACCAGGTCAAAGTTCTACAATGGAAATCAGATATGATACTAAAAGAACAGGTAGAATCAGCAAAACTGTAACTGTATCAACTAATGAAGGCGTTGATCACCAACTACAAGTAATCGGTGAAGTAATGCCACCGGCTGAAGATCAATCAGTTCCTACAGCAGAGCCTACTTTGATCAAAGGAAGTAACTAATTTTAGAGCTTAGTCCAATCTACTTTATTTAAGTAACACAAGATTTAATTCTATATAAAAAAGAGAATCATTTCGTAATGAAGTGATTCTCTTTTTTATATTATAAACTAGGCAATATATATCAAACCATTTATACTCAAAAATTATCAAGATTTTACACAGTATAGCTTCGGAACTGGCATTAATCCTGTCAACTTTGTGTTTTATAGTGGATATAGTAGTAGCAGAAACGAAATCAGAGAAGCCATTAGTTATGGTGCAGTAGAGATGAACATCTGTACGGATATGTAGTGGGCTTTTTATGAAGGTATAAAATATTTTTAGGAAGGTAAAAAAAACTTTCTACAATCTGAAATCGGAAACCCAGAAGGTGCTGAAAAACCCAATAAGAATTATTATGATCCAAGAGTATGGCTGTGCAGCGGGGAGGTTTCTTTTGTAAAACGTATAAAAGTTGCATTCGAAGACTTGAATTTTATCGATAGAAATGCTTGATTTAAAAGTAGTATTAGTGTATAAATATATAAAGCGAATTGGAATTTGATTTTCAAATTACTTTTCTATCTAAGGACATGAAAATCTTGTTTACAAAGCTTTTGAAATAGTAATATTTTTTTTTAAAATCAATCAGCGAAGATCACTGATATAAATATCGTGTAGTTGTCAGATGATATTTATATCATAGTGAAGTAATAAACCTGCTAATCCAGCTTGAGCAAATCGAGTTTTTTTGATATTATTCTTATTTGGATCTATGGTGTAATTGATAGCTGTGGATAAGTCTGCTTTAACTAATACAGAGTTGTCAAATTTTGAATCCAATAAATCACATTCTGATAGATTCAATCCTTCTAGATTCGCATCGCTAAAATCGACACCATGCAACGTACATTGCCTAAACCTCATATTGCGTAAATCCATAGCATAAAAAATACCATCTGTAAGATTGCAGTTATTAAATTTGATCGATAAGCCAAATTTTTTGAAGTAATCAAAGTGTACGCCTATCATTTTACCATTATTGATCTCAATGCCGTTAAAAAGCGTGTCATTAAAAAGCGACAAACTAAGGTTACAATCCTTAAATACGCAATCTATAAATCTATATCGTGAAAAGTCTCTATTGCTCAGATCCAGATTACTAAATTTACAACCTTCATACTCTGCAATAGCGAGTTCTTGTTTTCCATGAGTTTCATGAGTGAACTCCATGCTCTCAAAGGTATTCATCTTTCGACTTTTACAATTCAATAAATAAAAAAAAGTCACTTCCCAAAATTGGAAAATGACTTTTTTAATTAAGTGCTAACTTTTAAAATTTAAAATTATTGAGCACCTGCTTTTTGACCAGCGCAAGCTTTTGCACCAGTTTTGTTTTTACAACAAGCTTTTGTATCTTTTTGACCAGCACAAGCTTTACCACTTGCGGGTGCATCTGAATCTTTCTCCATACTAGCACTTGCTACTCTAGTGAAAGACTTAGAGCCTTCATCAAATTTAACCTCATCCCAAGAAATACTTCCAGAGTGCTCACAAACTGATTTCTCATAATAAGAAACAGATCCACTTTTCTCACAAGTTCTTTTTTGGATATTCGGATTTGTTGAAGCTATCACATCAGCTTCCATAACTACACTAGCTACTTGAGTAGTGCCGTTGTCAACACTTGCAGTCTTCTTAGAAGCACAACATGATTTGCCAGCTGCTGCTTTATTACATGCTTGCGCGCTTGCAGATAATGAAGCACCCAATACCATTACGAAAATAAATAACAATTGTCTCATTTTAGATTTAATTTAATTAGTAAAATTATTTTTATTAACTCAACCATTTGGTTTACATTTGATCGAACAAATATAACGTAATTTCCTATACGAAGTTATATTTTTTACAGAAATAATTTGATTTTAATAATATTTTAAGTATTATAACCATTATTTAGGCAAAATCAAGCTCAAATTTCATATTTCTCATGTATAATTTAGCTTAGATTTATTATTAGACCAAGTGTACTAATTTGGGTTTGCTGCAATAACCAACAAAAAAAGGGAACCAAATCTGATTCCCTTTATATTATTAACCTACTAATCTGTAGGCCTCAAAAATGCATAGCTTATTTAGCAATATATCTTCTTTCTTTGATTTTTGCTTTTTTACCAGTAAGTGCTCTAAGGTAATAAAGTTTAGCTCTTCTAACTTTTCCTCTTTTGAGAACTTCGATCCCAGCGATAGCAGGAGAACTAAAAGGTATGATACGCTCTACACCTACACCATTAGAAATTTTTCTTACAGTAAAAGTTTTTGTAGAACCACTACCATTAATTTGGATCACATCACCACGGAATACCTGAATTCTCTCTTTGACACCCTCGATGATTTTATAACTGATAGAAATATTGTCACCAGGACGGAAAGTTGGTAATTCTTTCTTTGGTGTTAACTGCTCGTGTACGTAATTGATAAGATTCATTGTCTTTTGTATTTATATATTGCTTTTACTTACTACTTTTGTAGCTAAAATTTGCTATCAAATTGAAAACTAAATATTAGATTAAACATACGTTTAGTATATTTATAAACTTGCGATTTTACTTTCAGGGTGCAAAGATAATTTTTATTTTATATGTGTAATACTTTTTTAAAGAATATTTTTAAAAAAAACCATCTTATAACCTTATCATCTATAAATCAGCCTTGTTTATAGACTGTTGTAAGTAAAAAATATAGCCTCTTAGTGCTAAAACTTTGATTATCTCTAAAACTTAGATTCTAATATATAAGGTAGCATAGCCCGCCATGTAGGCCAATCGTGCTTCACGTCATAGCCCCAGATATCTAGATCGTGGTTGATGCCTTTGTGATGTAATAAACCTGACAAGTGGCGAGAACCATCGGGGTCTTCATAATCTCCCGAACCCGATAAGATGTGTATATGCTCAGAAGATTTAATGGCATTGAGATGACTAGGATCTTCCATATCTCGTAGATAGTTTATAGGACTGTTCCAGTAGCAATCATTATCCCAGTAAGACTTTGTATATGCGCCCAAATCATAAAGGCCAGACATCGCTATACAGCCATTGATGGTGTAAGGATTTTTAAAAAACAGATTGGCAGCATGTAGTGCACCGAATGATGCACCGCAAGTTATTATCGGTGTTTCAGGACTGGTTCGGCCTTTAATAAATGGCACTACTTCATTATATACATAGTCATTAAACTCTACATGTCTTCTACTTTTCTCTTGGCCACTTATTTTACTATTCAGCCACGATTCGCTATTGATAGAGTTGATAGAGTAAACTTTTACCTTGCCAGCATCTATGTATTTAGATAGTGCATCTATCAATAAGAAGCGCTCATACTCTAGATAATCAGCAGCTGCTGTGGGTAGTAACAATAAGCTGAAACCATAAGTCCCATACTCTACAATTTCCATATTTTTGCGCAACGATGGACTGTACCATGTTTGGATTTCTCTATGCATATTTTCAATTTTGATGCAAGAAAAGAATAAATTTTGAATTTATTGAGATGTTGGTTATTTTTTGTGATAATTTTTTTATTTTACTATAGTTGTACACTCTTTTGGCAGTTAAGTTATATGATTATTTGAACTGTGTGCTTGATTTTGTGTTTCTATTCTAAATTGCTTAGTTTAAGTGCAGATTTTGTTTTTGAATCTCAATTTATAACAAAATTGCCTATTAATTTGATATTTATATAGGAATGGATTTTGATATTTACTAATATTTTTGTTACTTTTGCAATTAATTTAAACCTAACAAAATGAATATTGCCGTATTTCCAGGTTCTTTTGATCCGATTACCGTTGGTCATGTGGATTTGGTCAAAAGAGCCATTCCGATTTTTGATAAAGTTATAGTTGCCGTAGGGGTTAACACTCAAAAGAGTACTTTATTTACACTACAACAGCGTTTGGATTGGTTACAAAAAGTTTTCTGCGATGAGCCAAAAGTGGAGGTTTCACATTTTACTGGACTGACGGTCAATTTCTGTAAAGAACAGAAAGCAAGATTTCTCCTTCGTGGATTAAGGAATGCCTCAGATTTTGATTACGAAAAAACTATTTCACAACTCAACAGGATTATTGGTGATCAACTAGAAACTATATTTTTGATTAGTTCTCCTGAGTTTTCGTACATCAGCTCTACCATCGTAAGAGAGATCATCAAAGGTGAAGGTAACGTCGAGAAGTTTATACCAAGTGTTATCGCCCAAGATATGATAGTTGCCTTTAACCGTAAATAATAAAGTTTAAATAATTACACTAACCAAATATATATAAATATGTCAAATGCAATTTTTAAAGTTCCTACTCCTTATAATGAGCCAGTTTTGGATTACGCTTTAGGTAGTCATGAGCGAGCTGAGGTCAAGCAAGTGTTTGCAGAAATGAAAGGCAAGTCGATCGATATACCTATGCACATCGGTGGCAAAAAAGTACATACGGATGTAAAAGTAAGCATCCACCCACCACATGACAAAGGACACCATCTGGGTACTTACTCTATGGGAGATAAAGGTCACGTAGCTGCTGCCATCGAGGCTGCACTCGCTGCCAAAGATCAGTGGGCAGCTATGCCATGGCAAGACAGAGCAGCAATATTTCTGAGAGCTGCAGACTTGCTCACTGGACCATATCGAGCTAGGATGAATGCCGCAACCATGCTAGGTCAATCAAAAAATATATATCAAGCTGAGATAGATGCAGTTTGCGAAATGGCAGATTTCTTTAGGTTTAATGTTCAGTACATGACAGATATCTATGCCATACAACCGGATAGCGCCAAAGGTATTTGGAATCGATTAGAATACAGACCATTAGAAGGATTCGTTTTTGCATTGACGCCATTTAACTTTACTTCTATAGCTGCCAATCTATGCGCTGCACCCGCTATGCTGGGCAACACTGTGGTATGGAAACCATCTGAGACGCAAATATATTCTGCACAAGTCATTATGGATCTTTTTGAGGAGGCAGGACTGCCAGCAGGTGTCATCAATCTTATCTATGTAGACGGACCCACTGTCGGAGAGGTTGTGTTTGGTCACAAAGACTTCGCTGGACTTCACTTCACTGGCAGTACTGGAGTGTTTCAGAAGCTATGGACACAGATAGGCAACAATATCAGCAACTATCGTTCATACCCTAGGATCGTAGGTGAGACAGGAGGCAAAGACTTTATAGTAGCGCATGGCTCCGCAAATCCTAAGCAAGTAGCTGTGGCGATGTCTAGGGGCGCATTTGAGTTTCAGGGTCAAAAGTGCTCAGCAGCTTCTAGAGCATATATAGCATCATCTATATGGAATGATGTAGAAAAACACCTATTAGAAGACTTAGCAACGATCAAAATGGGAAGTCCAGAAGATTTTAGTAATTTTGTAAATGCAGTCATAGACGAGAAAGCTTTTGACAAAATCACGAGTTATATCACCAAAGTAAGTGAAGCTACCGATACAGAAATAATTGCAGGAGGTACTTTTGACAAGTCCAAAGGTTACTTCATTGCTCCTACAGTCATCAAAACCAATAATCCCAAGTACATCACGATGTGTGACGAATTATTTGGGCCCGTACTTACCGTTTATGTATATGAGGATGCAGACCTTGACACTACATTAGACTTAGTGGACAGCACCAGTCCGTATGCACTTACAGGTGCGATCTTTGCAAATGATAGATATGTAGCTAATTACATGATGGATAAACTAAGCAATAGCGCTGGCAATTTTTATATCAATGACAAACCTACAGGTGCCGTAGTAGGGCAGCAACCTTTTGGCGGCGCTAGAGGCTCTGGCACTAATGACAAAGCTGGCTCTATACTCAATCTGTTCAGATGGGTTTCTGCCAGAACGATAAAGGAAAATTTTAATCCACCGAGCGATTATAGATATGCATTTTTGAATGAGGACTAAGTCAATAACATATTTTAGTCAATTTGCTATAACAATATAGGGTTTTGACTCATCATAGAGAGGTCAGATAGATGCAAATAGTGCTTGTCTGACCTCTTTTTTTTGTACGATTATGGTTATATATTATTCATGTAGATTGGCTACTGTAGGGATGTTACTATCATGAGCACATAGTATATCAATTGCGAGAGGCTATAGCCCAAATGTCATTTTGAAGTCTAAATTTAAGCTTTTTTTAATTTTTTACAAGATTTTTTTAGAATTATAATTTCCAAAGATAATTTTGTGAAGATATTTTTATCAGTACTTTAAATGATTTAAATTTTTAAATATTATAATACTCAGAATTTAATTGCTTTATCGATTCTTTTTTGACTCATATTAAATATTATAAAAATAATTTTTATATAACAAAAGTTATATTATTTGTTAAACTTTTATTTACTTTACCTGTCAATATAAGTTTAGCGCTATAGATAGTTTACATAGTTTGATTAAAAAATACAAAAAAAAGCACTTTTTTTGTATTTTCTTTGTATTTATCTGGTGCATGAATGTAATTTTTTAGAAGTTCAATTATCAATCCCCACCAATGAAATATATTTTTACATTTTTACTTGGAATCAGCTACTTTTTTAGTTTAGGACAGCCGTTTTCACCTTGCTTTTCTCCTGGAACTGCTGCTTCCTGTACATGTGAAACAGCTTCTGTGATATGCGATGTGAACGAATTAGATGGATATAATTTTAATATGACTTCTTTTCAGCATCCGGCTGATGGACCTCAACCAATGTGCGCGGGACAAACTAATACTGTTTCCAATAATCCTACATGGGTAGCCTTTTTGGCTTGGTGTTCTTCCTTTGATATTGAACTGTCTTTTAATTCATGTACATTTAGAGGGGGTACTCGAGGTCTTCAAGCAGCAATATATAGTAGCTGTCAAAATGCTGGCGGAACAAACGTAGTGGATGGTGGTTGTGCTACAGCTATCAATCAGGGTTGTAATGTAGCAGCTGGTATTCGAGTAATGAATATTACGGGTTTAGTTGTTGGACGAGTTTACTATCTATTGGTAGATGGATGCGGAGGTTCTGCTTGCGATGTTACTATCAATGTTTTAAATAGTGATGGATGTACGCCAACCATTCCAGCTTTTACTGGCGAGATCGAAGGACCAGACATAGTATGTTTAAATGATGTGGCGACCTACACCGCCGAGTCACCTACTGGTAGTACTAGACATGATTGGTCCATATCTCCTGCGACACCTGTCTTAATTGAAGGTTCAGAACCTGATGGAACAGGATTTACTTCTACAACAATAACTTGGTCAGCAACGGGTAATTACACTATATGTGTAGATGCATCAAACTCTTGTGTCCCTACAGTTGGTCTACCTTTAGCTCTTTGTAAACCGATAAAAGTTAGAGACGCTGAAGCAGGAAATATCACCGTTACGCCGCAGCCAATCTGTCCAAATGGTACAGTCACGATTACTGCCACAGGGTTTAGTACCAATCCAGATATATCACAATACATCTTTGTGGCAGATGCTAGCGGTAATATAGTGGCTGTCTGGCCTGGTGGTGGACCACAGACCTTCACATGGGATGACTGCGCAGATTTTACTGCTTATAGTTATAATTACATCACTGCACTTGGCAGCGAGCCTATGGTTGGGGATAATGTAACCTTGTTTGGGGGATGTACGAGTACGAGTACTTGTTGTGAGTTGGTCAGTGCCCCTTTTTCGTTCTCGGATACCGCACCTCCAGTGCTAGCCGCTGCCCCTCCCAATATCACCGTGAGTTGCTTTCTGGATATCCCTACTATGCCTATGCTTAGCTATACGGATAATTGCATCCCTTCTGGCAGCGTTGATGGTGTCCAAGACGATAACTATACTGAATGTGATGGAGGTACGATCACACGTACATGGACGGTGACTGACATCTGCGACAACTCTGCGGAGCGCATACAGACGATAACATTGTTGCCCGTCCCTGTAGCTACATTTACACCATTTGCAGATGTAACGGTCTCATGCAATAATTTTCCCCCAGCATCTTTTTTGCCAACACTTGCTTATACCAATGGGCAGACGGGTAGTTGTGCAATCACTGGGACGATTATACCTACCAGAGCTGTAGATACCATCAATTGCGAGGGAACAGTTACTTATACGTGGTCATTTACAGATTTATGTGGTCGAGAGATTTTTGATGATCAGGTATATACTGTAGAGCCGCCTGCCGAGATAGCTTGGGTCAACCCTCCCGTTGATACCATCACCATCACTTGCAGCCAGATACCTGGAGCAGGAGTACTGCCTCCATTACAATATGACAATGGTGGTACAGGCAACTGTCGGATATTCGGTACAGTGATACCTACCCGTATGGATAACTATACGCTATGCGGTGGAGAGTTGATTTTTGATTGGAATAAAACAGATAGCTGTGGTAGGTCTATAAGTTATCAACAGATAAGGTTTGTAGAGCCTGCGCCAGTCGCTGAGTATGTAAACCCACCGGCAGATATAACGGTAAGTTGTATCCAGAAACCATTGCCTAGTTCAGCGCCGAATCTTAGTTATACCAATGCTTTGAATGGGTTCTGTAGCATAGCAGGCAGTGTAGTTCCTATTTGGGAAGAAGAAGAGAATCCCGATTGCTCTGTGACGATCACTGTGACTTGGGATACTGAAGATGAATGTTTTAGACAGATATTGCATACGCAAACCATCACAGTTAATCCTCCACCACAAGCATCATTTATAAATCCACCAGCAAATATAAGTGTAAACTGTCCTACAGCTATTCCAGTTGGATTTCCACCATTGACCTACAATAATAATGTAGCAGGTGCATGTAATATCACTGGGCAAGTGATACCTACTAGAGTTGATAACCTCACGGGATGTATAGGTACGGTGACGTTTACATGGGATACTATAGATAGATGTGGCAGAGCTTTTGAGCATATACAGACCATAGTGGTAGATGCACCTATAGCAGCAACCTTTATCAATCCTCCTGCGGATCAGACAGTATTATGTATTAATAGACCTGCTGATAACTTCTTTCCCACTTTACAATATTCCAATGGAGTATCTGGTGTATGTGGAATAGCAGGTACAGTGGTGCCAACGCGTGAGATCAATATAACAGATTGCGTGGGGACGATCACTTTTACATGGGATACGATAGATTATTGTGATCGACCGATCATACATATCCAAATTTATACTATCCAGCCTCCTTTGATAGCAAACTATGTAAACCCACCTGCTTCATTCAGTGTCAACTGTCCTAGCGAGGTAGCTGATGACTATTTGCCTGACTTAAATTATACGAACGGCAGTTCTGGTGCATGTCTTATATCTGGAATGGTTACTCCTGTGAGAGTCAACAATATTACAGATTGTACGGGTACGATAACTTTGACATGGAGCACAACTGATTTTTGTAACAGAGTCATAGAATACGTACAAACGATCACCGTCAACCCGCCAACCATACCTGCGTTTGTCAATCCACCAGCGAGTATAAGTGTTAATTGTCCAAATATACCTGCTGATGACTTTTACCCACCATTAAACTATACCAATGGAGTAAGTGGTACATGTGCAATTACGGGAACTGTAATACCTACTAAGACAGTAGATATAACAGATTGTGTGGGTACGATTACGCTTACATGGGATACGATTGATTATTGCAATAGAGCCATCAGCTATACTCAAACATTGACGATATTGCCTCCACCAGTAGGCGTGATTAATAATCCACCAGCAGACCAAACTGTAAATTGTCCCTCAGACATAGCCGATGATTACGCGCCAGTACTCACCTATACAAATGGAAGTACAGGCAGTTGCTTGATTGCTGGAAATATAACTCCAACACGAGTAGATAATTTAGTAGATTGTGCGGGCACGATTATACTAACTTGGGATACTTTAGATTATTGTAACAGATTGATACAACACATACAAACCATAACTATCAATCCACCAGCTGCAGCCCAGTTTGTCAATCCACCGGCTAGTGCTACAGTACCATGCACGGCTGTTCCGGCAGATGGAGAACTACCACCACTGATGTACACCAATAATGTATCAGGGGCGTGCGAGATTATGGGAGAGGTAATCCCTACCCGAACGGACAATATAGTAGATTGCGCTGGTACTATTACTTTAGTGTGGGAAACCATAGACTTTTGTAATAGGCCACTGAGTTATACGCAGATCTTAACGGTATTGCCTCCAGTGATAGCAACCTATACTAATCCGCCAGCAAATAGAGTCGTTCAGTGCGATGCTATACCAGCAGATGATGACTTGCCACCGCTAAACTATACCAATAACAGCTCGGGAGATTGTCTTATAGAAGGTATAACCATCCCAGCTAGAGTAGATGCTATAGTCAATTGTGCGGGGACGATTATCTACACTTGGCAGGAAACAGATTTTTGTAATCGACCGATCACTCATACACAAGTCATAACCGTAGTAGCGCCTCCTGCACCAGCTTGGATTAATCCGCCGCCATCTGGCAATGTGACTTGTGCTAATGTGCCACCTGATGGCGAATTACCATTGCTAGGTTACACTAATGGATCTGCAACTTGCGAAATCGCAGGTCAAGTAGAAGCAACTAGATTAGATAATATCGTCAACTGTGCAGGAACGATAACGCTCAATTGGGAGTTTACAGATGAATGCAATCGACGTATAGCACACCAAAGAATCGTCACAGTACTGCCTCCAGATCAACCAAACTTCGTGTCGCCTCCACCTCCCGTAATTTCTGTACCATGTGATCAAGAGCCTGATCCAAGTGCATTGCCTGAACTGTTATATACAAACAATGGTATAGGTGCGTGTCTCATAGAAGGTAGTATAACACCACGTAGAACCGAGGTAAATACTAACTGTGGTAAAGTAATTACCTACAATTGGGATGATACAGACAGATGTGGACGAACATTGACATACACGCAAGTCGTCACCGTATTGCCACCTCCGGTGCCTACATTGGTCAATCCACCAGTATATAATACGCCGCTGAGTTGTGCTGACGCAGAGTTGTTTAATGCGCCAGATTTGGATTACTCAAACAACAGTCCATGTGCTATAGTTGGTACAATACGACCAGTCGTAAACAAGAACTTCACTGCATGTGGTGGCAATATACAAATCACGTGGAACGAATCAGATCGCTGTGGCAATATAATTAATTACACGCAAGTGATCGTGGTACAAAGGTCAGCTGAACCCGTACTCACCACACCAGTACCAGAAGATATCACAGTAGCATGTCAAGATATAAGCGCTTACGCAATACCTTTAGAGTTTACCAATGGAGAGACTAGACCTTGTGAAAGAGGAGGCATCATTCCACCAGTCCTTAGCTCTAGCTATACATTGTGTGGTGGTACTGCGTCTATACGCTGGGAAGCACGTGACGATTGTGGATTTACGGTAAGTGAGGTTCAAAATATTACAATCTTACCAGCACCACCGGCTGAGTTTATAGATTTGCCAGATCCGCGTATCACAGTGTCGTGTACTGAGATTCCAGCAGTTCCACCAGCATTGAATTATTCTAATGGTGAAATTGGATTCTGTGCTATCTCTGGGGCGGTGTCACCACTACAAACAGGAAGTTATAATGCTTGTGGTGGTATCATCAGATATACGTGGCAGTTTACCGATCCATGTGGACGCTCTATTTCATATATCCAAGACGTGACAGTATTGCCTGCGGATGAACCAGCATTTATAGATCCACCATTGGATCAGTCTCTTCCATGTGGAGAGAATTTCACCCCTCCAGTCGTGCTACAGTATAGTAATGGTCTTACAGGAAGTTGTAGAATCAGTGGCAGCGTCAATGCTACTACCGAAAACCAAGGTGACACTAGAATTTACACATGGACTTATAGAAATACATGTACTGGAAACGAAATCACAGCAAGACAAGAAGTTTATAAAGTTCCAGTTCCTGACATCGTTATCGATCCTGCAAATATTGATATTTGTACAGGTGGGTTTTATGATCTTAACACTATTGCTGTCACAGATCTCAACAATACTAATATAACGATAACCTATCATACTGGTACGCCTGCCAATGCTTCAAATGAAGTACCTGGTGGATTAGTATTACCTGATAACCAGCCTAATTTTTACATACTGGCAACCAATGAATTTGGGTGTACAGACGAGGCAAGAGTAACGTTTAGATTGGTCTTTCCTCCACAAGCGGGATTCGGTCAAAATATAGAAATCTGTAATGATAACAGAACGGTTAATTTATGGGATTATCTAGATCCACCGTTTGACACAAATGGTACTTGGACAGATACCTACGGTACGGGTTTAGATATATCAAATCCAATGATGGTCAGCCTTGCTAATCAACCCGCAGGCAACTATCCATTTGATTACATAGTGACCTCGACGAATCTGTGTCCTGATGCTGTTGCTATTATAAACATAGAATTAATAGATGCAGGTTTTTATGAAATACTTGAGGTAGCATGTTCTAATGATTTTTCCACTTACAGTGTCAGATTATCGATTTTTGGCTATACCATTACTACCAACCGTGGTACAGTGACTGGCAGTGGTAATAATAGGGTAATTACTAATATTCCAATAGCTGAGACAGTAGAGATTATACTTACATCACTACAGGGTGATTGTGCGCCACAGTCATTTACTGTAAGCCCACCTAACTGTAGTTGCCCTACAATAGCACCTCCTATATCCGGTGGTAATATCACTGCTTGTCAGAATGATACTGGCAAAACGCTGACCGTCACTGTTGGAACTGGTCTTACTGCCAATTGGTTTACGACTCAGTCGGGTCAGACGCCTATCAGGACTAAATCACTTAATTTTTTACCTAACACCAGTGCGGTGGGAATATTTACGTTTTATGTAGAGGCTATTGATACGCTCAATAATTGTTTCAGTACGAGAATTCCCGTTTCAATAGAGGTCTTTAATTTGCCAGCTACTAGGAATGTAGTTTTGGAAGTTTGCGATACCAACAATGATGGATTAGCACAATTTGACCTATCTACCAGCAGAGCGCGCATCAACCCTAACAGTACGTTGATTTTTACTTTTCATCTGACTAGAGCAGACGCCGTGGCTGGAACAAATCCACTTCCTAATTTCTATACCAATACCTCAAATGGCCAAGTAGTATTTGCTAAACTTACTAACGCCAACAACTGTAGTAGCGTGGCTGAGGTGACATTAAATGTACTAGCACAGCCTATGGTGACATTTATAGCTAATTCTGAAACTTGCGCAAATACAAGAGACGGACGAATAGAAATCAATGCACCTTTTACAGGTCTAGAGTTCAGAATCAATGCATTACCATGGACAAGCAATAATGTAATCACGGGCTTGTCGCCAAATACTTATAATCTGCAAGTCAGAAATTCCACAGGTTGTATATCCACTTATAGTGTCGTTATAGGTGTGGGTCAGGTACTTAATTTTGACCAGTTCAATCTAGTTTGTGATAATAAGGGAACTAAAAGTATAGAAACAGATGATGTTTATAACCTTACTTTGCGCATCACCAATACTACAGCGGCTAACAATCCTATCGTGGTGAGATATGGTACGACCAATTTGGGCACATTTACTTACAACACAGTTATCAATCTTACATTGCCATCAGATGGTACATCAGGAGTGTTAGAAATAGAAGACACAGTGACTGGTTGTAAAACTACGAGACCAATAGGTCCATTGACACCGTGTTCCACTGAGTGTGAAATCATACCATCTGGAGTTTCATTTGTTTGTAATAATAACAATACAGATTCGGATTCTTCAGATGATAAATATGTCATTAGCTTTAATACTTCTTCTTTAAATAGTGGTGCGACGGGCAAGTTTACGTTGCTAGTCAATGGTATTATAATAGGAACGTATGACTATGGTCAATTTGTAACTTTTGAACTTCCTGCAAATGGAAACACGCCGTTGATCGTGCTTAGAGATGTGGATAATGTACAGTGCGTCGTCAATGTACCATCATCTCCGCTGATTCCTTGTTCGAGTGCATGTAGTATAGCTGCCACTTTGGTTCGCAAAACGTGTGATAATAACGGAACAATCAATGATCCATCAGATGACAGATTCACTGTAGAGGTACGAGTCAATGGGTTCAATACTTCTACAGGATGGAGATTGGGCGCAAGTCCTACTGTTTATGCTTACAATACTAATGTGGTGCTGCCAAGCTACCTTATAAGTGGTGGTAATGTAACGCTTCAGATAGTAGATAATGCGGATGCCACTTGTAGTACAATGCTGCTAGTGACGCCTACAGCTCCATGTAGTACACCATGTGTGCTTGAAGTATTTAATCTAGTAGTAGGCGTTTGTAATAATAATGGAACTAACAATATAGCTGCTGATGACAAGTTCAACATATCCTTCCAAGTCAATGCCATCTCTGGTAGCACATCTTTCTACAATATAACGTTAGGAGCCCAGACTTATGGACCGTTTCTATATGGACAACCAGAGATTATCTTAGGATTGCCAGCTAATGGACAGACGCTGACGCTTACGATATTGGACTCATCTAACCCAGGTTGTACGGCTACGATCACTGCTAGAGTAGATCCTTGTAGTGTATGTACACAAACGGTAAGTGCAGGTGCGGACATTACACTGACTTGTGTCCAGAATACTGCATCGCTTGCTGCAACAACTACTTCCACCGGTGCTGTATTTGTGTGGTCAGGACCTAACGGATTCAATAGGACTGGTGCAAGTGTTCAAACATCTAATGTAGGAACATATACAGTCACAGCTACTTTCCCTGATGGTTGTGTGGTGACGGATATGGTAGTAGTAGCCAAGGATGCCAACCTACCTACATCAAATGCAGGCAATGACCTAGAGTTTAATTGTAATATTATGACAGGTACACTCACTGGATCGTCTAACTTGACAAGCGATGTTCGATACGAGTGGACAAATGCAGCAGGAACAGTTATAGGTACTACGCTTACAATAACAGTAACTCAACTGGGTTCTTACTTCTTCGAAGCCATCAATTCTTCCAATAATTGTGCTTCGGGTAAGGATGAAGTGGTAGTATTTGATAGACTTCAGAGATTAGTGGTGACAAGTCTAATTCCTGAGTGCAATAACAATGGTACAACGAGCGACGGAACAGATGATAAGTATAGAATTACTTTCAGGTTAACCAATACAACTAACGCTACCAATACCTTCGAAGTACGTTACCTCGGTACATTGATAGGCACCTATACTTATGGTGCAAATCATGTAATCACAGACATACCTGCGGACAATAGTAGTAGAGTATATGAATTTATAGATTTGGTTACAGGATGTAAAACAACGGCAACGGCTGGTCCGCTTGAACCTTGCTCAACCAATTGTCTCATTAGTTACGATGGTCTCACTGTAGCGTGTGACAATAAAGGTTCAGAAACAGATGAAACAGATGATGTATATACCATAAGTTTTACTGCTTCTGTTTTAAATGGTGGTGCAGCTAATCGTTTTGTAGTACTTATTAATGGAATTATTTTTAATACTTATGACTACGGTAGACTGGTGACATTTACGCTTCCAGCTAATAAAAACACACCATTCATACAGTTAAGAGATGCTAATAATAATCAATGTATATTGACTATTCCTGTGGGAACACTAAACCCATGTTCGTCATCATGTTTGATATTCAGCACCGTATCCAATATACTTTGTAACGATAATGGTACGATCAATAATCCATCAGATGACGTGTATAGTTTTGACATCATCGTAGATGGAACCAATACTTCCACCAATTGGAAAGTCAATGGAACATCAGTCAACAGAAATTATAGAGATATTATCACTTTAGGACCTTTTGCGATAAGTGCAGGAGAGTTTGTACTCAAAATAGAAGACAGTGTGTCTCCAGCTTGTACATTTGATATACTCATAAAACCACCTAGCGTATGCAGTGAGCCTTGTGTACTTGCTGCTGTAGAAATCGTTACATCAGCTTGTAATAACAACAATACTGGAAATATCACGACAGATGATAAGTTTAATGTGACATTCAGAGTCAATAGAATAAGTGGTAGTGCCGTAAACTATCGAGTGAGCGATGGCACACGCAATTATGGGCCGTTTAGATACAATGAAACACTTACTATCAACGATCTACCAGCAAATGGAAATAATATCGTGCTCATTGTGACAGATCCTAGCAATAGTGGTTGTGTGGCACAGTTTATAGTTACTAAACCTCCTTGCTCTAGTTGTTCTCAAATAGTAGAAGCTGGAGCAGATCAAGTAATCACATGCGCTATTAATAACTTGACGCTAAGTGCAATAGCCAATCCCACTACGGGAGCAATGTATGCTTGGATAGGACCAAATAATTTTAGAAGAGCGGGAGCAAGTTTCACAACTTCAGCTGTAGGCAAATACGTAGTAACCGTCTTGTATCCAGACGGATGTATTGCTAAAGACAGCCTTTTCATAACTAGAGATGCTAGTGTGCCAGAGGCAGGTGCCAGTGTATCTGGAATCCTCAATTGTGAGGTGGACAAAGTTACCCTCAGAGGTGAAGCCAGATTGTCAGCTAACCTTAGAGTAGAGTGGACAAATGCAGCTAATCAAGTGTTGGGTACTACTTTAAATATCGACGTTACAACGGCTGGGTCATACTTCTTTGAGGTTATAGATATCGTTAATAATTGTAGTTCTGGTAAGGTAGAAGTCGTTGTCGAAGAAGACAAAGTAATACCTGCGGCAGTAATCTTTGCTGATCCAAACAATGCGATAGACTGCATCATAGGTGAAGTAAGGTTATTTACTAATCCACAAAACAATATACTATATAGCTGGCAAGTGGGGGAGAACACATTTAATAATGTCATATCTATACTCGTCAGAGAAGCTGGTACAAGTGTATTGACCGCAGTGGATACGATCAATGGTTGTATAAACACTTCAAGATTAGAGATCATCGATTTGCAGGATTATCCGATATTGGTGACCACACCAGCCTTACCAATTACTTGCTTAAATAATAGCACTGTGATAAGCGCAAGGAACTCTCCGAAAGGTCTAAACTTAGTTTATCAATGGATAAATCCAAATAATCAAGTAATTGCAAATCAAACAGCTGATTCACTAAGAGTGAATGCACCAGGAAGGTATATAGTCATACTTACAGATACGCTTAACGGTTGTTCTAACGCCGATACGATCTTGGTCGATAGAATAGGAGATTTTCCTGTAGTAAGTGTGACGCCTAGGACACAGACATTATACTGTGGTGACAATACAACTACGTTTACAGCAGCGGTTGGTAACCCTACGGGTACATTTGATATAGTTTGGTCTTCGGCTAACGGGCAGATCGTAGGAAGTACAACCACCGAAAGAGTCAATGTATCTGGTTCAGGCGATTATGACGTAGAGGTTAGATATATAGAAAGTGGCTGCATCACCACGGAGAGCGTTCGTTTGGTAATAGACAGTGATTTCCCAACAGGTATTATCGCAGCTACCACTGATGAAACTTGTAAAGACGACAGGAATGGTACTTTGGTTATAGATCAAGTAGTTGGTGGACGTCCTCCATATACCTACAACCTCAATAACCGACCTGTCACTGATTTTGATAATTTGTCTTCGGGTAATTATGCACTTAGAATCACAGATGCGAATGGATGTAGTACAGAAACCGTTTTTGTAATCGAGGCTGGCAATGCCTTTGATCTGAGTTCTATCACGCCTATAGAAGTGATTTATAATACAGAGAAAACCCTGGAGTTACTAACAAATCTTAGACCTGACGAAATCGCATCTATAAAATGGACACCTAGTAAGTATCTTTCTTGTGATGACTGTCTAGTCGCTACGATACTGGGAGATGAAAATGTAACTTACACCGTTGTAGTTATTGATATATATGGATGCTCTCAGTCGATAAGTATCAGAGTACAGGTCAGAGACAATACAATCATAACTGTTCCCAATATCATCAATCCTTCAGGAAGTGGTAATAAATTTTTTACTGTTTATGGAAATGAAGGTGTCAAAAATATCATCAAACTAAGTGTGTTTGATAGATGGGGCAATTTGATATTCATCAAGGAGAACTTTGCTCCTAACAATCCTCAGGAAGGGTGGGACGGTACCTTTAGTGGAAGAGATGTTGTACCTGGAGTATATGTATATGCAATAGAGTATGAAACTCGTGGAGGTATAAAAGTACTTGCGGGAGACGTAACGGTAATAAGATAGTAATAGTCATAACTTTAAAATTGAAAGCAATCATTGGTCGAAAGGTTAGTGATTACTTTTTTTATAAGCTGAACAAACTTTTGCTTGATCTAAAATAATATAATGGAGATTTTTATTATTTGTAAAAAATGTAAAAATGGGATAATAGTAAAATCAAATTCGATTTCTCGACAGGATTTTAAAAAATAATATGGTATGGATCTTATACTTTATTATAATGAATGCTACACCTACTAAGTTATTGATATTAATAAAATAAAAGTGACTGAAGCTTACGGTTTGGTTTACGTTGGTATTTTGATAAGTTTGGTTGTAACCGTTGCGTTGTGGCATATATTTAGTACGCCTGGTATTATCAGTTTGACTATTCTGTTGGGATAGTTCATTAAAGTACAATTAAATCAATATGATTAATAAACAAGACATTCTGACTATTTCAACAAGCCCTAAATATTATAGTGTAATTCTTTAAGATGGAAGTGTGTTGGTTGTCATCTGCTAAGATTTTTTATTTGATGAATAAAGTATGGGTCTGAGCTGGTGACTGTTAGTACATTGATATGGGATAGTTTCAGTTTATCAATTTTATAAATTTATCGGGTTTTTCTAAGTATTCCTCTAAAGGCAATAACTGATCTGTAAATCTTTTTAAAATAATCAACTCTTCGAAATAATCATTCTGATTTTTCTTAGCATAATAAGCTATCTGTTTAACTATGCCCATACCATTTTTTGCAATCTCACTCATAAATTCTTTATTTTCTGTAATCTGAATATCTAATTGTTCAACATCGACATCATTATAGAACGTTCTTATCTCTTTAAATTGGCCTCATAACTCTATTATTCTGTTATTGTGAGATTCCAATGCTTTGCGGAAATAAAAGGATTGCTACTCTACATTTTTTAGTTTTTGTTTTAAAGCACCAAATTCAAAAATGATTATTTCTAAACGAGACTTATTCTCCTTTGGAATAATAAATCGAAAAACTTGTCTAAAATCAAAAGCCATGTTGAATCTATCTAATTGGAACTAATTGTTAATTAGTTATTTACGTATTTATTCATATCTATTTTTGTGATAAAAACACTTTCATAGAAGGATTATCTATGGTTTGATAGCTACAGTTTTTGATACTTTTTCTTGACCACTAAACAAAGTAATAAAGTAAGTACCTGGCATTAAATCATTTACATCCAAGTTATAAAAAGACTTCTGTCGCTTTGGGTAAACAGCTTCATTTTGATAAATTAATTTGCCTGATATATCATACAATCTCACGATTACGTTTTCGTCGACACCTGTTGTGAAGTTAAGCTGCAATTGATTATTGACTTGCAGTAGCGTATCAAAAGATAGTTTTGGTGCAGTGACGAATTTACAATCCAAAAACAATTCTTCAACGCTCTTTATGGCTTTAAGGATATTTAGTCTTCCTCCTGAGGTGGTTTTTCCTTGCAATGAAGGCAATTGATCAACTGATTTAAGCAAGGCGGCTTTGATGTCTAAAGCTATACCTTCTGGATCTAATACATAGTTATTCCATAGTGCTTCGCAATCTAGTGAGTACAGCAAAGCAATACTACCGGCTACGATGGGAGTTGATAGTGAGGTGCCAGATTCTTCTTTATATGCTCCACGATTTTGGACTTCTGTAGTGATGATTGCATCACCTGGCGCAGCTAGATCTACACTTATGGCACCATATCCAGTCTCTTTTGATTTTATGTCTTTACGATCTGAACTATTGACTACGATAAGGTATTTGCTTTCGCAAGTAGAAGGTACATCGCCTATCACATCTACGTTGATATCGTCATTAGAAGTGGCCGTTACGCTCAGTACACCTGCTTTACCTAGCTTATCATATACTGAATTCCAAATAGGAAATTCAGTGCATATCCTATCTCGGATACCTGCCGAAAAGTTTGTGACCATTATATTGGCACCTTTGAGCCCTTTGGTATTGATATAGAGCAGTTTTTGGTTGAGTAGGTATTCATAAGCAGCAATCACTTCATTAGCACCCAAACCACTTGAAATGGGATAAAGTTTAACATCCCAATTTATGCCTACGATACCTTTTAGGTTATTGCCCTTAGCACCAGCAGCACCTAGTACGTAGGTGCCATGTGATTTTAGTTCTACTTTTCCAGAGTTATTTTTTGTATTCCAGCCATTGTAATCGTCAATGAAACCATTATTGTCGTTATCTATTCCATCATTAGGTATTTCACCTTTATTGATATAAATATTATCGACTAAGTCTTCGTGTGTGAGGTCAAAACCTTCATCTATAACGCCGATGACGATGTCTTCTTGAGAATGGGTTTTGCCGCCCGTTGTAATCGACCATGCATCATAAGCTTTGATGATATCTAGGTGGTATAATCCAGACAATCGTGGATCATTGGGTCGCGTGCGAGGCTCTAGCTTGACATTAGGCTGAGCACCTATGACATTAGTGACGTTTTTACACTTACTTAATAGTTGTGCATCGTCGATATCAGCATTTAAAGCGAAGTATGCACTGAATGTAGAGAGTCTTTGGTAAGTTAGATTCGATGCTCCTTGCTCTCTTAGATCTCTCGCTATATTATCGATATGTTCGGACTTTGCTTCTATCAATACTCCCATGTTTTGCGCTTGTGAGACTACACTCGATGAGAGTAAATAGAACAGTATTATGGTCTTAAAATTCATGGTTATTTTTATATCTATAAATAATTTTTGCTGAGAGTAACTCACTTTATTGAAACTATAAAACGTTACTTAAAAGTATATGTTCATTAAATAAAAGTATTAAAAACTATTGACTTGATAAAAAAATTAATTTTGACCTTATAAAAGTGATTGTCCTTACTTATTTAAATATTGTAAATCTGAGCATTGAACTTTTATTGTCATTGGTAACTACTTTCAAAAAATAATAACCATCTTTTAGGTTATTGACATTAAACTGCATTTCGTTTTGACCTTGTTTGATTTTGTCATTATACAGTTCTTTGATAAGCATGCCGTTGAGATTGATGACTTCCACTTTTAGTTTTTGGGCGGTTTTAGCATTAAATGCAAAAGTCATTCTTTGCCCAGAATTTGGGTTAGGGAAGAGTTGCATTTGATCTAATACGAGCTGTTGATCTGTAGCTACATTGCCTACAGTCACGTAACCTATGCGTTCTATGGAATCTGCTCCTGCTTGATTGCTTGCTACTAACTTTACGGTAAATTTACCTTCGGTAAGATAGGAAATACTTGGGGTCTCTACAGTAGAACTGCTAGGATTACCTCCTTCAAACTCCCATCTCCAACTAGTTGGACCACCTTTGGACAAGTCAGAGAAGAGCACGGTCTCACCTTTCATTAGGTTATTTCGAGATATCATGAAGTTTGCACTCGGTGTCGTTCGTTCTCTAACGGTGATAAGTCTGTTTCTGATTTTGACATTTGAGCCTGCGATGTTGCTTGCATTTAATGAAACCAAAAAATTTCCAGCTCTATTATAGGCGACTTTTGGATCTTTTTCTCTACTAGTTGCTGGAGTACCTGATACAAATGTCCACACATAATTTATATGGTTGTTGCTGCTGAGATTAGTAAACTGTATCTCGTCGTTTATAAAAATAGTATCTTTATTAAAACTAAAATCAGCTGTAGGCTTGAATATTGGTTCTACGATTTGGATATAATCTGGTTTAGTGAGCGTATCGATACCTAGTGAATTTTTGACAATCAACTTCACATCATAAAATCCATTTTCGTTGTAAGTGATCGATGGATTCTGTTCTGTTGACGAATTAGGAACGCCACCCTCAAACTCCCACTTCCATTCTGAAGGCGTATTTTGAGTTAAGTCTTTAAATGTTATATTCGCTAATTTTCGTGTGGTAGTTTTGTCTGCTACAAACTCAGCCATTGGTTTGGTATTAAACTCATTTTGGTCTAGGTATTGACCTATCCAGGTACCATAGCTACGTGTTAGTCCATAGCAACCTACTACCCAGTTTTCTACTCGATCATTAATAAACCTTCTGCTCACGGTAGTGTAATCGCCCCATCTCTCAAGGTCGTCAAATAATGCATCGACGAAAGATTCACCAATTTTCAAGACCGTGGGCTCACTCCATTCAAATACATCTCCAGTTCCAGCCACTATTCGCTGCTCTTGACCAGGAAACATATTTGGACTCGATATTAAATAGTTTACTAGTATCGCATCATCTGTCTGCTTCTTGCCAGCAGGCGCAAAAGATGGAAAACCGTAATCTATGCCTGCAGTAGTAAATATGTTGCCTTCTGTTTTTAGATTCTCAATGTCTAGTCTTACATAAAAAATGCCCACGTCACCATTGGGTGTATTCGTATGACCGCCCATGTGAACCATACCATTAACATACGTTGCTGACCATATACGACTATCAAAAGTGTTAAGTATATTAGTCGTATTTAGCTGTCTAGCATCAGGTGCAAGTAGGGTAGCGAGACCTCTGGTTTGGACGGCTGTCAATTGTGGATTTTCTAATACAGAATTGTCGGTGAAGTAGAGGTTGTACTTGTCGCCGCCGAGCTCTTCGTTACTCACAAAATACATACCAGGTGCTATGGGCGTATTCCAACCATTATGAACGGGCACTAGATTAAAAGACTTCTCTCCGTCTGCATCAAAAATTTCCTTATAATGCTTAAATCTAAGCTCTTGTCCATCATATCCATCCTTCATGTTGCACTGATAAAGGACCGAATACTGCCAGAAACCATCTCTATTTCGCATTAGGCCAGCTATATAAAGATCTTTTTCAGATACGCTTATATTTGGATAATCAAACCAAGTGTTGGCATCACCTATATTTCCCTGTATTTTGTAGTAGTTCCATTCGCCATTTGGGTCTTCGGTTTTTGAGAATGCTACACATAGGTTGGTCGAGTTAGGATCTGAACCGCTGAGACACATTGCTACAAAACGGTGATTAAAAACATCATAAACTACTCTAGGATCATACATTCTGTTTCCAAGATTAAGCAGTGTAAAAAACTCGCTTAGGCCTTTAGAATAAGTAATATTTCCGTCTGGACCTGCAAATATAATATTGGTATTGATCGCAGATACTATAAAACCATTGCGAGAGACTGCGATACTATTGTCCATCGGAATACTAGTGGATCTAGTATTGCCCGTAAAATTAAAATTTAAGTATGGCGCATTGGGTGTATTGCGAGATGTGATGTTATGTGCACGCTCTGTTGTTGATGGATTTAACCTAGTTTGGTTTGCCTCATCTTTCAATTTTTGAAACTCTTTTTTAGTTACCGATGAAGCATGCTGGAAAGCTTCTAAGTTTCGGATACTGACATCCCAGTTTTCTTCTAAATCAGTTGGATTGTAAGTGCCAACTAGTGTGCTTTTGAGTAGCTCTGAACCATTGTTGATTGTTTTTTTTGAAGTTTTGACTTGCGGAATGACCATTTGGCCTTGAGCAGAAATAACTAAAAGTATCCAAAAGAAAAATATTGCGATTTTATCAAAAGACTTCATAATGTTAGACTTTGTTAAGGTGATTTTGGGTTAACCCAAAAATAAAATTAATATGATGCAAAAGTTGCGATTACCTTAGCAAAGATATATAAAAAAAATTGACAAATTAATATTTTATAAATGATGTGTCAAAATTAGTCATAAATAATAGTTTTTTAAGTGTTTTTAGCCCAATCTTTTACTTTAGGAAATCGACATCTACTGTATAGCTATCATTCATCAGTATATCTAAACCGCGCTTCATATCCAAGTCTTCAAAAATCACTTTGTGTAAAACCTGAGTAATAGGTAAGATTAGTTTTTCGGTTTTTGCCAGTTGGTTAATTATCCGAAGCGTTCTGACTCCTTCTATGACTTCTGTCGAAGTAGCCAAGATATGCGCTCTATCTTCTCCCTGAGCTAATCTCTTGCCAAAGGTGTAATTGCGACTGTCCTCACTACTTGCCGTAGCTATCAGATCTCCAATACCTGCTACACCTAGATAGGCTTTCTCAGATGTACCCATGGCATTGCCGAAGTAGATCATCTCTCTCAGCCCTCGAGTGATAAGGAGCGATTGCATATTTTTGCCCATGCCCATACCGCCCAGTATGCCTGAGGCTACAGCTATGATATTTTTGAATGAACCTGCTATTTCTGCTGCTTTCAGATCATTGGATCCAAAGACAAAAAACTTATTGCTGCTAAGTGTATCTTGGCCAAGCTTGATCACCTCATCAAACTCAGAAGCGATGACGGTAGCTGCGGGTTGACCAGAAAGGATTTCTTTAGACAAGTTGGGGCCGGATAGACAGCCGACACGTACGATGTTGCTCTCCTGTCTGATGACCTCAGTCATAGTGTAAATATCGCTTCGCAAAAAGTTGAGATTTTTAAAATCCTCTTCAGATATCCCACTTACATCCAGTCCTTTGGTAGCCTGAATCATGATGTGCGAAGCTTTGAGATATGGGGAGAAATCCCTCACCATATTTCTAAAACTGGATGAAGGCACTACTCCGAATAGAAGACTGCATGAGTCGGTGATGAACTGCTTGTCATTAGTTGCCACTACATTTTCACGAAGTGCATACCCCAGATGATGATGAGTAGTATTGATCTCGTCTATGACGTCTTGCTTTCTAGAATAAAGCAAAACCTTCTTATTTCTAGAGATTATTTTTGCTAAGGTAGTACCGAAACTTCCTGCACCTATGATACCTACAGTCTGCATTTATGCTACGTATTGTCGTTAAGTATAATTAAAGTTGTACTCGTAATTTGACTTATTTCTTTTTGCTCTTTTGTTCTTGTACGGCTTTTTGCTGCTTCATTGCTTCTTCGAGTCTGGCTTGGAAGCCACCTGCTTTCTTGGGTTTGCCTTTCTCTTTCATCAACTCTTGCCTGATTTTGGCCTCATCAAAGATATAATTTTTAGTGACTATAGTCTGTATGATGTTGATCATGTTACTGAAAAACATATAGCACGTCAAACCTGAAGCATAGTTATTAAAGAATGCAAGGAACATGACTGGCATCGCATATTGTACATATTTCATGGCAGGATTGGCCGATAAATCCATACTCTGCATATTGTAATAAGTATATACAATCGTAGATACTGCCCACAATAATGTAAACAAACTTACGTGAGCCCCAAAGAAAGGTACATCAAACGGAAGGTAAAACAGCACATCGTAGGAAGATAGATCACTCGCCCACAAGAAACTTTCTTGCCTAAATGTGATAGAGGCTGGAAAAAATCTAAATAAGGCGTACCAAATCGGCATCTGCAAGATCATAGGCAAACAGCCACCGAGGGGACTGACACCATATTCTCTATAGACTTTCATGGTTTCCATCTGTTGCTTCTGTGTATCGTCCTTAAACTTCTCTTTTAGGTGGGCGAGCTCAGGTTTAAGCGCACTCATCTTGGCCTGTGAAAAAAGCATTTTGTACATCAGTGGGTACAATGCCATTTTGATGATGAATATCAAAAGCAAAATCACTAATCCTTTACTACCAATATATGATGACAAGAAGTCAAAGAAAGGCCTTACTGCCCATCTATTGATTGTCCCAAATATACTAGAGCCGAATGGTATGATTTCTTCTAAACTTACGTTATATTTTTCTAGCCGTTTATACTCGTTAGGGCCTACATACATCTTCATCTCATAACTACCTGAACCCAAGTCTGCAAACGGTATAGCTATCAAATTGGTCAACTCTTTTAAAGTGGTATCCTTCAGTATATCCATTTTTTTGGTAGTCAATACTGCTGATTTGAATGGTGCAGTAACTGCTATCAGTGAGGTATTAAAAAATTGATTGGCATTGGATATCCACTCTATTGGTTTCTCGTTTACGTCTTTTGTATCATCAGATACACAACTGCAATAGTCTCGATTCTCGTCTTGTTCTTTGAAGTAAATAGTCGAGTAATTTTGCTCAAACTGTACGCCTTTCTCATACTTGGTAAGGTTGTTTTCCCAGTAGAGTGGGAGAGTGGTAGCACCTCTATTGATGATGTCTCCTAGTCCCTCAGTCTTGAGTTCATAATCTATGTTGTAGCTATCAGCCGCAAGCGTATATTTTTGCTCAAAGTATTTGCCACCGCCTAGATTTGCTTTTAACGAGATACTATTACCCGAGACTGTAGGAGTAAAATATAAGTCTTCAGAACTCACATAACCGTTACCCATCGGAAACCTGTACTCAAATTTATTATCTGCGTTATCAAGGATTTTAATAGGTTCTTTGGCATCTATTTTATTGGCATCAGTGACGATTCTGAAATGATTTTTGAGTAATACTTCCTTTATTTTACCACCTTTAGAAGCAAAAGTTACCTTCATTAGCTCATTTTCGAGTACTTCTGTGGTGTTTTGACCAACAGTCGCCATCGCAAAACCACCAAATTTTCCTTGATTTGCCATAGCTCTGATCGAGTCATTAGTAGGCAAACTATCATTGGTCGCTATTGCATCTGATGAACTGAGTGCAGCCATTGCCTGTAATGAGTCAGCTTTAAGCGACTGAGCTATAGAGTCTTGTGTGTTTTCGGTTTTTTTTAGTTCTGCTTCCGGTGGCTTAGTGGCAATAGTCCACAGCATGATAGTCGCAAAAATCAGTATAAAACCTATTATTTGTTTACGTTCCATTATTCTCTTGTAAAATTTGCGCAAATGTACAATTTAGAATGCACATACAGCGAAAAAAATAGATAAAATCACATTTCTATCTTACCAATGACTCTTTTATTAGTCGATGTTCTATTCGGCTACAGCCAAATCCTATTGCTCCTCCGTATCGCTCAATGATTCCTTGCGTGTCTGGATATATCCGCGCCACTTATCTAAGCAACTGGTGAAGTCCTCTGGCAAATCTGACTCAAAATACATACGCTCGCCTGTGGATGGATGAACAAATCCAAGTGATCGGGCATGTAATGCTTGTCTTGGCAACATTTTAAAGCAATTCTCTACAAACTGTTTATATTTAGTATATATTGTACCTTTTAGTGCTCTATCACCACCATATCGCTCATCATTAAACAATGTATGTCCTAAATACTTGAGGTGAACTCTGATCTGGTGTGTTCTACCAGTTTCTAGCTTACATTTAACCAGTGTGACATAGTAAAGTCGCTCGAGTACCTCGTAGTGTGTGACTGCGTGCTTGCCTTGATCACCATCTGGAAATACACTCATTATTAATCTATCTTTTTCATTACGACCTATATTGCCAGTGATTGTTCCACTATCTTGCTCGATATTGCCCCAGACCATAGCTACATATTCTCTATCTATCGTGTGGTCAAAAAACTGCTTGGCCAGGTGCGTCATTGCGAAATCAGTTTTAGCTATCAGTATAAGTCCAGAGGTATCTTTATCTATCCTGTGAACTAGTCCTGGTCTGTCATCTCTATTGCCTTCTAGTAACGGTAGATCACTATTGCTCTGCATATAATAGAGTAGCGCATTAACTAACGTTCCCGAGTAGTTGCCTACTCCAGGATGCACCACCAATCCAGCTGGTTTGTTGATGATCATCAAGTCTGCGTCTTCATAGACTACATCCAGAGGGATGTTTTCGGGTAGAAGCGTGTGTTCATCATTAGGATTAGTAGGCAAAACTACCGTGATGATATCCGCTGGCCTAATCTTGTAGTTTGACTTAACTTCCTTGTCGTTTACTAAGATACTGCCAATTTTTATAGCGTTTTGTACTCTGTTGCGCGAAACCCTTAACAACCGATCCATCAGGAACTTATCAATTCGAATGGGTGATTGTTTAGGATCTGCTATGATCCGCTGATGTTCAAATAACTCATCTGAAGTTTCTATATCATTTTGTATTTCGTTAGTCATTTGACTTATATATTGTTTTATAAAAAAATTACCAGCTGGGACTAAACATAAGTCCTAAATCCCACCTGATGAGGTCTGTATTGCTATTGCGAAGTCTAAAATAGTCTAAGGTGCTGGACTGAACTCTATTGGTCGGATCTATGGTATAATAGGCTGCACTGAGGCCCGGTAGATAATTGAGTTTGAAATTGAGATAAATATTGGGTGCTATTGGAAAGTTCATACCTGCGGCTATGCCATAGGTTAATGAAAGATCTCCTTTATTGACATTGGATGAACTGCTATCTAGGTCGTCCACAGCTGTTTTTGAGGTGGTGGTTAGTAACCATTTGAACCCTAGTTTGCCCTCTAAACTAAACTCTAGATCACCAATATGAAAATTTGGAAAAAAGAGAAACCTACCATTAAAACCAAACAAACTGGAGGTGGTGCTGTAATCAAAATCCACTAGATCAAAGTCTAATAATTCAGTAAATCTGTCATCTGCACTTCCCAATGAATTGTACGAAAACTCCGCACCTATAAAAAAAGGCATCTCAGCTTTATATTGCCTTATGTAACCTAACGTCAATCCGACTTTGGGGTTTACGACATTGCTTTTAAACCTTCCTTGTGGTGTGAAAATAGATATATTGGCATCAAAAAAGCTAATTTTGGGATACGTCGCTTCTTTTTGCTCTTGTGCCTGCATGCCTGTAATTAGAATAAAGGTAAACACAATCAAGGCCATTATAGTTGTATATCGCTTAAATATCAAATTGAGATTATTTAGTTTTTAAATATTTATTTGGTAAATCTAGGAAACTACTTTTAACCTTTTGCCCACTGCCGTGAATGCATCTACAGCTTTGTGAATATCTGCTATTGAATGACCAGCGCTGATCTGAACTCTTATTCTAGCTTTGCCTTTAGGCACTACGGGAAAGAAAAATCCAATGACATAGATACCTTCTTTTAATAGTTCAGACGCAAACTCTTGTGCCAGTGGTGCATCATATAGCATCACAGGTGTGATAGGGTGGGTGCCTGGCACGATATCAAATCCAGCATCTGTCATTAGTTTTCTGAAAAGCAAAGTATTGTCCGCTAATGTATCTCTAAGTGTAGTGCTAGATTCTAGTAAGTCCAAAACTTTGATAGAAGCACCGACTATAGTTGGTGCCAGTGTATTGGAAAATAGATATGGTCTAGATTTCTGACGTAGTAGCTCTACGATTTCTTTTTTGGCAGCCGTAAACCCCCCGGAAGCTCCTCCTAGTGCTTTGCCAAAAGTACCTGTGATGATATCTACTCTGCCAAATGCTCCCGAATGCTCTGCCGAACCTCTGCCTGTAGCACCCGTAAACCCAGTAGCATGACAATCATCTACCATCGTCATAGCACCATATTTGTCTGCCAGGTCACAGATTTTGTCTATACTAGCTATCACACCATCCATAGAAAATACTCCATCTGTGGCAATCAGAATCCTACGAGCTCCCGCTGCTCTTGCTTCTATAAGTTTGGCTTCTAAGTCTGCCATATCATTGTTTTCGTATCTAAATCTCTTTGCTTTGCAGAGTCTGATTCCGTCTATAATAGAAGCGTGATTGAGCATGTCAGAGATAACAGCGTCTTCATCTGTTAATAATGGTTCAAACAAACCTCCATTAGCGTCAAAAGCTGCTGCATATAGTATAGCGTCTTCCTGCCCAACAAACTTTGCTATTCGCGCTTCTAGTTCCTTGTGTATAGTCTGCGTACCACAGATAAATCTCACTGAAGATAATCCGAACCCAAAATCATCGATTGCTTCTTTTGCTGCTTTTATAACGTCGGGATGGGAGCTTAATCCCAGATAATTATTGGCACAGAAATTAAGAACATCTTTGCCTGCGGTAGTGCTGATATGTGCACTCTGTGGTGTTGTGATGATGCGTTCACTTTTAAAAAGTCCTGCGTCTCTTAAGCTTTGTAGTTCTGTGGCTATTTCAGCTATGATTTGATTAGGTGTATGATTCATTGCAATGATTTTTTGAATTTAGATTAAGTCAATATTAATTACGATTTATATGATAATGTCCTTTATTTAAGACCTTTTTGTGGTGTCCTTATTTTTTAAGGTACTATCTAGGCTCTGCTCTAAGGATTTAGGATGGGCAAAAACCAATATAATTTCCTTGACTAAACGACATTGGTTTATATAATGTTTTTGAGCTGCGAGAGCATTTCGTCGGTCATACGCTCCAAGTCATAATCAGGTTTCCAATTCCAGTCGTTGCGCGCTTCGCTATCATCTATGGATTCTGTCCATGAAGCAGCTATGTCTTGTCTGAAGTCGGGCTTATAAGTAATCTCAAAGGATGGAATACGTTTTTTGATGGTAGCAGCTATCTCTTCTGGTGAAAAGCTCATGGCAGCGAGGTTGTAACCGTAGCGTATTTTGATAGATTCTTTGGGTGCTTCCATCAGGTCGATAGTGGCTTTGATGGCATCATCCATAAACATCATAGGCAGACGCGTGTCATGCTCTAGGAAGCATTCATATTTTTGATGTTTGAGAGCTTCATGATAGATCTCTACTGCATAATCAGTCGTGCCGCCTGAGGGTAGTGATTGCCATCCTATGATGCCAGGATACCTTAGCGAGCGTACATCTAGTTTATATTTATTAAAATAATAATTGCACCAAAGCTCGCCTGTGGTCTTGCTCATCCCATAGACAGTACTAGGTAGTAACGGAACGTCTTGTGGTGTCATTTCTCTCGGGGTCGTCTTGCCAAAGACTGCAATCGTACTAGGAAAAAATATTTTGTCTATTGCCTTTTCACGTCCAAGTTCTAGTACCGAAAGTAGGCCATTCAGATTGATATTCCATGTTTTGATGGGATTCCACTCACCATTGGCAGATAGTATAGCTGCTAAGTGATAGATTTGTGTGATTTCGTAATCTTTTACGATCTCCTTTAGTCTCTGATTATTGAGTATGTCCAGAAACTCAAACGGTTCTTGATTATTAGCGATTTTGGTAATGTCTGTTGCTAAAACAGCGTTTTGTCCATGTAGTTTGCGCAGTTCTTCGGTGAGTACACGGCCTATTTGTCCGTTTGCGCCTGTGATTAAAATATATGGTTTCATTTAATGATTTGGTAAAGGTGAAAATAAACTTTTCATTTGATGACCCAAAACTAAGTATTATTTATTTCTCAACCAAATCCAAGATGCTACATTTATATTTTTTTAAAGAATTCAAGATTTTAGTGACCGTTGTTTATATTCAAAATTTAGCTAGTAATATTCTTTATATGCTTACGCCAATATGAATTTAATTACATAAAAATGACTACAGAAGATAGTGATCAATGATATAGTTTTTTAGTTTTGCAAAATTTTTGAGCAGTTTACTTTTTTTCGTGGTTGTATGAAGCAAATTTATAGTATAGTTTATAATTTTACCTTTGAGGAAGCTATCCAAACTTATCTACCTGCGCCTATTATTTGCAGAAATGCAACTGATGGGACACCACTTTATTGGGAGGCGCTAGCAGTTAATGAAAACATAGAAAGTTATGGATTGAATGTATCAGAGTCGCCACATGCGGAATTATTAAAAATCTGTCAAGAACTATCCCTAAATTCGATAGAACAATATTACAATAGGAATAAGAAAAAGGCCGTTTCTCTTTTTTCCTTATTTGAAGATAAAACGGTCAGTAAAACTATTCAGCAGGCTATCGATCGCAAAAAAGCCCTTTTTTTTGATGTTGTCTCTGTTGCAAAGAACATTCAGGTAGATGTATTAATCACTCATAATCTAGTAAGGAAGGTCAGGGTCAGTGAGGTACGATTGGAATACAGCGATAGCTTAATCGTTCCAATAGTGAGTTTTAGCAAAACCCAAACAGGCATAAAATATGTCATGGCGCTCAACAATGGCGGACAAACTATCCTTCCATCCGACCATAACATCCTATTGCTGACCAATATACCAGGATATATAGCCTTAGACTCTATTATATTTAAGTTAGATACTATCAGTACGAACAAGTTGCAGCCTTTTCTAAAGAAAAAAGAAGTTTTTATACCCGCTAAGCTTACAGTTGATTATTTTGAGAAGTTCATCAGTGAGATAATCCAAAAAGTAGAATATCAAGCAGAAGGTTTTGAAGTAGTAGAAGAGAGTGATTTGCTTCAAGCAAAAATATCTTTTATCCATCAGTTGTTCGATCAGCGGTGGATGATAAGTTTGAGTTTTATATATAGCAACTGGGAAGTAAACAGCAAAGATAAGCGACTTGCTAAATCTATAATAAAATACCACGATGCGGGCGAAGTGAAGGTTATACAAGTCAAAAGAAATTTTAATTTGGAAAACGAGCTAATGGCAACCTTAAAACAAACGGGGTTATCAATGGATAGTTTTGGCAATTTTTATAAAGGAAAAGGTATTTATGATACTATAATCCATATCATTGAAAATAAGGCTATCCTTGCGAAAAAATTTATGATCCTACCACCTGAAATAGATGGAAGGGTTATAAAATTGTATTCACCAAAATTAACGACTTCTTACGAGTTAACCAATGATTGGTTTGATCTCCGAGGATTGATTATAATTGCTGGTGTTGAATATCCGATAAGCAGATTTTTTAAAAACATAAAGCTGAGCGATCCATTTTTTAAGTTAGATGATGAAAGCTTTATCCTACTTCCAGATGAATTAATGTCAAAATATGAAGAGATCATTAGGTTTGCAAGTGAAGATAATAATGATTGGTTGCTATCAAAAATTCATAAAAATCTCCTACAAAATATATCCTTAGTTCATGAGGTTGATTGCACTGCATCTACCATTAGCGTAGAGGATGTAATCTATCAACAAAGTAAAAAACTCAAAGCCTCCTTGCGTCCGTATCAAGTAGAAGGCGTCAAGTGGTTGCTGACTCACCAGATGAACCAACTAGGCGCATGTCTCGCTGACGATATGGGACTGGGCAAGACTTTGCAGACGATTGCTGTATTGCTTCACGCAAAAGAAAACTTAGTTTCAGTGCTGTCTCAAGGACAAGTACCTGTGCAATTAGATCTTTTTGGGACTCACGTTGAGTTGATGCAGAAAGGTGGTTGCTCACTTATTATTTTGCCAGCTTCATTGGTTTTTAACTGGTACAACGAGTTAAATCATTTTGCGCCAAGCATGCATAAAACCATATTTCTAGGCAATCAGCGTGAAAAGTTGAAAAGTACACTAGATGCGTTTGATATTGTATTGACTACTTATCAAACCGCATTAAAGGAAATAGATTTTCTGTCCACAATTCAGTTCAAGTATATCGTTTTGGACGAAAGTCAATACATCAGAAACAAAGATTCTAAGATCTTTAAGGCTTTGCATGGGCTGAATACAGATCATAGAATCTCACTCAGTGGAACGCCGATAGAAAATTCGTTAACTGACCTTTGGTCTCAGATGGAGTTTATCAATCCTAATCTACTGGGTACTTATGCCTTTTTTAAGGAGCACTATCAGCTACCGATAGAGCGAAAAAAAGACGAAAAAGCTATGATTGGACTGCGCAACCTTATAGAACCTTACATACTTCGTCGTACTAAGCAAGAAGTAGCACCTGACCTACCTGAACTCATAGAGCAAGTCAGCCTCATAGAGATGTCACCTGACCAAAGCAAAGCCTATGAAAAGGAAAAATCCTCGGCAAGAAATCACTTAATGGGATTAGATAAAGCGGATCGTAAGTATCGCTTCAATGTGCTAGCGGCTATCCTAAGACTACGTCAAATCGCTAATCATCCACAGCTAGCTGATGATAACTATAGTGGCCAAAGTGGCAAATACGATGATGTGCTTCAGAAAGCTATAAACGTGGTCAAAGCCGGGCACAAATTAATCATTTTTTCATCTTTTGTGAAGCATTTGGAACTCTTTGAGGCTAGATTCAATGAAATAAGCATACCTTTCGTAAAACTCACAGGCCAAAGCAGCCAAGAAGCTAGAAAAGGCGCAGTATATGATTTTCAGCAAGATGAATCGATCAGAATATTTCTAATATCGATCAAAGCAGGAGGAACTGGACTCAATCTCACCGCTGCAGAGTATATATTTATTTTAGAGCCATGGTGGAATCCATTTGTAGAGAAGCAAGCCATCGCACGTGCGCACAGGATAGGGCAGCAAAATAGTGTAATCGTGACTAGATTTGTAACCAAAGATACACTAGAAGAGAAAATCCAAAAACTACAAACTGTCAAAAGTCAACTCTCTGATGACATCATCGGCAAAAAAGTAAATAATGCTGACTTGGACACGGAAGTAGAATGGTCTATGGAGGAGATAGAAGGGTTGTTAAAATAAAGCTTTTCCGCTTTTCGTTTTCCGTTTTGCAACCTGGTTCAGTCGATTGACAAAATACAATAACGCTTAGCTAGGGTTTGACAATCATGGGGTTGATGATGAAACATTCACCATTTCAACTGAATGGTGCCAGAAGCCTATACAATGGCAACATCGCTATACCATATAATACAAATTGTATTTATAATACAGTTCAAAATAAAGAAACAAATTTTTTATTCAGTCGATGAAAAAAATACTTGCGTAGCCTCTTCTATAGAAAAAAAAATTTAAGAAGAATCAATGAAAAAAATGTAGTTTATTGCACTATTTTGTAGGTAATGTTTGTATTACGCAAGGTCTGATCAAATAAATCAAACAAATTTACCTATTCAATCCTTCTTTATATGTCTGCAAACAACGTTCCCGTGCTAGTTTGTGATCTACGATAGGTTTGGGATATTTGGATGTGGATAATTCTGGCACCCATTTCTTAATATATTGCAGGTTTTTATCGAATTTCTGGGTCTGTGCATCAGGACTAAATATCCTGAAATAGGGCGCAGCATCAGTACCACATCCTGCCGCCCACTGCCAACCACCATTATTACTCGCTAGATCAAAATCTAGTAATTTTTCTGCAAACCATGCTTCGCCCCATCGCCAATCTATCAGCAAGTGCTTAGTCAGAAAACTAGCAGCAATCATTCGCACACGGTTGTGCATGTGACCCGTGTGCATGAGCTCGCGCATACCTGCATCTACTATTGGATAGCCAGTTTTTCCTTCTTGCCAAGCTTTAAATTCCTCTTCATTATTTCGCCATTTGATTTGGTCATATTCTGGTCTAAAACTGTTTTTCTCTACATGAGGAAAATGATATAAAATCTGCGCATAAAAGTCTCTCCAGATCAACTCACTCAGGTAGGTCGCATTGAGGTCTATTGCTTTTCTAGCTTTCTTACGTATGGAGATTGTCCCGAATCTAAAATGAATACCCAATCTAGATGTTCCATCTATGGCAGGAAAATCTCTTTGCTCATCGTATTTCTTGATAATAGTAGTAGAGACCTCAGCAGCAGGAATAAAAATATCTGTGGTATCAAATCCCATTTTTTGTAGAGTGATAGATTCGCTAGGTCTATTCGTTTTTAGGAATTTTTCAAAATACTTTTCCGTTGGATAGGATTTGAAGTAATAGGATGAAGATCCGTCTAAGCTTTTGGCAGTAAGTTTTGCTAACCATTTCTTCTTATAAGGAGTAAAAACAGTGTAAGGCTTTCCGTCATCTTTTACTACTTCATCTTTCTCAAAAATCACATGGTCTTTATAGGTTTTGAAAACTATATTGTTTTTTTCTAGTAGCGAATTGACTTCTGTATCTCTATGAGTAGGGTAAGCGCCAAAATCGTGATTGGTATAGACCGCAATTATATTTTTAGTCTTGACCAAATTGTCAATAATGTCTATTGGGTTTCCATAATAAACTAACAAATCTGAACCTAATTCTATCAACTCTTTTTTGAGTAATGAAACCGTAGAATGTAGGAAGGCTACCCGAGCATCTTTCTTATCATTAAGGTGAGAGAGTATATTGGTATCAAAGATAAAAACAGGCTGTACATTTTGTCCTTGTGTCAGTGCCCTATATAGTCCTGCATTGTCCTCTAAACGCAAATCACGCCTAAACCAAAACAATGTAACAGATTGATTATCTTCCATATATTATTTTAAAAGTAACATTAGATGTTATCGTAGTAGTTTTCATTAAAGATTATCATCCTTGATTTCCCAAGTATGATCAGCTAGTAAGTTGGTAGAAGCGAGGTATTTATAAGGTTTCTTTTTGCCCCATTCGTCAGGGCCAATCATAGATAAAACCCATGATTCGTCAGCTTTTTCGTAAAGGTAATAGGTATTGCCGATGTTTGGTTTAAAACCACAGTCTGCTTTATATATTTTTTCTGATAGTGCTATGCGATCATGTATTTTTTGTGCTTGCCTGATGAGCAGTTCCACTTGATCTTTGATCTGTACGAGGTGAGATTCAGTCTGTTGGTACATCGCTTTCATGGCAATACCTTTGGTTTTACCCTTGTCTAGTGGTCTGATGATAGCACTACCTACGTGATGTGCATAAGGTAATAAGTGAGGTTCATGCGTGATCTTGTCTTCTGATATAGGATTGACCTTTTCTTTCATATTGTTATTTAACGATTGATTTTTAATGATTTATTGGGCTTCTTAGGTATCAGTGAATACTTCATTTCTTAGATTAATATAAAGATAATACAAAGCAATGCCTAAATGGTTTAGTGTAGAGATATAACTTTTGAGTTTCTGTTAAATTTTTATTAAAATGTACTTAAAGTCAAGTAAACTGTGATTTATATGCTTCAAAGCGCTTACTTTTGTTTCAACTTGTAATTACAAGTCCAGTCAATAAACATTTTTTTATATTAGATTTCAATCTTGAGTAGAGTATGCAGTCAAAATTAATTAGTCTATCTATATTTTTATGTTTTGCCATGGTAGTTGTGGGTCAGAATAAAATTCGTTGGCAATCGTTTGATAACATTAATGAAAAGCTAACCAAAGCCAATAAAAAATTTATTGTTTATTTCTATTTTGATGGTTGCAAATGGTGTCGATATATGGAAGACAACACTTTAGCAAATGACCAAATATCAAAGTTTATCAATCAAAATTATTATATCTATAAAGTAAATGCACTTCATGGCAACAAAATTGTAGTTGGTAATCGTTCTTTTACATCTGTTCATATAGGTAAATACGATTTTAATGAATTAGCGACTGAACTTTTGAATGGTGATATGTCTTTTCCTGCTTTAGTTTTTCTAGACGAAAAGTTTAATAAAATACAATCTATTGAAGGTTATTATAGCCAAGAGGAATTTGAAGTATTGTTGTCATATTTTGCTGGCAATCATCACAAAAATACTATGTTTAAGAAATTTGCTAATAACTATTGTAAAGATAGCCATTTTAACTCCTTGGTAAACGAAAAACATTAAATATTACGAAGTATTTTAAAGTATTTATACTTAATCTTATAGTTTTCGGGGTTTTGAATTAGTTTTTTTTCTATATCACTGAAATTTTAAATAAGTTTACACCATTATTTATGATTTATAGGTTTGATAATTTCCTCAAGTTATGCAGCATTAGCAAAAGTTAGGATATTCAGAGCATAATATTTTTAATCACAATCGCACTAAACCCACGTTATCAATGAACAACTCATCTTTTAGAATCATTTATTTTTTATTGCCATTGATGTATTTTGCATCATGCAAAGAAAAGACAGCCGAATCAGCAAATATGGAAGCATTAACTTATCCGGAAACTCGCAAAGATACAGTGGTAGATACTTATTTTGGAGAAGGCGTAGCAGATTTATATCGATGGTTAGAGGATGACTTATCTGCTGAAACAGCTGCGTGGGTTGATGCTCAAAACAAGGTTACTTTTGATTACTTGGACAAAATCCCTTTCCGAAAGGATATGAAAGCAAGGTTAGAGAAAATCTGGAACTATGAAAAGTTCAGCGCACCATTTAAAGAAGGAGATTATACTTATTTTTATAAGAATGACGGACTCCAAAACCAATTTGTACTTTGGCGTAAAGCCTCTGATGGCACTGAAGAAGTTTTCTTAGACCCAAATACTTTTTCAACTGGTGGAACTACCTCCTTGGCAGGTATCAATTTTTCGAAAGATGGCAGTAAAGTTGCCTACCAAATCTCTGAAGGAGGTAGCGATTGGCGGAAGGTCATCATCCTTGATGCAGTTTCAAAAAAAATCCAAGAAGATGCCTTAATAGATATAAAATTTAGTGGGATCTCATGGTTTAAAAATGAGGGTTTCTATTATTCTAGTTACGACAAACCCAAAGGAAGCGAACTGTCTGCCAAAACAGATCAACACAAGCTTTATTACCACAAATTAGGAACACCACAATCTGCTGACAAAGTGGTTTTCGGTGATAAAACTAAGCGTAGGTATGTGTCAGGAGACGTGACATACGATGCCAATTATCTAGTGGTAACTGCAGCTACTTCTACTTCTGGCAACGAGTTATACCTACTGGATCTAGCAAATCCAAAAGCCAAAATGGTTAATGTCGTCAGTAATTTTGACAACGATCATAACCTTATCGATAATGAAGGTACTAAGTTTTTGTTTACCACTAATCTCAATGCACCTAACAAAAAAGTAATAAGTTTTGATCTGGCTAATCCGAGTACTGACCAATGGATCGATGTGATACCTCAAACCGAAAACGTACTAGATGTCTCTTCAGGTGGAGGCACGCTATATGCTCATTATATGAAAGATGCACTCTCTAACGTTAAGCAATATGACTATACTGGCAAACTGCTTAGAGATATCGAGCTGCCAGGGCTAGGAACAGCATCTGTCAATGGCTCTAAGAAAGAAGATACAGAAGTATATTTCTCATTTACCAATTACACTACACCCTCAAGTATATACGTGCTGAGCATTGGAGATGGTAAATCATCAGTTTACAAAGCACCAAAAGTAGATTTTAATAGTGCAGACTTTGAGTCAAAACAAGTTTTTTATACCTCAAAGGATGGAACCAAAGTGCCGATGATGATTACACACAAGAAAGGAATCAAGCTAGACGGCAATAATCCCACAATGTTATATGCTTATGGTGGATTCAATATCAGCCTAACGCCTGGCTTTAGCATATCTAATGCTGTATGGTTAGAGCAGGGTGGAATCTATGCTGTACCTAATATCAGAGGCGGCGGTGAGTATGGCAAGAAGTGGCATGATGCAGGTACACAAATGCAGAAACAAAACGTTTTTGACGATTTCATAGCTGCTGCCGAATACCTAATCAAAGAGAAATATACTAGTTCAGATTTCTTAGCTATTGCAGGTGGTTCTAACGGCGGTTTGCTAGTAGGCGCTTGCATGACACAGCGGCCAGATCTATACAAAGTAGCATTGCCAGCCGTGGGAGTATTGGATATGCTCAGGTACCATACCTTTACCGCAGGTGCGGGTTGGGCTTATGATTATGGAACCTCGGAGCAGTCGAAAGAAATGTTTGATTATCTAAAAGGTTACTCACCGTTGCACAATGCTAAACCTGCTAACTATCCTGCGACGTTGGTCACTACAGCTGATCACGACGATAGGGTAGTGCCTTCCCATTCGTTCAAGTTCATAGCCGCATTACAAGCTAATCAAACTGGACCAGCACCAGTCCTCATCAGAATAGATAAAAGTGCAGGTCACGGCGCAGGTAAACCTACCTCAAAAATCATTGACGAGGCAGTAGATAAATTTAGTTTTACGCTATATCAAATGGGAAAAAGTTACAAATAAGATTAATCGATTGTAACAATTAGTCAAAATTTTAAGTTAAATATACTCAATACATTAAATGCAGAAAGTAACGCAATATATAAATGATCACAAGGATAAATTTTTAACAGAACTGTTAGAAATGTTAAAAATTCCCTCCATAAGTGCAAATCTAAAGTACAAAGACGATGTTAAAAGAAATGCAGATATGATTGCTGACAATATGAAAGCAATAGGAGTTGCAAAAGTAGATATTTACCCTACAATAGGGCACCCAATAGTCTATGGGGAGCATATCATCGATACTTCCTTACCTACGGTTCTAGTGTATGGACACTATGATGTACAACCACCAGATCCGTTGGATTTGTGGGACAGTCCGCCATTCGATCCAGTGATCAAGAAAACTGCGATTCATCCAGAAGGTGCCATTTTTGCTAGGGGTTCATGTGATGACAAAGGACAGATGTTCATGCATCTAAAGGCTTTTGAAGCCATGGTTGCTACTGATTCTCTTCCGTGTAACGTCAAATTTATGATCGAAGGCGAGGAAGAAATAGGTTCATCTAATCTAGGTACATTTTGTATTGAACAAAAAGAAATGCTGAGCTGCGATGTAGTTTTAATATCTGACACTAGCGTTATAGCTAACGACGTACCTTCGCTTACCGTGGGATTACGTGGACTGAGTTATGTAGAAGTGGAAGTCACAGGTCCAAACAAGGACTTGCACTCAGGTGTATATGGCGGTGCAGTCGGCAATCCTACGCAGATACTATGCGATATGATTTCGAGCCTGAAGAATATTGACAATCAAATCACCATACCAGGGTTTTATGACGATGTAGTAGTCGTGAGTGCTGAGGAACGTGCTGCGATGAACGAAGCACCTTTTGATATCGAAGAGTATAAAAACGGCCTAAATATCAAGGCCACTTATGGTGAGAAAGGTTACACAGTATTAGAGCAAACTTCCATCCGTCCGACGCTAGAAGTTAACGGTATATGGGGCGGCTATACAGGTGAAGGGGCAAAAACAGTCCTTCCCGCTAAGGCTTACGCCAAAATAAGTATGCGACTCGTTCCCAATCAGAAGAGTGATGATATCACCGCATTGTTCAAAAAACACTTTGAATCTATCGCTCCACCGAGTGTCAAAGTGGTCGTCAAACCGCATCATGGTGGCGAGGCAGCGGTGACGCCATCTGATACTCCAGAGTACTTGGCTGCAGCCAAAGCGATGGAAATCACTTATGGCAAACGGCCAATCCCTGTTCGCGGTGGTGGCAGTATCCCTATCGTAGCTATGTTTGAGAAAGTCTTAAATGTAAAGACCGTTTTGATGGGGTTTGGCTTAGATTCTGATGACATACACTCACCAAATGAGCACTATGGGTTGTTTAATTTCTACAAGGGAATAGAGACAATCCCTCATTTCTATGAGCAATATGCGATAATGAAAAAACAATAACTATATATAGTTTATTTGTTTAATATGTATTCTATTTTTTAATAATTAAAAAAAAAATTTATGATTAGAGTTTATGGTATCGTAGTTTGTTTATTCTTGTTTGCTTCGTCTATTAGCTTAGCACAAGTATTAACTAATTCTAAAGATAGTCTTTCGTATGCAATCGGAGTAACTGTAGTCCAGTCACTTAAAAAGCAGGGCATCACTGACTTAACTCCACAAATGATAGCGGCAGCTTTTGAAGCTGGTATCCAAAACAAACCTTTCGTAATGGAGCAAAGTCAATGCGAAAGTTACGTCAATAATTACATCATGCAATCTAAAACAAAACAAGGATCAATGGTAAAGGAAAATGGTAAAAAATTCTTAGAAGAAAATGCTAAGAAACTAGGAGTTGTAACCACAGAAAGTGGACTACAATATGAAATTTTACAAAAAGGTACGGGGACTGTCAGCCCCAAAGGTTCGGACAATGTCAAAACCCATTATCATGGTATGCTTATCGATGGAACAGTTTTTGATAGTTCAGTCGACCGAGGAGAACCCATTTCATTTGGACTAAACCAAGTGATAAAAGGCTGGACAGAAGGCCTACAACTGATGAAAGTAGGGGACAAGTATAAATTTACAATCCCATATAGTTTAGCTTATGGAGAGCAAGGTGCAGGAGGCGCAATTCCGCCTTTTGCAACTCTAGTTTTTGAGGTAGAACTACTGGGCATTAACGAATAGGTTCTACTATTTAGCACAGATTTTAATAAAGGGCAGTATCTAGTCAATCGAAAGTTGCTAGAGCTGCCTTTATACTTTTTAAATATTTTAAGTCGATAACCCTATGCACATTGATATCATCACAGCGGTACCTGATTTGCTCATAAGTCCATTTGGACATTCTATACTCAAGCGTGCGGGAGACAAGGGTTTACTTACGATAAATGTCATTAATCATAGAGATTACGGTACAGGACAATACAAAATCATCGACGATTATCAGTACGGAGGTGGTGCAGGTATGGTGATGATGTGTGAGCCGCTAGATAGGTGTATAATGGAACTAAAAGCTACTAGAAGCTATGATCAGATCATATTTATGACACCAGATGGAGTCACTTTTAATCAGCGGATGGCCAATAGACTATCTTGCTACCAAAACTTACTCATCATCTGTGGACATTACAAAGGTATAGACCAGCGTATCCGTGATCTGCACGTAACTATGGAGATATCTGTAGGAGATTTTGTACTCTCCGGTGGCGAACTAGCTGCTGCCATAATTGTGGACGCCATCGGGCGATTGATACCAGGAGTACTAAATGACGAGACAAGCGCATTGACAGATTCATTTCAAGATGACTTGTTAGCGCCTCCAGTTTATACCAGACCAGCAGAGTTCAAAGGATTAAAAGTTCCTGAAGTTCTGCTTTCGGGCAACGATAAACTTATAGATGAATGGAGGTATGAAGCTGCACTCGAGCGGACCAGATGCAGAAGACCAGATTTGTTAGGAGAAGATTAGGAATCTTTTCTTTTTTCTTTTGCAAACTTTTTGGTAAAACCATCATTAAAAGTCAAAATTAAGGTTTTCATGTATTAGTGTCGTTACTTTCTGTCTCATTATCAATATCCTCGGTTTTTATCTCTTTTGCTGTCAAAGGAAGTTCAGAAGTGAAAAACTTTCTATTAAATAGAAGAATTGAGATTACACCCACTGTGATGCCTGAATCTGCAATATTAAAAACTGGTCTAAAAAATTCAAAACGCTCACCACCCCAAAACGGAAGCCAAGTTGGAAGATTCATATCTATCATTGGGAAGTATAGCATATCTACCACTTTACCGGTCAGAAAATTGCCGTAACCACCCTCAGGAGGAAACATTGTAGCCAATCCACCATGAAAGTAAGATTCCGAAAAGATTAATCCATAAAACATAGAGTCAATGATATTGCCCATAGCGCCCGCTATAATCAGGCTAAAACTGATGATTAAACTCATCGATTCGTTGTTTTTTAAGATCATTCGCAGTAGATATAGCAAAAAACCTACCATCAATATACGGAATATACTCAAAATATACTTTCCTGTAATACCGCCGAAAGACAATCCGAATGCCATACCTTCATTCTCTACAAAATGGATTTTTGCCCAGGACAGTCCCAATAAATCAAATCCGTCACCGTAATGAATATTGGTTTTTATATAAATTTTTAAAACTTGATCGATGATTAACACAACGACAATCGTAAGTACAGAGACTATTTTTTTGTTCATTTTTTATGTATACAATTGATTACTTTCATCCTAATTACATTGGTTATATCAGCTCAAATATAAAAAGCTGTATAAAATGCTCAAAACAAAGTGATGAAACGAAGGTGCAAAATTAACAATTTTTAGAACTATAGAATAGATTATGTGTTTAAATTTGGATCGAAGGAGGCTTTTTATTTTTCGTTTTTGGATTTTTTATACCTACTTTTTATTATTATTTTGAGTAATACATGATTATTTAAATTAATATATTAATTTTGTATTTATTTTTTAGATGTAATATGATTTTATAGTTATTCTGTTCAGATTTAAAAATTTTAATTAAATGTATAGCCATAGATTATTTGTAGTTTTGTTTGGGGTTTTGTCCTTTTCATTTTTTGGCTACAGCCAAAAAATTGATATTTCACTAATGGATAAGTATAAGGACAGTAAGCAAGCCGAATACATCGTACTACTGAAGGCGAGACCAAAAGCAAAAGCCGAATGGAAATCATTACCAAAGGTTGAAAAGTCAAGGTTAGTCTACAATCAATTGGTCGCTACTTCCGAAGTATCTCAAAAGCATTTATTGGGTTATCTTTCCTCTCGGTCTATCGTCTATCAGTCATTTTATGTAACAAATGCAGTCAAAGTTACCTCTGATATAAGCGTTATGAAGTTCATAGCAGCGTTTCCTGAGGTAGATAGAATCATTGATAATCGAGCATTCAAGATGTTGGACTACAGTATCAGTCGTCCGAGTATAGCGTCACGTGAAGTTATGCCAGAGTGGGGAGTTCGTAAGATAAAAGCCGATAGCGTTTGGGCTAAAGGATACACAGGTCAAGGTGTAGTGATCGCTGGACAGGATACAGGATTTGACTGGAATGTTCGTCCTCTGAAATCTAAGTATGCGGGTTATATAGACTCCATCACTTTTGACCACAATTATCATTGGCATGATGCGATTACAACCAATAATCCTGTATTTGCAGATACGCTAGTGAACCCATGTGGCTTCAGTTCAAGGCAGCCTTGTGATGACCATAATCATGGCACACATACCATGGGAACGATGCTAGGCAGTGACGAAGATAATCAGATCGGAGTTGCGCCTGGAGCTAAGTGGATAGCTTGTCGCAATATGGATCGAGGCTGGGGAACACCATCTACTTATCTAGAATGTTTTGAGTGGTTTTTAGCACCTTATGACTTAGATAAAAATAATCCAGATCCTACTAAATCACCAGATGTAATCAATAATTCTTGGTATTGCTCTGAGACGGAAGGCTGCAATATTTCTAACGTGTATCTCATGCAAGAAATAATACAAAACCTAAAAGCTTCTGGTATAGTAGTAGTAGTATCGGCTGGCAACTTGGGCGGTCAGGGATGCGGCAGTGTGAGTGGACCACCAGCATATATAGAAGAGTCGTTCTCCATCGGTGCCACAAACAGTGAAGATACCATAGCGGGATTCAGTAGCCGCGGTCCTGTAACTATAGATAGTAGTTTTAGGCTTAAGCCAAATGTAGTTGCGCCAGGTGTCAATGTACGTTCGGTTGTGCGAGGCGGTGGGTTTGCTAATTACAGTGGTACTAGCATGGCAGGACCTCATGTTGCAGGTGCTGTTGCACTTATGATTTCGGCAAATCCAAAGCTGTCTGGGAGAGTAGAGGAGATAGAAAACATACTAATTGCTACTGCACTTCCTTTATTTTCTAGTCAAGGTTGCATCGGCATTCTCGGAAGTGACTATCCAAATGCCGTATATGGATATGGACGCATAGATGCTCTAGCTGCCGTTGAGAAAGCACTAGCGTTTACTACTGAAGTCAAAGAAACTAGCGCTAATAAAAATGTCAACATATACCCAAATCCTACTTCAGGGTTAGTAACGTTTTCTATGAGTGATTGGGAGTATTTAGAAAACATTAGGATTTTGGATCAGATCGGAAATGTGGTTGTTACTCAAAATATTCAATCCATTAAAATATTACATACAATAGATTTATCTGCACTCCCAAGTGGATGGTATATCTATCAAATCGCCAAAACTAAGGGAACGTTCGTTGGTAGAGTTTTTAAATATTGATTGTATTAGCGTCTTCTTACATGATTTAACTCAAAATTTGAGGATTCAAAATGAAGATTAATTGGGTGATTCCTCAGTATTATTAAAAGTTACTGATTACTCTTATATGCCCTGGCATCTAATATTTTTCTCAAATAATCAAGAAAGTATTTCTATCTCAATAGATATATGGTGCGCTAATCATTAAAGCTATAAAAAGACTAACTAGTATTGTAACCTGACATCGCTTGGCTTCGTAATCATATTATATAATGTTGGTAATACTATCAATTTTGTGGTTAAATAAAGATTTTGATATTAATTAACATATTATAAATAATTATAATGTATATTTGTGCTTTATTTAAGGTATTAAACGTTTTTTTACTAATCAAATCCAATAAAATGAATAAGGTTTCTTCATTTTTCATATTTTGCTCAGGAGCGGTTACAAGCATACTTCACAGATGTCCTACAGATCTGAGCAAGTACCAAGGTATAGGTGCTACCATATTGTTTACAGGGATATTTTCCGCTATTTCTGCGGGATACGCATTATATACTGTTTTTGATTCCTATTTTGCATCGGCGATATTTGCTATTTTGTGGGGAATGATGATTTTTAATCTGGACAGATATATCGTATCTGGGATGCGCAAGAAGTCCAACTTTCTCAAAGAGTTTGCAATGGCGGCACCAAGGATAATCTTAGCAATTTTTATAGGTATAGTGATCGCTACACCACTAGAACTCAAGCTTTTTGAATCTGAGATCAATGCAGAGATAGGTATGATGCAACAAGAAACTTATAAGAAGCAAGATGATTTGCTTAATAAAAGATATGAAGCAGATGTAAAAGTAATAAGTGATGAAGTAACGCTTCTCAGAACGCAGCTAGACAAAGCGTCTAGTCAGAAAAGTGCTAGAATGAACGATGCACTCTCTGAGGCAGATGGTACTGGGGGCAGTAAAATCAGAGCGATGGGAAATATCTATAAAGCTAAGTCGCTAGCAGCGGCTAAAGCTGAACAAGATTACGATGCTTTGTATGCTGATCTACAGCCGAAACTAGACGAAAATAAAGAAAAATTAGCGCTGATAGAAACTAAAAGAAATGCTGATATGGAGACATTATCAAGAGCATCACTCACAGGATTTGCATCAAGATTAAAGGCACTTCATAGGTTGACAGAAAAAGAACAAGCAATCATGATGGCAGGATGGTTCATTACGATCTTGTTTTTGATCATAGAATGCTCTCCAATCCTAGTAAAACTCATTAGCGAGCGCACGCCTTATGACCAAAAGTTAGATACGCTCGAAACCGAGTACTACCTAGCAAATCTCAAAAGTACAACAGTCTCAAGATTAGCAACCGATAGCAAACTCAACTTTGAGAATAAGACTGCGGGATTCAGAGTAAGTGAGATGATAGAAGCTGAAAACGAGGTCTTTGCACATGCTTTGCGCAAGGAAAAAGAAAGTATCATGCAACGCAATGAAGGTTGGTTTACCTTACTAAAAAAGAGAAGAATCTTTGACTTTTAATCGTATATCCTCATAAATTAATCATATTAAGGCTCACAATTTAGTGGGTCTTTTTTGTTTTTGTATCATAGGTAAGTAATGTTACGGTTGTGAACTATTCAAGTATTGTATATTTTCATCCTAATTAAATCGTATTTTGTAGTGGCAAGCAGCAAATTTCGTGAAAATTCATGTTTAGCAATAACAGTCTCATCAGCTGGTTTGATATCAGCTGTGTTATTAAAATCTTTATTTAAAAAAAAACAGTCTTCAAAACTAACTTTTTGCACCAAACTTGTTTAGTTTTGTACTTTGGTATAATCAGTAAACTGTAAAATAAAAGGTAAATGTCGATAAAACTCAGCACCATTTCTCATCTACCACCAAGTGAGATCAGCAAGAAGAAATCAGAAGTAAAAACATTGTCTATCGCTCAAAAAATCGGCGAATTACAAAACAAACTTTACGCAGAAGGCAAAAAGTCGGTGCTAGTTATACTTCAGGGTATGGACGCAAGTGGTAAAGATGGAACGGTGAAAACTGTGTTTTCTAATTGTAATCCTTCAGGTATTGATGCTTTTGCATTTAAAAAACCTACAGAAGAGGAATTTGCACATGATTTCTTGTGGAGAGTTCATTTAAAAGCCCCTCGAAAAGGTAATATCATGATTTTTAATAGATCGCATTATGAAGATATCTTGATACAGCGCGTACACAAATGGATTACTGAAGAGCAAGTAGCTATGCGAATGCAAGCGATTAATGCCTTTGAAAACCTTTTGGTAAATGATGGAAATACGACTATTTTGAAGTTTTTTTTGAATATATCAGATGAAAAGCAAAAAGAGAAACTGCAAGAGCGAATAGATGATCCTACTAAAAATTGGAAGCATAAGGATAGCGATTGGGTAGAGCGTGAGCATTGGGGCGAGTATATGAATTGCTATGAGTACGCTATTAATGAAAGCGCTATTCCATGGCATATCGTTCCTGCGGACAAACGATGGTATAGAAACTTTTTCATTGGTAATGTAGTCCTTGAGGCATTAGAAAAATTGAACCCAATCGTTCCCGTAATCGAAAAAAAATAAGTTATAAAGTTGGCAGAGTTAAAGAAAATTAGGATAGACAAATGGCTATGGGCTGTCAGGATATTTAAGAGTAGATCTATGTCCACTGATGCCTGCAAAGCCAATAAAATTAGAGTAAAAGACCTTAATGTAAAGCCTTCCTTCCTACTAGCTATTGGCGAAAGGGTAGAGGTGAAGAAAAATGGATTCAATCTACAGTTTGAGGTAGTGACTATACTAGACAAACGTGTTTCTGCAACTTTGGCTGCGCCTTGTTATGTTGATATCACCCCAGTAGAGGAACTGAATAAGTATCGTGCGTGGTTCACTGGTAAAGCCAACCCTGAGTTTAGAGATAGAGGTGAAGGCAGACCCACTAAAAAAGACCGTAGAACGATCGATGACTTTAAGGATATGTACTTAGAGGATGAAGAAGATTGGGGCGTTGCCAATACTTAGTATAGCGCTTGAATTTAGTAAGATTATTTGGTTATGTGATGATAGACTTGTATCTTGTGTACTGTTTTATAGATGTAATAATAGCACCTATTTTCATTCATTTTATAATCATCAAAATAATAATATGCTAAAAATCGTAGCTTTGACAGGTGCAGGTATAAGCGCTGAGAGCGGTATTCAAACTTTTAGAGATCAAGATGGCTTGTGGGAAGGTCACGATGTCCAGAAAGTAGCTACTCCTCAGGGTTGGCAGCTCAATCCTTCGTTAGTACTCAAGTTTTATAACGATCGTCGCCGCCAGTTAAAGGAAGTGTTACCTAATGATGCGCACATAGCGTTAGCAGATTTAGAACAACACTTTGATGTACATGTGGTGACGCAAAATGTAGATGACCTCCATGAACGCGGCGGAAGTAGTAGAGTTATCCACCTACATGGGGAATTGCTCAAAGTACGCAGTTTAGGACATGACCAAACACCTTTACCCTGGACTGAAGATATAGGATTGGGTGATCTGTGTGATCAGGGATTCCAACTGAGACCTCATATCGTTTGGTTTGGGGAAGAGGTACCGATGTTAGGTGTAGCAGCGAGATTAATAAGTGAAGCAGATATAGTTATCATAGTAGGTACGTCCATGATGGTATATCCGGCAGCAAGCTTGGTCGGTTACGCTCCTGAGTACGCAAAGGTTTATTATATCAATCCCGATAAAGTAAGTTCCGAGGAGTTTAAATATATAAAGAACTTTAAATATATTCAAGAAAATGCAACTACGGGGCTTAAGAAGCTAGCAACAGAACTAAAAGCATTATTGTAATTATTTTCTATCTAGGAAATAATTACACAATGTTAAATTTATGATATGATTATAATTTGTCATATTATTCGTAATATTACGTTTTTTTTCAGATTGGTTAGTTTCTATCTCTTTACCTAAATCAAAAGTACGCTATGGCACTTGAAAGCAAATTTAACTTCAAAGCACTTCTTCCCATACTTATTATCATCGTAGCCAATATGATGTATTTCATTCCACAGTTTCAAGGAAAGGTCGTGCCTCAAGGTGATATCGTACAATATACTGGCATGGCAAAAGAAGCTAATGATTACCGAGAAAAAACTGGTGATGAGGCACTATGGACCAATTCTATGTTCGGCGGAATGCCTACTTATCAGATTTCTGCTAGAAACAAAAACAATTATCTCAGCTATGTAGAGCCGATACTTGGTTTTTATATACCACGTCCAGCGGGCTATTTTATAGCTGGTATGATAGGCTTTTACTTACTGATGCTGTTGATGGGAGTGGGGCAATGGTTGGCATTGATAGGTGCATTGTTGTTTGGGTTTACCACCAATAACTTAGTACTTTTTGAAGCTGGACACAACTCTAAGTTGGTAGCTATTATGACCTCTGCACCCGTAATCGCTGGCGTGCTAATGTCATTCAGAGGTAAATGGCTGCTCGGTGGATTGATTTTTGGAGTTGCTTTTGGAGTTAATATAAATGCCAACCACCCACAGATGACCTATTATCTCGGGCTTTGTCTTGGCATACTCGTAGCTATGGAATTTTATAAAGGTGTAAAAGATAAAACGCTCTCAAAATACTTGACTTCGCTAGTTGTTTTGGCAGGATTTGGATTGATAGGCATAGGTGCTTCAGCTTCTAAGCTTTGGACAACTTATGAGTATCAAAAAGATACGATGCGAGGAGCGCCTATTTTAGCCTCTACGGGAGAAAATCCTACTTCTTCTAGTGAGACGGTAGGTTTGGCTTATGACTATGCTACCCAATGGAGCAATGGTGTAGGAGACTTGTTAGCTACGTTTATACCTCGAGCAGTAGGTGGAGGTTCAGGAGAGTGGATAGATGGCGATTCCCCGCTAGGCAAATCAGTTGGACAGCGCAAACCCTTTCAGGCTCCTACCTACTGGGGCGAGTTGCCATTCACTAGTGGACCAGCATATTATGGAATTATAGTTGTATTTCTGTGTATTTTAGGATCGTTGATGTATAAAGGCATACTCAAATGGTGGTTAATCTCAGCGATAGTGTTGACGACATTGATATCTATGGGCAAACATTTTGGGATATTGTATCAGCCGCTTTTTGACTACCTTCCTTTGTTCAATAAGTTTCGTACACCAAGTTCTATCCTCAGTGTGACACCTATATTTGTAGTCATGCTTGGTATTTTGGGTTTAAATGCGTTACTAAAAACAACAGACAAAGCAAAAGCAATCAAAGATTTATATATTTCCACAGGTGTTTTGGGCGGATTATGCTTGTTTTTGTGGTTGATGGGTGGTAGCTTGTTTTCATTTACTTCGCCCGGAGATGCACAATACGAGCAGATCAAAGACGTATTGATAGATCAACGAATTGCTATGTTTTCAGCATCTGCCATGAGATCATTTCTTTTCGTTATGCTGGCAGCAGGACTGATATGGATGTTTCTTAAAGACAAGTTCAAAAGTAGTTATTTACTTATAGCTTTAGGACTGTTAGGAACGTTTGATTTGGTACAAGTTGGTAAAAGATACCTCGATGGCAAGGATTTTGTATCTCCTAGCACTTATAAAAAGAATTTTGAGCCACGTCCCGTTGACTTACAGATATTGCAAGATAATGACCCTAATTTTAGAGTTTATGACGCTTCAGTCAATACATTTAATTCAGCTTCGACTTCTTATTTTCATAAAACCATCGGTGGATATCATGCAGCAAAGCTTCAGCGTTATCAAGACATCATAGATAGACACATCAGTAATAACAATCAAGCAGTACTTAATATGTTGAATACTAAGTACTTCATATTCAACAATGAAAGTGGGGAAGTGATCAGCCAAATGAATCCTGCTGCGCTTGGTAATGCATGGTTTATCAATCAAATAAAATTAGTAAAGAGTGCAAACGAAGAAATCGATTCTTTGACCAATTTTGATCCTGCTGGAACTGCCTTTGTAAATGAAGAGTTTAAGGATTATATCTCAGCTATATCACCTTCCAAAAACGGAAGTATCTCGTTAAAATCCTACTTGCCGATGAAACTCACTTATAATTCAGACACCGAAGGTGAGCAATTTGCTGTTTTCTCAGAGATTTGGTACGGTCCAGACAAAGGATGGCAAGCATCTATAGATGGGAAACCAGTAGATCACATACGAACAAATTACCTACTCAGAGGGTTAAAAGTACCCTCCGGAAAACATGAGATCACATTTGAGTTTATACCAAATTCCTATTATACAGGCGAGTTGATTAGTTTGATTTGTTCATTGCTCTTGATACTTGGATTATTTTATCTGATCTATTCTGGGTGGAAAGATAGAAAAGATCTCACACTATCTGATCAGTTATAAAACTGTACTTTCATGGCAAAAAAAGTTCTTATCGTTACCTATTATTGGCCACCTGCTGGAGGAGGAGGTGTACAGCGATGGGTTAAGTTCGTAAAGTACTTAAGAGATTATGGTTGGGAACCTATAGTTTTTACGGCTGACGGCGCTGACTACCCGGTGCTAGACTTGAGTTTGGCATCAGAAATTCCACCATCGGCGGAAGTGATAAAGCACATGATAATAGAGCCATATACGCTATATAAGCTAATCTCTGGCAAAAAGTCAAAAGAAAAAATAGACCCAAACTTTCTCTCTCAAGGCAAGCAGTTGAATTGGAAGGATAAACTTGCCGTTTGGGTGCGTGGCAATTTATTTATTCCGGATGCTAGATTTCTATGGATTAGGCCTGCTGCAAAAGCAATTGATAAGTACTTAGTATCTCATGATATAGATGCGATCATTAGCACAGGACCGCCACATAGTTGTCATCTGATAGCAAAACAAGTCGCTAAAAAACATCATCTGCCTTGGATTGTGGATTTTAGAGATCCTTGGACGGGGATAGACTATTTTGACGATTTGCGGCTTAGTAGTTTTGCGTTAAGCCGACATAAAAAGCTAGAAAAGAGCGTTTTAGATCATGCGAGCTGTGTCATCACTGTAGGCAAAACTATGGCTGCTGACCTTGCTAAAATAACTGATTCCAGAATCGAAGTCATTACCAATGGGTTTGATGAAAGTGACAGACCTCAACAACACGCGATCACCCACGATGGGTTTGAGATAAGTTACATAGGTACTATGAACGATGCACGTAATCCTTTAGGATTTTGGCAAGCCATTGCTAATATTAAGCAATCTCAACCTAGCGTCTATAATAATATAAGAATAAATCTTGTAGGCGCTCCAGAACTAATCGTCATTCAGTCAATAGAAAAGTTTAGCATCAGTGAGTGTATAAATTATGTGGGTTATGTAACACACAAAGAAGCTTTACAATACCTTGATAAAGCAGCGGTTTTGCTTCTAATTATCAATAATACAAGCAATAATAAGTCTATTCTTACAGGAAAAATATTTGAGTATCTAATGGTCAAAAAGCCAATATTGTGTATAGGTCCACAGGATGGTGATGCAGCAGATATCATATATAGAGCACAAGCTGGCGTAGTCCTAGATTACAAAGCAGTAGATAGTATTAGTGATTTTATAATGCAGCAATACCAGATGTTCGTAAATGGCAGCGATGTACGGATGCGTGGAGATATCGAGCAATACAGTAGGACGTCACTAACGCAAAAGCTTGCAACGGTTCTAAATGAGATCACGCATAAATGAAGATTTAAATAATAAATTATTAATATATAAAAATATATAAGATGGACAAAACAAAGATTTTGGGTGTCGGATCTAGGGTTCGACATAAGGCTTTTGGCGATGGGGTAGTGATTGATATAGACGTAATGGCATACAAGGTATGCTTCATGACCTACGGAATCAAACTCGTAGGCAAAGAATATGATGGTTTTGAAGTCATAGAACACATAGAAGCACAAGAAACGGTAAGGTTTAGTGAAGCTGAGAAATCACTTATCAAAATATTAAAAACTTGGTCAGATGTATCAGAAGTCATTCCATTGGGTGATAAATGGGAAAACGGTGTGATGATCCTCAAGCCAGGCGACAACTCTCTTAAGCCCAAAGAGTTGCCCATAGATACTTTCTTTCACAAAATAGTGATGGTTAGAGATAGATTAAGAGTGATGGAGCAACGCATCAATGCAAGTAAGCTAACTGATGAAGATAAAGTAAATCTGCAGCAATACATCACAAGAATATATGGAAGTCTCACGACCTTCAATGTACTGTTTCGTAACAAAGAAGATAACTTTGTAGGTGACAAAGCTGAGTAATTACTTTATAAAGTTAAAGGTTGAGTAGGTGATTTAGTTCTTTTTTGGTAATAATATCATTTGCTGTATGTATTTAATCAAAACAGTACATGGCATTGTGTTGTTATAAGAATCGGCTTGAAGCTTTAGGAGTACTTATTTTGCGGTAAGCAAATAAAAGTAAATGGTATTTTATATTTTTTTGAATTAATTTGATTTTAATGTCCAAATATTTAGGTTTTTATATATTAGTAATCAGCATAATGAGTTGTGTTTCTCCAGCATCTACGTTCACCAAGATACCTCCTGGAATCTGGCGAGGTACATTACTGCTAGATCGAGTGCCTGTACAGACGTATGGTGATGACAGAGATATCGTCAAGAAATTTGATACGGAAAGCGAGCTTCCATTTAATTTTGAAGTTATTTATGAAGATGAAATCAACTTTTATATAGTCATTCATAATGGAAAAGAACGTATAGAAGTACGAGATATTCAGTACGGAACTGACCGCTCGACGGCTAAAGATACAATTATCATCGACTTTCCGATATATGATACGCAGATAAGAGCTATCTATGAAGATGGTGTGATGGAAGGTGATTGGATTGTTAACTATCGTGACGGATATTCTATTCCGTTCAAGGCTATACATGGAGTGTCAGATAGATTTACTAGTATCTCTAAGAATAAACCAGCAATGGTAGCGGGCAAATGGGCTTCAACTTTTGAGATAGGGACTGCAGACGAGTATCCAGCATTAGGTGTGTTTACACAGCAGTCAGATACTTTGTGGGGTACTTTTCTGACTGAAACTGGTGACTACAGGTACTTAGAAGGTAAAGTCATCGATCAAAAATTTTATCTGTCAACTTTTGATGGAGCACATGCATTTATGTTTTTGGGTAAGATACTAGCAGATGGAACCATAACAGGTACTTTTAGATCAGGAAGTCAATATACAACCAGTTGGGAAGCGCGTCGTACAGATAAAAGCAATCTGAAAAGCATGGACGAATTGACTAAACCAAACTCATCAAGTGCATTGACGTTACAGTTACCAGATCTAGAAGGCAATCTAGTCGATATTAATGATATTAAGTATGCAGGTAAGCCCAAGATAATACAAATAATGGGAACTTGGTGTCCTAACTGTATGGATGAGTCTCTTTTTTTGGCAGAATACATGAAAGCCAACCCAGATAGAGATGTACTAGTATTTACAGTCGGTTTTGAACGATACGAAGATAAGGAAAAGTCGATATCGGTGCTTAATAAATTTAAGAATCGGATGAATATCACGCATCCGATACTATATGGGGGTTATTATGATAAGAATGTGGCCAGTAGTGTGTTTCCGCAGTTATCAGAGATCATATCATATCCGACCACTATCTTTCTAGACAGAAACAATAAAGTATATAAAGTACATACAGGTTTTAATGGACCTGCTACAACTGAATATGAAGCTTTTAAAAAGACATTCAATGAGATAGTAAATCAAATTAGCAAGTAAAATAGTTTATTATATTGATTTTGAGATAATTAAACTATTTTGACTCAGTTAAAACTTTAACTATATAATGCGCTTTTAAGAATGCAATAAATTTAAAAATAGTAATTTTTATAAAATGAAGATTATTTCAAAAATAGCTTTTATAACTGGTGCCACTTCTGGTATAGGTAGGGCTACATCTCAATTGTTTGCAAAAAACGGTTATAACCTAATTTTGCTAGCGAGACGAGAAGAGAGATTGATCGAGATCCAAAAGAAACTCACTATGAAATATGGTGTGGAAATCAAAATATTGGTTGCAGATGTGCGCCATCTCGATGCTGTGCGAAAAGTCTATAAATCGTTGAAACCAGACTGGCGCAAAATAGATATATTGGTTAATAATGCTGGATTGGCTAAAGGTTTTGATCCTATACACCAAGGTAATATTGAGCATTGGGACACCATGATAGATACCAATATCAAGGGACTACTCTACGTGACAAGGGTAGTGTCGCCTGATATGGTCAAAAGAGGAACAGGGCACGTCATCAATATATGTTCTACTGCGGGACACGAGGTCTATCCTAATGGCAACGTATATTCAGCGACTAAACATGCTGTAGATGCGCTCACTAAATCTATGCGACTCGACTTTTATAAACTTGGTCTCAGAGTGAGTCAAGTATCTCCCGGGCACGTAGAGGAGACAGAGTTTGCATTAGTGCGATATGACGGAGAAGAGAAACGTGCAA
>Ga0105045_10000042_pt1 | contig 59877 bp, 52 predicted proteins | sample MAT02_FD_78089 | JGI IMG/M metagenome (GOLD analysis project Ga0105045, IMG submission 78089) | Freshwater microbial communities from Lake Fryxell liftoff mats and glacier meltwater in Antarctica - MAT-02 (megahit assembly) | ecosystem: Environmental > Aquatic > Freshwater > Ice > Liftoff...
ATGCCTCGGTGCAGGACTATGTGCAGACGCGCATCGCCCAGATCGTCGAAGGCACCGCCCTGGCCTTGGGCGCGTCTGCCGATGTCCACTATCAGCGCGGCTATCCCGTCACGGTCAACGCACCACAGAATACCGAATTCGCAGCTGAAGTCGCGCTTGCAGTGTCGGGCAAGGTTGACACCGACACCGCCCCCCTGATGGGGGCCGAGGATTTCAGCTTCATGCTGAACGAACGCCCGGGCGCATATATCTTCCTTGGCAACGGCGATACCGCGATGGTGCATCACCCCGCCTACAACTTCGACGACAGAGCGATTCCCTTCGGCTCAAGCTGGTACGCAGGCATGGCCGAGGCGCGGATGCCCGCTGCCTGAGGGGCGCCGTGCGATCAGCATAGCTAGGACTTTGTGAATCCCGCAACAGTGCTACCCTCTCGCCTACTTTGGGGGGCATCATGGGTGAATACCGCAGTCCGCTGGCCGACGTGCCGTTGCGCGACCTCAGCATTACCGAACGCCTGTTTGAAGGGCTTGGCCTTGCGGGTGACCGGGTTGTTCTGACCGATGGGCCCTCGGGCGATTCCTCGACCGGTTCGGCGATGATCGACCGCATCCGCCGCCTTGCGGGCGGGCTGCAGGCCCAAGGGGTGGGGACGGGCAGTGTGCTGGCCCTCAGGGCGCCCAACATGCCGGATTACGCCGTGTTCTTCCACGCCGCCGCGCTGACAGGGGCAATCGTCACCACGATCAACCCTACATACACCGCACCCGAAGTCAGCCACCAGTTGCACGATTCCGGCTCGGTTCTGCTGGCAACGATCCCGGCGTTTCTGCCTGTCGCCAGTGCCGCCGCCGAAGGCAGCCTTGTGCGGGAGATCGTGACACTGGGCGAAAGCGCGGGTTACCGCAGTCTGGATGACCTGATGAGTCCGCCACTTGCCGCGCAGGTGACCGTCGATCTGGACGGGCATGTGCTGGCGCTGCCCTATTCATGGGGCACGACCGAAGTGCCGAAGGGTGTGATGTTCAGCCATCGCAACATGGTGGTTAATGTCGATCAGGCGTTGCCACTGCTGGATGTACGTCCGGGTGAAACGACGGTGGCCTTCCTTCCCTTTTTCCATATCTACGGCATGAACGTGCTGATGAACACTTTCCTTGCGTGCGGTGCCGGGCTGGTCACCATGCCGCGCTTTGATCTTGAGGCACATTTGGGCCATATCCAGCGGCACCGGGTGGAAAAGCTGTACATCGCGCCGCCGGTTGCAATTGTTTTGGCCAAGCATCCGCTGGTCGATCAGTACGACTTGTCATCGTTGAAGATCATCATGTCCGCGGCAGCGCCGCTTGGGGCCGATGTGGCGGGGCTGTGGGCAGGCGGCTCGGCTGCGCGGTGATTCAGGGCTACGGTATGACCGAGCTTAGCCCGTTGACCCATGTTGTGCCGCACCGCGCCCCCAAGCCCGGCGCGGTGGGGGTCAGCGCGCGCCCAACACCTCTACCCGGATCGTCGATCCGTCAACCGGCACCGATTGCGCCACTGATCAGGAAGGCGAGGTCTGGGTCAGGGGGCCGCAAGTGATGATCGGCTACCATAACCGTCCCGAGGCGACGGCGGCGATGGTTCAGGACGGCTGGCTGCGCACGGGTGATCTTGGGGTTGTCGATGCCGACGGCTATCTTTTCATCCGCGACCGGTTGAAGGAACTGATCAAGGTCAAGGGCTTCCAGGTCGCCCCGGCCGAGGTGGAAGCGCAATTGCTGAGCCTGCCCGGCGTGGCCGACGCCGCCGTGATCGGCGTGCCGGATGATGACGCGGGTGAACGCCCACTGGCCTTTGTGGTCCGGCAGGCTGGTACCGACATCACCGCCGACGCAATCCTTGACGCACTTCGCCCGCGCCTGGCCAGCTACAAGCTGCCGGTGCGGATCAACTTCATCGAGGCGGTGCCGAAATCCGCCTCGGGCAAGATCCTGCGGCGGGTCTTGCGCGACCGGCTGGCCTGACACGGTTGCAGCAAGGGCGCTTCTGGCTGATCAGGAAAAGGCGGGTGGCGAACGGCTGGCTGCGATTGCAGTCACCGCCGACGCGATGACCCATCATGTCGAGGGTTACCTGTGGCACGGCCTTTTGACTTTTGTGGCCAAACCCTTGCGGTCTGAACATCTGGCCGCGGCGCTGCTGGCCTGCCATGCGCAGCTTACGCCAGGGTTACCTCGATCCCTGCGGTAGCCAGCAGGGCTGCCAAGGCCCCTGACGGCGCGGTATCGGTCACCAGCCGGTGAAACGCATCCGGCTGTGCGATCCGGACCGGGGCGCTCCGATTGAACTTGGTGGCATCGGCGGCAATCGTCGCCTCGTCGGCGCAATCGATGATGGCGCGGCTGAACTCCGCCTCGCGCAGGTCGTTCAGCATGAATCCGCTGCGCCCGTCCAGCGCCACCGCCGAAAGAATCGCGTGCCGCACCCGGAACTGGCGCACGAAGGCCAACGCCTCGGCCCCGAATGCCCCCCCGTCGTGCGGGCGCAACTCGCCCCCCGCCATGAACACCCGGTTGCCGCCGCGCCCGGCCAGCGTCTGCGCCACGGCCAGCGAGTTTGTCACCACCAAAAGGTCTCGATGGTTGCGAAGCGCCTGCGCTACAAAGGCCGTGGTGGACCCCACATCCAGAAACAGCGATGCGCCATGTTCGATCAACCCAGCGAGGCGCGCTGCGATCCGCCGCTTAGCCTCGGGGTTGACGCCAAGGCGCAGGGTAAAGTTTGGCTCATCGCCCCAATCGCGCAGATGCACCCCGCCATGCACCCGGGTGACGCTGCCCATCGCCTCCAGCCGCTTCAGCGACCGGCGCACGGTTTCCTCGCTGACGGAAAGGTCTGCTGCCAGATCGCCGATTCGGGCGCTGCCGGTCTGGATGAGATGGTCCAGAATAGCTCGTTCGCGCTGGGATTGGAGCATGGTGTTGACCGGTCCTGAGTATTCTTGCAAGTTAGTGCTAAGAGGAGCCTACGTTTCAACAAAAATCTCACAGATACGCACGAAAAGTCACAAATAGTTTTGACAGCTTGCCACCTTCTGGCCAACGATGGGACATGGCCGTTCGTAATCTTGCCTTGGCATGGCCGACAGCCTTGGTACGTCGGAGGTCTGGATCCTTAGGCGTATCCAACGGGCGGACCTCATCCCCTTAGGTCCGCCCGTACCGCGCCTTGTGATACCGAGAACCGTGCAAAAATCAGGCCGAAGCGAAGCCCCCGGTACCATGACGATCCCGACAGACCCCATAGCCCGCGCCCTTTCGCTGCCGATCTGGACCGGCATGCCCAGTGCAGTTCCGCTGGGTGGCGGGATCACCAACCTCAACCTGCTGGTGACTGATGCCACCCGCCGGGCCGTCGTGCGGATCGGGAATGACATTCCAGTCCACCAGATCATGCGCTTCAATGAATTGGCCGCCAGCCGTGCGGCCCATGCGGCTGGGGTCTCTCCGGCCGTGCTGTATCACGAGCCCGGGGCGTTGGTGATCGACTTTGTCGAAGGTCGTACGCTGTCGGCCGCCGATCTGCGGCACCCCGACATGCTGGCCGAGGCTCTGGTGCTGGTAAAGCGCGCGCATCACCACATTCCCCGCCACCTGCGCGGCCCGGCGCTGGCCTTCTGGGTGTTCCAGACGTTACGCGACTATGCTGCCACCCTGACCGAGGGCCGGTCGCGGCATCTGCCGATTCTCTCCGGCCTGCTGGACGACTCTGCCGTATTGGAAGCCGCCGTCGGCCGGGTGGATCTGGTCTTTGGCCACAACGACCTTCTGCCCGCCAACTTCCTGCATGACGGCAGCCGCATGTGGCTGATCGACTGGGACTATGCCGGCTGGAACTCACCCCTCTTCGACCTTGGCGGACTTGCCGCCAACAACGGCCTGGACGAAGCGCAAGAGGACTGGCTTTTGGCCGCCTATTACGGCACCGGCCCCGACGCCGACCTCTGGCGCCGCTACCGCGCGATGAAAGCAGCGGCGGCACTGCGTGAGGCGATGTGGTCCATGGTGCAAGAAATTCACTCCGACCTCGACTTCGATTATGCCGCCTACACGGCCGACTATCTTGCAACCTACCGCGCCGCACTGGCCGCCTTCAGGACTTCCCCATGACCGAACTTCCCACCACAGCCCTTCCCACCACAGCCCTTCCCACCACCGCCCTTCCCACCACCGCCCTGCCCACGACTGCCCGGGCTGTCGTTATTGGCGGCGGTATCGTCGGCTGTTCCGTTGCCTACCATCTGGGCAAACTTGGCTGGACCGACACCGTGCTGGTGGAGCGCAAGAAGCTTACCTCCGGCACCACCTTCCACGCGGCAGGTCTGGTGGGCCAGCTGCGTACCAGCGCCAACATCACCCAGCTTCTCGGCCACTCGGTTGCACTCTACAAGACGCTGGAGACCGAGACGGGCTTGCAGACCGGCTGGAAGATGAACGGCGGCCTCCGCCTCGCCTGCAACGCCGAACGCTGGACCGAGGTGAAACGCCAGGCCACCACCGCACATTCCTTCGGTCTGGAAATGCACCTCCTCACCCCGAAAGAGGCGCAGGACCTGTGGCCCCTGATGACGATCGACGATCTCGTCGGTGCCGCCTACCTGCCAACGGACGGGCAAGCGAACCCCTCCGACATCACCCAATCCCTCGCTCGCGGGGCGCGGATGGCGGGGGTGAAGATTTTCGAGGACACGCCGGTAACCCGGATTCTCGTCGAAGACGGCCGGATTAAGGGCGTCGAAACACCCTCCGGCACCATCGAATGCGAAAAGGTTGTCGTCTGTGCCGGCCAATGGACCCGAACCCTGGCCGCGAGCGTGGGCGTCAACGTCCCCCTCGTTTCCGTCGAACACCAGTACATGGTTACCGAGCGGATCGAGGGTGTCACGACAACGCTCCCCACCCTCCGCGACCCTGACCGGCTGACCTACTGGAAAGAGGAAGTCGGCGGTCTCGTCTGGGGCGGGTATGAGCCGAACCCCAAGCCCTGGGCGCAAGACGGCATCCCCGAAGGCTTCCATTTTGAACTGCTGACGTCGGACTACGACCACTATTCCCAATTCATGGAGGACGCGATTGCCCGCGTCCCGGCGCTTGCCACCGCAGGGGTCAAGCAACTGATAAACGGCCCGGAAAGCTTCACCCCCGACGGCAACTTCATTCTGGGCGAGGCCCCCGAACTCCGCAACCTCTTCGTCGGTGCCGGCTTCAACGCGTTTGGCATCGCAGCCGGAGGTGGGGCAGGGATGGCCCTTGCCGAATGGGTCGCGACTGGCGCTGCACCTTACGACCTCTGGCCCGTCGACATCCGCCGCTTCGGCCCCGCCCACCGCTCTACCACTTACGTCCGCAACCGCACGATGGAAGCTTATGCCAAGCACTACACCATCGCCTGGCCGGCTGAGGAGATGCGCAGCGCCCGCCCCACCCGCCGCTCCCCCCTCTACGCCCATCTCAAGGCGGCAGGCGCGTCCTTCGGCGAGAAACTTGGCTGGGAACGCCCGAACTGGTTTGCCGGGCCCGGCGAAGAACCGGTGGACCGCTACTCCTATCAGCGCCCCGGATGGTTCGACGCCGTGGGTCGCGAACACAGGGCTGCGCGGGACCGGTGCGTGGTCATCGACCAGACCTCCTTCGCCAAGTTCACCCTGAAAGGCCCCGACGCTGCCAAGGCGCTGGACTGGATCGCCGCAGGTAACGTCGACCGCCCGGTCGGAACCCTGACCTACACCCAGATGTTGAACCAGAAAGGCGGCATCGAATGCGACTTGACGGTCGTTCGCCGCGCCGCGGATGAGTTCTATCTCGTTACCGGCACCGGTTTCGCCACCCATGATTTCCAATGGATTTCCCGTAACTTGTGCGGCGATGCTCAACTGATCGACGTGACCTCCGGCTTCGCCGTCCTGTCCCTCATGGGGCCAAGGTCACGCGAAATCCTGCAAGCCCTTACCGAGGATGACCTCTCCAACACTGGCTTCCCCTTCGGCACTGCCAAACCCATCTCCATCGCCGGCTGCCCCGTCCTTGCGCTGCGCGTCACCTACGTGGGCGAACTGGGGTGGGAGCTTCACATGCCCACTGAAGTCGCCGTCACGGTCTACGAGGCGCTCATGGCCACCGACCACGTCACCAACGCCGGTTACCGCGCCATCGAAACCCTGCGCCTGGAAAAAGCCTACCGTGCATGGGGGTCCGACATCGGCCCCGACCACACACCGGTCGAGGCGGGCCTTGCCTGGGCCGTGAAGATGAAATCCGGCCTGCCGTTCCTCGGCCGCGAGGCCATCGCCGCCCAACTGGCAAGCGGCGTGAAGAAACGCCTCGCCACCTTCACGGCTTCGTCCGAAATCATCCTCCTCGGGCGTGAAACCATCTACCGGAATGGCAAGCGCGTCGGCTGGCTCTCTTCTGGCGGCTACGGCTACACGGTCGGCAAAAGTATCGGCATGGGCTACATCCGCCACGCAGGGGGCGTGACAGAAGACTTCATTCTCTCAGGTACTTACGAGCTGGAAGTCGCATCAGTGCGCATCCCCGCCCAGGTTCACCTGACTCCGCTATACGACCGGCAAAACCAGCGCGTCAAAGCCTGATTTCATTCTGGCACAAGTATCCCACGGGGGTGCGGGGGTGTGAAACCCCCGCTTCCTACCCGTCAAAACGCGTTGCCCCCCGGCGTTTTTCATCGACCGGCTGGGTCAGGATCGTCGCCTGATACGCGCGCTGGTCGCAGCTTGCGCGCGGGCAGACCCGGCAGTTGATGCCAATCGGCACCATCCGCGCGCCCGCCACGGAAAACGCTTCAGCATAGCCGATCTCGGCCGAGTGGTCGATCGTGCAGCCCATCGCCACGGCCAGCCGGTTGTCTTGCGAATGCCTGATCCATGTCGGCCGGTCCACCGTGCGCGAGAATACAAAGTATTGTGATTTATCAGGCATTTCCACGAACTGCTGCACAATCTTTCCGGGCGTCCTGAACGAGGTATGGACATCCAACCGAGGACAAGCGCCGCCATATTCGGCGAGATGAAAGTCGGTCGCGTTGAACCGCTTCGTCACGTTCCCGCCCTTGTCTATCCGCATGAAGAAGAACGGCACGCCCTGTGCACCTTCCCGCTGCAAGGTGGTCGCCCGGTGGCAGGCCTGCTCGAACGACACTCCGAACCGTGTCGCGATATGGTCAAGGTCGTATTTCGTCGCCCGCGCCTCGGCCAGAAACGCCGCATAGGGCATCAGCACCGCCGCCGCGAAGTAATTTGCCAACTCCACCCGCAGCCGCGCCACCCCGCGAGGGTCTGCTATCCCGGCCCGGTCGATCAGCCTGTCCAGAAGCTCTCGCTGTTCCAGCAAGCCGCACATATGCACCAACTGAAAGGTCCGATTGGTGTGGTCCAACGCCTCCGACAGCAGGATCTCGCGCCGTCCCTCGTCGTACTGGCGCAGGGTCCCCGGCAGTTCCTCCACCCGGGCCAGCCGCACGGAAATGCCCAAGCGCTCGCGCAGACGCTGCTTCAGCGCCACATAGATCTCGTCCCGCTCCACCGGAGCGGTCCAGAACGCCTCCGCCGCCTCCTCCAGATCACGAAAGTGGTTGCGCTGACGGCGAAAGACGTTGTGAACGGCCGCTTCCGGAGTGGCCGAGATCGCCCGGACATCACCTTCGTTCAGTGACAACAGCTGATCCGTTGCCGCCTGCCACGACCGATGCAGCCGCAGGAACGCCGCCGCCAAATCCGGCGCATGAACCAGCGCCGCGCGCAATTGCGTCAGGTCAGGCCGCATCTCGCCAAAGACCGGGTCCTGCAACGCCGCCCGCAGATCTGCCAGCGCCCCTGACCCATCCTCCTCGGCAATCTCGCGCCAGTCGACGCCATACGACTCGAACAGCTTCAGCATCACCTGAACTGAAACCGACCGTTCGTTGTTCTCCAGCAGGTTCACATAGGACGGGCTGATTCCCAGCACGCGCGCCATGGCGCCTTGTGTCTGGGCCCGTTCCATCCGCAAGCGCCGCAGATGTGGGCCGATAAAGGTTTTCTGCATCCCGCCGCACACCTTTAAGATTTTGTGAGGTTTACAATATTACACATTATCGCGTCTGTAAACTTTCGCGTTTACAGCGCGACCCGCTTTGCTTTTGCACATGCGCCGAATGGTGACAGGACAGGGCAATCAACGGGAGGACAGCCATGCGCACCGGAACGAACCACCTTTTCATCCCAGGGCCAACCAATGTGCCGGAAGAAGTGCGCATGGCGATGAACGTGCCCATGCAAGACCAGCGCGGGCCGGAATTCGGGGCGCTGACCCTGTCGATCCTAGCTGACCTGAAGAGCGTCTTCCGCACCGCCACCGGTCAGGTCATGCTTTTCCCCGGTTCCGGCACCGGCGCGTGGGAGGCGGCGATCACGAACACCCTCAACCCCGGAGACCGGGTGCTGATGGCGCGGCATGGCCAGTTTTCCACCCTCTGGGCCGAGATGGCGACGCGGCTTGGCCTGACCGTCGATGTGATCGACGTCGCCTGGGGGGCAGGGGCTCCGGTAAACGAATTCATGCGGCGGTTGGCTGCCGACCGCAAGGGCGAGATCAAGGCCGTCTTCGTCACCCATAATGAAACCGCAACCGGCGTTACCAGCGACATCGCCGCCGTCCGCCGCGCCTTGGACGAATGCTTCCATGACGCGCTCCTTTTCGTCGATGGCGTCTCCTCGGTCGGTTCCATCGATTTCCGGATGGACGATTGGGGCATCGACCTTGCCGTGACCGGAAGCCAGAAGGGCCTGATGTGCCCGGCGGGCCTCGGCATACTTGCTGTCAGCCAGAAGGCAATGAAAGCCGCAGAAACCGCCACGATGCGCCGCGCCTATTTCGAGTTCCGCGATTTCAGGCAGACCTGCGAGACCGGCTACTTTCCCTACACGCCGCCCACCCAGATCCTGCACGGCCTTCGCCGCGCGCTTGACCGGATCAACGCCGAGGGGCTTGATAATGTCCTCGCCCGCCACGCCCGCCTCGCCGAAGGCGTGCGCCGTGCGGTGGGCGCATGGGGCCTGTCACCTTGCGCCGAGCATCCCTCGCTTGCCTCCAACACCGTTACCGCGATCCGCGTGCCCGAAGGCGTGGACGCCCGCGAGGTGATCCGCATCGGGTATGAACGGTACAACACCTCTTTCGGCTCGGGCCTGGCGCGCCTTGCCGGCAAGGTATTCCGCATCGGCCATCTGGGCGATCTGAACGAAGGCATGTGCCTGACCGCCATCGCCGTCGCCGAAATGGCGCTGGTCGAGGCAGGGGCGGATGTGAAGTTCGGCTCAGGGGTCGCTGCCGCGCAGGCTTGGTATGCGCAAGCCGGCACCGTCCAGGAAGACTTGCATCTGGCCGCTGAGTAACCAATAGGAACAAAGAAATGAGCCATACTCTTCACCCGCTGCGCAAGCAGCGGCTCCAGCGGTCTGAACTTGCAGTCCCGGCCTCCAACCCCACGATGATCGACAAGGCCGCCGAGGGGCCTGCCGACTATGTCTTTCTCGACCTAGAGGATGCAGTCGCGCCTCCGGAAAAGGAGCAGGCGCGGAAAAACTGTATCCAGGCGCTGAATGACATTGACTGGGCGGCCAAGGGCAAGACCGTTTCGGTCCGTATCAACGGCCTCGATACCCATTACATGTACCGCGACGTTGTCGATGTGATGGAACAGGCCGGCTCCCGCGTCCACACCCTGCTGGTCCCCAAGGTCGGCGTCCGCGATGACCTTTACATGGTCGAGGCGATGGTCAACCAGATCGAGCAGGCCAAGGGCTACACCACCCGCGTGGGGCTTGAGGCGCTGATCGAGACCGCCCTCGGCATGGCCAATGTGGAGGTCATCGCCCAGTTCGGCGGCCGGCTGGAGGCGCTCCATTTCGGCGTTGCCGACTACGCCGCCTCCATGCGCGCCCGCACCACTAATATCGGGGGCCTGAACCCGTTGTATCCGGGCGACCAGTGGCACGCCGCGATCTCTCGCATGGTCATCGCTTGCCGCGCCTACGGCTTGCGCGCGATTGACGGCCCCTTCGGCGATTTCTCCGACCCCGAGGGCTACAAGGACGGCGCCCGCCGTGCCGCCGCCCTGGGCTGCGAAGGCAAATGGGCGATCCATCCGTCGCAGGTCATGCTGGCGAATGAGGTTTTCAGCCCGACCGAGGCCGAAGTCACCAAGGCCCGCCGCATCATCGAAGAACTGAGGATCGCGGAAAGCCAAGGCAAAGGCGCCGCCAGCCTTGATGGCAAGATGATCGACGCGGCCTCCGAAAAGATGGCGCGGAACCTTTTGGCTGTGGCTGACGCCATAGCAGGAAAATGACTGCGTAGAGTGGGAAATACTACCCATATTACATAAGGTTACGTGAGGAAACTATGGATATCCACGAATACCAGGCCAAGGAAATCCTTGCCCGCTTCGGTGTGCCGGTGCCGCGCGGTGGGCTGGCCTATAGCCCTGAACAAGCGGGTTACCGCGCCCGCGAGCTTGGCGGCAATGCTTGGGTGGTGAAGGCCCAGATTCACTCCGGTGGCCGGGGCGCCGCTGGCGGCGTAAAGCTTTGCCGCGATGAACATGAGGTCAGCGCCTTCGCTGCCACGCTTTTCGGCAAACAACTTGTCACCAAACAGACGGACGCCAACGGCAAGGGCGTCTACCGGCTCTGGGTCGAATCCGCCTCCGACATCGCGCGTGAGATGTATCTGGGCTTCGTCCTTGACCGCAAATCCGAACGCATCATGATCGTCGCCTCCGCCCATGGCGGGATGGAGATTGAGGAACTGGCCGAGACCGACCCAGACAGCCTCCGCCGCATGACCATCGACCCCGCAGTGGGCCTCACCGAATTTCAGGCCCGCGAACTCGCATTCCAGCTTGGTCTCAAAGGTGGCCAGATCGCCCAGATGGTCACTATCCTGAAAGCCTGCTACCGCGCCTACCGCGACCTTGACGCCGTGATGGTCGAGATCAACCCGCTGGTCATTACCGGGGCAGGGGACCTTGTGGCGCTCGATGCCAAAATGTCCTTCGATACCAACGCGCTATTCCGCCGTCCGCAAGTTGCGGAACTGCGCGACCGCAGCCAGGAAGACCCCCGCGAATCCACAGCAGGCGACCATGGCCTTGCCTATGTGGGCCTCGAAGGCGATATCGGCTGCATCATCAACGGCGCCGGCCTTGCGATGGCGACGATGGATATGATCAAGCTTGCCGGGGGCGAGCCTGCCAACTTCCTCGACATCGGCGGCGGCGCCTCGCCCGAGCGTGTCGTCCGCGCCTTCCGCACCGTGCTGGCCGACCGCAATGTCAGCGTGATCCTTGTGAACATCTTCGCAGGCATCAATCGCTGCGACTGGGTCGCCGAGGGCGTCGTCAAGGCATATCAAGAGGTTGGTCTGACCATCCCCGTCATCGTCCGCCTTGCGGGTACGAACGTGGAGGAGGGCAAGCGCATCATTGAAACCTCCGGCCTTCCCCTGATCTCCGCCGATACCCTTGCCGAGGCGGCCGCAAAAGCCGTCGCCGCCAAAGCCGCCTGAAGGAGTCCCAGAATGGCCATCCTCATCACTGAAACCACGAAAGTCATCGTCCAGGGCATGTCCGGCCGCATCGGCGCATTCCACGCCGCCGACATGATCAGGCACGGCACCAATGTCGTGGGCGGCGTCACCCCCGGTCGGGGCGGCGAGCATCACCTCGACCGCCCGCTTTTCAACACCGTCCGCGAGGCGGTACAGGCCACGGGCGCCGAGGCAAGCCTCGTCTTCGTCCCGCCCCCTTTCGCCGCCGACGCGATCATGGAGGCCGCCGACGCCGGGATCAAAACCGCTGTCTGCGTCACCGACGGAATCCCCAGCCAGGACATGATGAAGGTCAAGCGTTTCCTGAAACGCTACCCCGAAGAGCGGAAGATGCGCCTCATCGGCCCGAACTGCGCCGGTGTCATCAGCCCTGGCAAGGGGTTCATGGGCATCATGCCGCCCCATATCTACATGCCCGGCCGCATCGGCATCGTCGGTCGCTCCGGCACTCTTGGGTATGAGGCTGCTGCCCAGATGAAATCCCTTGGCATCGGTGTCTCCACCAGTGTGGGCATCGGTGGCGATCCGATAAACGGCAGCAGTTTCAAAGACATCCTGCAGCTTTTTGAAGATGACCGCGAAACCGACGCCATCATGATGATCGGCGAAATCGGTGGCCCGCAGGAAGCCGAAGCTGCTGCATTCGCCCGTGACCACATGACGAAGCCAGTCGTGGCCTACATTGCCGGTCTCAGCGCCCCGAAGGGCCGCAAGATGGGCCATGCGGGGGCGATCATCAGCGCCTTCGGCGAATCCGCGCAGGAAAAGGTAGAGATTCTGGAGGCCGCAGGGATCACCGTCGCCCCGAACCCCTCGGCCATGGGTGAAACCATGGCCCGGGTCCTGAGCCGCAGTCAGGCCGCCTGAACCGCCCGCGCGAGCGCGCAGAACTGCTCCAGCCCGATCTCCTCGGCCCGCGCGGTCGGGGGGATGCCCACGCTTTCCAAAAGGCCTTCGATCCCTGGCCCCATCCCCTTTAGGCTGGACCTGAGCATCTTGCGCCGTTGCCCGAAGGCCATCGCAGTTACCCTCTGCAACACCGCAAAATCGCAGGCAAATCGCGGCTCTGGCAGGGCGGTCAGCTGCACCACAGCCGAATGTACTTTGGGCGCAGGCGTAAATGCCTCGGGTGGCAACATCATCACAATCGCCGCTGAACAGCGCCACTGCGCCAACAAAGCCAAGCGCCCGTAGTGCTCCGTCCGTGGCTTCGCCACGATCCGCTCGGCCACCTCTTTCTGAAACATCAACGTCAGTGAGGTCCAGTAGGGCGGCCATACGGCAGGCGACAACCAGCGGATCAGCAACTCCGTCCCCACATTGTAAGGCAGATTCGCCACCACCTTGATTGGCGCGCGAAGATGCGCCAGCACATCCACCTCCAGCGCGTCCCCAACGATCACCTCCAACCGGCCCGGAACACTCGCCGCAATCTCCTTCAGTGCCGGCAGACAGCGCGCGTCCTTCTCAACCGCGAGCACCCGCCGCGCGCCTTCCGCCAACAGACCGCGCGTCAACCCGCCGGGGCCGGGGCCAACCTCCAGCACATCGCAGCCCGAAAGGTCCCCGGCAGAGCGGGCGATCTTGGCAGTAAGGTTCAGATCCAGAAGGAAGTTCTGCCCCAGCTGCCGCTTGGCCACCAGATCATGTGCCCGGATCACCTCACGCAGAGGTGGCAGCCCGTCAATCGTTCCCAAGACCAGTTCCCGCCATTTTCTGTCCACAAGTATCCCACGGGGGTGCGGGGGTGTGAAACCCCCGCTTCCACGCCTACCGCCGCGCTGCCATGTCCTGTGCCATCCGCAACGCTGCAATCAGGCTGGTAGGATCGGCCACCCCACGCCCGGCAATATCATAGGCCGTACCATGATCGGGCGACGTGCGCACAAAGGGCAGGCCGAGCGTTACGTTCACGCCCCCGGCAAAGTCGATTGTCTTGATCGGGATCAGCGCCTGATCGTGATACATGCAGATCGCCGCGTCATACCCGCACCGCGCGCCTGAATGAAACATCGTGTCGGCGGACAAGGGGCCGCGGATCGCCATTCCTTCTGCGGCCAGACGGGACACCAACGGCGCGATCCAGTCCATTTCCTCGCGCCCCATCGCCCCGCCTTCGCCGGCGTGGGGGTTCAGGCCGGCCACCGCCAGCCGAGGCTTCATTACCCCGAAATCGCGTTGCAGCCCGGCATGAGTGATACGGATCGTTTCTTCCAGCAGCGCTTCGGTCAAGGCTCCCGGCACTTCGGACAGCGGAATATGGATCGTCACCGGCACGACGCGCAACTCCGGGCACGCAAGCATCATCACCACGCTGTCTACCCCCGCCAGATGGCCGAGATACTCGGTATGACCGGGAAAGGCGAAACCCGACCCGTCCTTCAACGCCTTCTTGTGGATCGGTGCCGTGCAGATTGCCGAGGCCTCACCCGCCTGAACCAAGGCCACCGCACGCCCAATCACCGCAATCACCCCGGCGGCATTGGCAGGATCAGGCTGACCGGGCTGAGCGGGGGCCGCAAAATCGTGCCGCAAGACTGCCAGCACCCGTTGCGGGACAAGCTGCGCAGGATCACAAACCTCGCGCCACGCGGTCCCTTGGGGCAAGTGGCGCGGATCACCCAGCCAGACGAAACGCTCGCCGGCAAGGCACGCTTTCACCGCGATCTCAGGCCCGACGCCCGAGGGGTCACCGCAGGTCAGGATGACCGGGCGGCGGTTCACGGCTCGCGGATGATCGCGGCCGAGCGCAGTTCTTCCAGATAGCCCTCGGCCATGCCTTCCAGCTTCTGGTTGATCACCCGTTCGCGGACCGCATCGCGGCTGATCGGCTCTTCCAGCGTCTCTTCGCGCCCGCACAACATCAGGAAGCGGCGGAATCCGCCTCGGGACAGCGCGATCGAGCTTTCGCCAGCGTCAAGCCTGGCCAGTTCAAGGCCCACGTCGCCGGGCACATCGCCTGCGGATTGAGTCGTCAGCGTAAGCCTTTCCTCGGGCAGGCCGTTTGCCTGTCCGTAAAGATCCATGCAGGAGTCCACATCGGCGCGCAGGCGGGCGATTTCGGTCGCGTCATCCGGAACCAGGAACTCGGCCCATTCCACTGTCACCGCGATGGGCTCGGCGCTGCCGTCTGGCTGGACGTCGCGCAGTTGAAACAGGACCACCGCACCGGGCACGGAAACCGGATCAGACACTTCGCCCGGTCCCAGCGCCAGAACGGCCCCACCAATCGCAGCCGGCAGGTTTGCCAGCGGCACCCAGTCCAGCCGCCCGCCGTTTCCGGCTGTCGGTGCCGCCGAATACTGTCGCGCGGCCGATGCGAAGGCACCTTCGCTGGTGATCTCGTCCGATAGCCGATTGGCAAGCGCCATTGCGGCGGCCTCTTCGCCTTCGGCTGCCGGGATCACCAGTTCCGACACCAGCACCCGCAATGCGCGCGGCCGGGCCGAGGCTTCGAGTCCGCGGTCGATGTCATTCTCGCTGATCGGCACCTGGCCCAGAAACCGTGCCCGCACAGCCTTGCGCCACAAAAGGCCGGCTGCCACGAAATCGCGGAAGGTCTCGCCCGAGATGCCAACCTTTGTCAGCTCGGCAGTCAGACCTTCGGCGTTCAGATTTGCGCGTGACGCGAATTCCTCCATCCCCTGAAGGACCTCAGCGTCCGTCAGGGCAAGACCCAACCGATCCGCTTCGGTCTGACGAAGCCGGTCCTCGATCAGGCCCTTGAGCGCTTCATCCTCGGGGTTGCCGGGCGCGCGCAGCACCTGCAGGAACATTGCCCGCTGCATCACCTCGTACCCGGTGACAACACGGTCATTCACATAGACCCGGGGCGCGAAAAGATCTTGTGCCATCGCGGGCGCGATGCCAGCCGAGGCAAGTGCCACACTGCACAACAGCGCCGCTGCCTGCCGTTTCAGAAAGGAAAATGCCATCGCCTCAGCCGCTCTTTCCTGTTTCCCGCGGGTCTGTGCCCGCTGCTTCAACCGCCGACCGGTCATTGCCTGCATGTCCGCGCCGGGCCCCCGGTCACACCACTGCCGAAACCGACCAGATCGAGCGACAAAGAGAAATCCGTCGTCGGAGTCACAATAGTCGAGGACGTGAACCGACGCGAGAGGGAAACATCAAGCCGAACACACTCATTCAGGAACTCCAGACCCAGGCCCGCAACGGTGCCCCGGTCTGCCACAAAGTCGTAGCGGCCCGAGACCTTGCCGGCCCAGTTGTCGCCCAGACGGCGCCTTGCGTCAAAAGTGATCTCTTGCGTGGGGTCGGGCCGGTTCTCCAGCGGGTCGGCGACGGCCCAGATCATGCTGGTGGCCAGCGCCGTCTTTGGCAGGTTCAACGCCAGCCTTGCTTCGCCTTTGGTCAGACCAATGTCTTCGTCCAGCACCGCCCGCGCGGTTATGGCGATGCCGTTGGCCAAATCGAAGTTGACCGCGGCCAGCCAGTCCGATCTCTTTCCATTCAGGCCCGAGGCCGGCCCGAACTGCCCCAGATCGGCTTCCCGGTAGACACGTCCCAACGTGACACCCACTGTCCAGCCCTGCGGATCGTGCCGGGTCCAGCTGATCCCCAGATTGGCGCGCGGCCCACGCTCTACTGCGTCCGACCCCGGAAAGCGGTCCAACGAGAACAGGCTGCCCTCGTCAAACTCCACCAGGACGGAATCTTCATTCGGCAAGGTTTCGGCATCGGATGAGGACCAGAGCAGTTGCACCACCGGCTCGATCACATGGGTGGCGCTAGCCCCGGTCTTGACCCAGGGCCAGCGCAATTCGACCCCGGCGCTGCCGTGGGTGCGGTTCGTGTGCCCCTGAAACACCGCATCCTGCGCAATCGTGTAGGCGTCGGCCGTCATCTCTCCCAGAACGGTGCCCTCGATCCCCATCGGCAACATAAAGCTGCGACGCCAATCGACTCGCGCCGAAATACGCCCCAGATCGCGGCCATCGGCGATATCATCGCTGTCCGGTCCGTCGATGGGGCTGGTCGAGCTGCGATAATGGTTGTGCGTCTGCAACCTCAGCCCGCCTTCGCCGCCCAGCGGCCCCAGCGAGAACCGGCGATGAAACGTCAGGTCGGCAATGATCGACGGGATTGTAGTGTTGTCTTCCGTCTCACGCAGGGTCTGAAAGCTTATGATCCGGGCCGAGATGTGTTCGTTTCGGCGGGTTCTGCTGGCTTCGACCCGGCTGTCCAACCGGTCGATGTTGCCAAAGCCGTAGTCGAGCAGATAAGCGTTGTCGGTCACCGTCTGCCCCTTGATGGTGAGGCCAAAGCCCAAGGGCAGGGTGAAGGCACCGTCCACGAACAGGTACCCTCGCGTCTGGCCATCGACCAGGTCGTCGCGCGACACGGCTCCGATCATGTCGATCTGGCCGGTGGCGAAGGCCTGACGGTAGCGCAGTTCCAGCGTCTGGCTGTTGCGAACCGTGATGTAGGGGGTCAGCGTCAGGTCAGACGATTCTCCCAGCACGATGAAGTAGGGCAGCTTCAGTCCTGCGCCGAGGTCTGACGTAGTGCGCAGCGAAGGCATCAGGAACCCGGTCGCGCGGGTCAGCGTAGGGTCCGGCATCCGCAGTCGCGGGATGTAGAAGACCGGGACTCCGGCCAGCCGGAACTGCGCGTTTTCGAAATAGATCTGGCGGTCCACCTGGTCATGCACCACGCGCGAAGCGCGGATCTCCCACAGGGGTGTCGGATTGCCCTCACACACCTTGCAGGACGAGGCGCTGACCGTCTCAAGCGTCGTCCGTCGCCCGCCCTCCCGCGTTATACGGTTCGCGGCCAACTGAAGCTGCCGGTTCAGGACCAGCCTTGCACTGGTCAGGATCCCTTCGCTCATATCGGCCGCCAGATCGGCCTGTGACGCCAGAATTTGCACATTCCCGTCATCTTCAACCAGCTCGATCGGGCCGGTGATTTCCAGCCGGTCAGTGGCCTGATCATAGACAATGCGTTGCGCTGTCAAGCGACGACCCTTGAAGAATACCTCGACATTGCCGTCGGCGATCAACCTTGTGTCGCCGGTGATCTGCAGGCTGTCAGAGATAAGCGTCGCCTGTTCCTGCGCCTGTGCGGGCAGGGTGAGTGACAGGATCACGGCGGTCAGGGCCAGAAGTCGGCCCAAAAGTCGGGCAATTGATCGGGCAATTGATCGGGCCATGGATCTGGCCAGAAGACCGGCAAAAAGACAGCCCGGAAGATGGGGCATCAGCCGTCCTCCAGGTGCAAAAGCAACGCCAGAGACATCATTGCCGCCGCCAGGGGGGGCGACCAGGCGGCAACAAGGATCGGGATCTGCCCGGAGTTGCCAAGCGCCTGCGCAAAGTTACGCAGGAAAAAGATGCCGAAGCCCGCCAGCATTGCATAAAGAACCATCCTGCCGGTGCCGCCAAAGCGAACATGCCGCATGGTGAAGCCTGCAGCCACCAGCACCATTGCAGCCATCAGCAGTGGCTGCGCAAGCTCCATCTGAAACCACAACCTGTAGGCCTGCGCCGAAAAGCCGGCACGTTCCAGATCATTGATGTATTGAGGGAGGTCCCAGAAGCCAATTGCCCCGGGGGTACCAAAGCTGTCGCGGATCCGTTCAGCCGTCAGATCCGAGGGCAGGCTGACTGGTCCTGCGGTCTGCATTGCGGTAAGTTCGGGGTTCTTATCACTCAGATCCCAGCGTTTGACCCCGCTCAATGCCCAGGCACCATCGACCAGGCTGGCACTTGCAGCCTCGATCCGGCTGGCTGGCAGGCCGCCCTCATCAAATCCCAGGAAAGTGACGCCGAAAAGCTCGGTCCCGTCCAGATTGGCCCGGGCCGCCTGAATGACGGTCTGGCCTTCCTCGGACCCCTGCCGCAGCCAAAGGCCGGTATCTGCCACCGAAAGCACCGACCCGCCGCTTTTGGACAAGGCAGAGCGCTGCGCATCATAGGCCTTCGACGTGGCCGCAACCAGTGGGTTAAAAAGCGCAATGGTCAACAGCCCCAGGGCCACCGCGACCAGCAAGGGCGTGAACAGAAACCGCAATCCGGACCGCCCCGCCGCCCGGACAACCACAAGCTCGGACGACCGCGCAAGGCCCAGGAAATTGGCGATTGCCCCCATGATCAGGATCAGGGGCAAGATGCGGTACAGCGTTTCGGGGACATTCATGAGCGACAGTTTCGCCGCTTCGGCCAGCCCGATGCCCGCATCAGAAAAACGGCGCAATTGCTCGATCATGTCGATCAGCATCAGGATCGCGAAGAAAATCAGAAACACCCGCCCGACCGTGCCAAGAAACCGCCGCGCAATATAAAAATGCAGGGTCATGCCGCCACCGCCCGTAATCGGCGCGGCCGCTGCGCCTGCCACAAAAGCACCCCTGCCACCGAAATTCCCATCACCGGCGCCAGATAGACCGCAGGCCAGGCAGTCGCCGACTTGATCGCGGCGCTTCCGGCCCAGGTCCAGACAAGCTGCAGCCCGATCAGCAATCCAACCGCCAGCGCCATCTGCTGCCAAAGCCCGAAGCGCGAAAATCCGCCCAGCATCAGTGCCGCAAAGCCAAGCAACGGTGCAGCCACGGCCATCAACGGGGCCGCCAGCCGCGAGTGGCCTTCCTCAAGCATCTGTGCACGTGTTGCACCGGTTGCGGTCAGATCCGCCTCTTGGGCCGCCAGCACGACCTGTGTCGGCAGCGCATTCAATGCGACCCCTCTGGCGCCGTCGATTGCGACCAGGCCTGCAAGGTCCAGCGTGAAATCCGCAAAGCGGGTGACGGCCAGCCGACCGCCGTCGCGCGTCAGCGTCTGCGTGGACCCATCCAGCATCACCAACTTCGGTGCCACTTCGCCGCGCACCAGAAATGCCTTCCGCGCGGTATGGATCATCCGCTCGGCCGAACCGCGTTCATCGGCAAGGAACAGGTCGATCAATTCGCCCGTCGGACTGATCTCACGGATGTATAGCGTGACTCCCGCGGCAGGATGCATGAACTGGCCAGCATTCAGGAAGCGGGCCGTGACATTCTTGGAAATCTCGGCGCTGCGTGCGGTCAGGACCCGTTGGCTGGCAGGTACCAGAACATTGGTCAGCAACAGTTGCATCACCATGACCAGCAGGCCGAAATACAATACCGGTCGCGCCAGCCTGAAGGCCGAGAACCCCGTGGCCTGCATCACCACCAGTTCGCTTTCCTGCGTCAGGCGGTTGGCTACGTACACTGTTGCGGCAAAGGCCGCGACCGGCAGAACCAGCCGGATCGCGTTGGGCAGCGTCAGGATCGAGAATTCCAGGAACACCAGCGCCGACTGGCCGTCACCGATCAGTTGGTCAAACAGGCCGACAGCCCGGTTCACCCAGTAGATCGCCACAAGCACCAGCGCGAAAAAGCCAAACAGCTGAAGCTGTTGCGACAGGAGATATCTGTCGAATCTAGACACGTTTGCCCCAGTCCCCACAATATGTTGCGCCGACCCTAGCGGAATTCACAGACGGCGAAAACTCATATCTGGCCATTCCCGACGTCAGAATGTAGCCTTCCTGCAAGACACCGCCCACTGCGGTCTTCCCCCCTTTCACAAAGATGTCCAGCATGTCCCAACCACTTCCGATCCAGTTTCAGACCACCGATCTCGAGTTCATATCCACCGCCAAGGGCCGCATCGCCGTGCTGGCAGATGCTGAAGCCCCGCTTAGCCCCGGCGCGAAGCGACTGGACCGGCTCACCAAAGGGGGTGTCGCCCGTGCGCTCGGGTCCGAGGCCTTTGGCAAACTGAAACCGGGCGAGGGGATGGAGCTTGCCTTCCCCGCAGGCCTTGCCGCCGATGCAGTTCATCTGCTGCGCCTGCCCAAACGCGCCGGTCTGGCAGAGGCCCGGAAGGCCGGGGCGGCAGTGGGCCGGGCGCATGGGGCAGGGGGCACGCTGGTGCTGGCGGAAGGCCACTCCCGTGCTGCGGATATCGCGTTCGGCCTTGCCCTGCGCGCCTATGATTTCAGCCCGCACAAGACGGCCGAGAAAACCACCCCCGGCCCGGTGACGATGATGGTTGCCGATGCCGAAGCGGTCGCCCGGGCCGCTTCACCAATGGCCGCCGTTGCCGAAGGTGTCTTCTTCACCCGCGACCTTGTGAACGAACCCGCCAACATCCTGACCACCGATGATTTCGCCGCCCGCCTTGCCGCCATGCAGGAGCTGGGGCTGGAGGTTGAGATTCTGGAAGAAGACCAGCTTGTGAAGCTTGGGATGCGCGCGCTTCTGGGCGTGGGGCAGGGGTCGGAAAGCCCCTCCAAGGTCGTGGTCATGCAGTGGTGCGGCGGCGCAAAGGATGACGCGCCTTTTGCCCTTGTCGGCAAGGGCGTGGTTTTCGACACCGGTGGCATCTCCATCAAGCCCGCCGGGGGCATGGAGGACATGACCATGGACATGGGCGGTGCCGGTGTTGTCGGCGGCGTCATGCGGGCGCTGGCCTTGCGGAAGGCCAAGGCAAATGTCGTGGGCCTGGTTGGATTGGTGGAGAATATGCCCGACGGCCGTGCCCAGCGCCCAGGCGACGTGGTCCGGTCGATGAAGGGCGATACGATCGAGGTCATCAATACCGACGCCGAAGGTCGCCTCGTACTGGCCGACGTGCTTTGGTATGCGCAGGAACGGTTCAAACCCACGGGCATGATCAACCTTGCCACCCTGACCGGTGCGATCATCGTGGCGCTTGGTCATGAAAATACTGGCGTCTTTTCCAACAACGACGATCTGTGCAACGCCTTCCTCAAGGCCTGCGCGGCGGAAGGTGAGGGCGCCTGGCGGATGCCGATGGGCGATGCCTACGACCAGAAACTGAAATCCCGTGTGGCCGATATGGTGAACTCTTGCGGCCGCGATGGCGGGTCGATCACTGCCGCGCAGTTCCTTGCCCGGTTTGTGAAGCCCGAGGTGCCGTGGTGCCACCTCGACATCGCCGGAACCGCGCTATTGAAGGCCGACTCTACCCTTGCTCCGAAAGGGGCCACCGGCTGGGGCGTCATGGCGCTGGACCGGCTGATCCGCGACCGGTTTGAACGCAGCTAGGCAGCGTCTTTATGGGCACGGTGATGTTCTTTCAGCTTCTGCGCTCATCCCCCGCCGATACGCTGGCGGTGAACTTGCCCCGCGCGTTGGCGCAGGGTTGGCGGGTGATGATCCGGGGCACCGATCCCGCCAGCCTTGACCGGATGGACGCCGATCTTTGGCTTTTGGGCGCAGACGAAGGCTTTATCCCACACGGCCGCGAAGGCGGGCCGCAGGATGCCGACCAACCCGTGCTGATCGGGCAGGGGGCCGGATCAAACGCCGCACAGGTGCTGGCCCTTGTGGATGGCGCGGGCACCGATGACGCCGAGATTTCTGCGATGGAGCGTGTCTGGATCCTGTTTGACGGCGAAAACGATCCCCGTACAGCCGCGGCACGCCTGCAATGGAAGGCGATCACAGCGGCGGGCCATGCGGCGCAGTACTGGTCCGAAGACTCCGGCCGATGGGTCAAGAAAGCCGAAACTGCCGCAAATCAAAGGCAGACCCAAATTTCCTGAGCAGGAAACTGGTCAGGATCCGTGATCTCTTGAGTCGGCAAGAAACTGATAGCGCTACTGCCGCAGGATCAGCTTGCCGTCGGCGAATTCCATCCGGAACTGCCCCAGATAATCCATCCCAAGCAAGGACCCCGCCATCTCGCCCTCGGTCACATAGGCGCGGAAATTCTGGTTCCGGAACGGGCCCAACGCCACCTCGGGCAGTGTCACCCGTGCGGTGCGGACCACGCCGTTCGCAGTCATAGCCTCACCCAGAAACATCAGGCTGTCGGGGTCGATTCCCAGTTGCGCCGCATCCTCATTGCTCAGCACCATGCCCGAAGCCCCGGTGTCGACCATGAAGGGCAAGGGAGTGTCATTGATGGTCAGCGTCAGGTAGTAGTGCCCGTCCTGCGCCCGTGGCACCTCGACCACCCCGGCTGCGGACACCATCTGGCGCGGCATCACGTCGTGCCGGATATCGGACCACAGCCCATAGCCCGCCATCATGCCAACAAAGATCAGTCCCCAGGCCATTCCCATGCGCAAGGTCTGGCCCATTCGCTGGCGAAACTCGACCATTACCCAGCCACCAAGGGCGACCAGAATGATCCCAAGATAGGCCACGCGGGCAAAGGTTTCGCTGTCCATCACGGTCTCCGGTTTCCATGCATATGGGGGCACGGGGGCAACAAGGAAAGGTCAGCCGATCAATCCTGTGTCATCCCGCGGGTCAGGGCGATGGACAGCGGCACCGGACCCGGAACCCCGGAGTGCTTCTGACAGATGAAAGCCGGGGAGGGCGGCTTTACGCGGCATTCTCCAGTTTGCCTTGGGCGGTCAGCCACATGGCTTCGGCGCGGTCTATCGCGTCCATCACCTCGGCGTACTTGGCGTTCCAGGTGGTAAGTTCACCCTTCCGGGCATCCTCATACAGCGCTGGCTCGGCGAGTTTCTTTGCGAGCTTGTCACGCATTTCGTTCAGCTTTGCGAGGCGGTCTTCGCACTTGCGGACCTCGGATTTCAGGGCCACAACCTCATCCCGGCTGACTTTCCTTGGTTTTTCAACGGGCTTCGTGGCGATCTTCACCACATCGTCCCCAGACAAAAGCTGACGGCGATAGGACTCGAGATCCTCGGTATAGGGGGTTACTGCGCCCCCTTTCACCAGCCAAAGCCGGTCGGCCACCAGACCCAGAAGGTGCATGTCGTGGCTGACCAGGATCACCGCGCCGGAATATGTGGTAAGGGCCTCGACCAGTGCCTCGCGGCTTTCGATATCCAGATGGTTCGTGGGTTCGTCAAGGATCAGAAGGTGGGGCGCGTCGATGGTCGCCAGCAGCAGCGACAGCCGCGCCTTCTGGCCACCAGACAGGCGGCCAACGACAGTGTCTGCCTGGTCGGCCATCAGCCCAAAGCCTGCCAGCCTGGCGCGCAACTTTGCCTGCATCTCGGCCGGGCGAAGACGCTGGATGTGTTGGAGTGGCGTCTCATCGATGTGGAGTTCGTCCACCTGATGCTGGGCGAAATAACCGATCCGCAGTTTGGAAGATCGGGAAAATTTGCCCTCAGACGCCTGAAGTTTGCCAGCCAAAAGCTTGGAAAGCGTAGATTTTCCCTCACCGTTGCGACCCAGAAGGGCGATGCGGTCATCCTGGTCTATGCGCAGTGACAGCTTGCGCAATACGAGCGGGCCGCCATAGCCGACTGCCGCACCGTCAAGGTTGATGATCGGGGGCGACAGTTCTTCGGGCTCAGGGAAGGTAAAGACTACCTTCTTGGCATCCTCGGGCGCCGTGATCGGGGTCAGTTTTTCAAGCATCTTGACGCGGCTTTGCGCCTGCACAGCCTTTGACGCCTTGGCCTTGAAGCGGTCGACAAAGCTTTGCAGGTGGGCGCGGCGCAGCTCCACCTTCTTTGCCTCGGCCTGCAGCACGGCGCGGCGTTCGGCCATCTGGCGGGCGAACTGGTCGTAGGGGCCGGTCCAGTACGTCAGCTTTTTCGCGTCCAGATGCAGAATGCCCTGCACTGCGCGGTTTAGGAGGCCGCGGTCGTGGCTGATGATCAGAACGGTATGGGGGTACTTCTGAAGGTAGGACTCCAGCCAGAGGGCACCCTCTAGGTCAAGATAGTTGGTCGGTTCATCGAGAAGAAGGTAGTCCGGCTGGGCGAAGAGGACACCTGCCAACGCCACGCGCATCCGCCATCCGCCCGAAAAGGCGGAGCAGGGCAAAAGCTGCTGGGCCGCGTCAAACCCCAATCCCTTCAGGATGTTGGAGGCGCGGCCTTCAGCGGACCAGGCGTCGATATCGGCAAGACGGGCCTGCACTTCGGCAATCCGGTGTGGATCGGTAGCAGTTTCCGCCTCGGCCATCAGGGCCGCGCGTTCGGTATCAGCTTGCAGCACAGTTTCCAGCAACGAGGTTTCCGTCGACGGCACCTCTTGCGCCACGCCGCCGATGCGGGCGCGCTGGGGCAGGGTGATCGTGCCGCCCTCCAGCGCAAGCTCGCCGCGGATCAGGCGAAAAAGCGTGGTCTTGCCCGCACCGTTGCGCCCGACAAGGCCGACCTTGTGGCCGGTGGGAATGGTGGCCGACGCACCCTCGAACAAGGGGCGGCCTTCGACGGAATAGGTGATGTCTTCGATCTTCAGCATGCGCGGGGATTGCCCGAAGCCGCAGGGAAGGTCAATGCCACGGCGCCTTTTCATCACGGACCGGGCGTGATAGCTGGCGCGCGTCCCATTCCGGCACACGCGTGCCCCGAACCTCATGGAGAGCCAGATGGCCACCGAACGCACCCTGTCGATCATAAAACCCGATGCCACCAAGCGCAACCTGACCGGCAAGATCGTTGCCAAGTTCGAAGAGGCGGGCCTGCGGGTCGTGGCCTCCAAGCGCATCCACCTGACCGCAGCCCAGGCCGGCGCCTTCTACGCCGAGCATAAGGAGCGGGGCTTTTATGGCGAGCTGGTAGCCTACATGGCGTCCGAGCCCGTGGTCGTGCAGGTGCTGGAAGGTGAAGGCGCAATCCTGAAGAACCGAGAAGTCATGGGCGCGACTGATCCGGCCGCTGCCGCCGATGGCACGATCCGCAAGGATTTTGCGCTGTCGAAGGGCGAAAACTCGGTCCACGGGTCGGACAGCGAGGCTGCGGCTGCGCGCGAAGTCGGCTTCTTCTTCTCGGGCCTTGAACTGGTCGGCTGACAGAATTCTCGAAATGCGCGAAGGCCCGGCACCAGCGCCGGGCCTTTTTCTTTGCGGGGGGCGGAAATCCGTGTCTGTCAAATATCGCATAATATATATTATGTCACATAAACGGCGCTGGAAAGGCTGGTTTGGCCGGGATATGCACACTCTGACACCGAAAGGATGCCGCTTTGCCCTTCAATCGCTCGATCAAGATTGCCCCGTCGATCCTTGCCGCTGACTTTGCGAACTTCGGCGCAGAGTGCCGCTCGATAGAAGATCAAGGCGCGGACTGGGTTCATGTTGATGTGATGGACGGTCATTTCGTGCCGAACCTGACTTTTGGCCCGGCAATGTGCGCCAGCCTTCGGCCACATATCAGGGGCGTGATGGATGTCCACCTGATGATCGCGCCGGTGGACCCCTACCTTGAGGCTTTCGCCAGTGCCGGGGCCGATATCATCACCGCCCATGTCGAGGCGGGTCCGCACATTCACCGCACGCTTCAAGCCATTCGTGCGCTTGGGAAAAAAGCTGGTGTTGCGTTGAACCCCGGCACCCCGGTCGGCGCGGTTGCGGGCTTGCTGGACATGGTGGATCTGGTTTGCGTGATGACCGTCAACCCCGGCTTCGGCGGGCAGGTTTTCATCGAAAGCCAGCTGAGGAAGATCGCCGGGTTGCGCCGCCTGATCGGTGACCGCCCGGTGCATATCGAGGTGGACGGCGGCGTCACCGTGACGACCGCGCCTTTGGTGGCCAAGGCCGGGGCGGATGCGCTGGTCGCAGGCTCGGCAGTGTTCAGCGGTGGATCTGTGGCCAATCCTGCCGCTTATGGCGCGAATATCCGGGCGATCCGCGCGGCGGCCGAGGCGGCCCTTGGCTGACACCCTCGCCATCGTTTTCGATCTGGACGGCACGCTGATCGATTCCGCGCCGGACATTCATCTGGCTGCGAATAAAGTGTTCACAGCCAAAGGCTTGCAGCCGTTTCCGTTTGACGTGGTCAAGGGTTTCATCGGCAATGGCGTGGGCGTTCTGGTCAGCCGTTTGCTGCAGTCGCAAGGACTTGACGGCGCGGGTTCCATGCAGACGGAACTGATTGCGAATTTTGTGAAGTTATACGAAGAAGCCTTTGATCTCACAATTCTTTATCCTGGCGTTGTCGAGGCGTTGGATATCCTTGCCGCGCAAGGTCATCGCCTTGGCATCTGCACCAACAAGCCCGAAGGCCCTGCCCGCGCCGCGCTGCGCCATTTCGGGTTGGAGAGCTATCTCCATGTCCTGATCGGCGGCGACAGTCTGCCCCAGCGCAAGCCCGATCCGGCGCCGTTGCGGGCGGCTCTGGCGGCGCTTGGCGACGGACCGGCACTTTTCGTCGGCGACAGCGAGGTCGACTCCGAAACCGCGCTCTCTGCCGGTGTGGCACTGGCGCTGTTTACCGAAGGCTATCGCAAGACCCCGGCCGAAGGGTTGCGGGCAAAACTGGTCTTCAGCGACTACGCCGCCCTGCCCGGTCTTGTGGCGCATCTGCGCCCGCAGCTTTAGGCGACCTCTTCCCAGCGATATTGCCTTGATGACAAGTTCTGTCATCGGGTTCATCTGGACACATCTTTACTCGACAGGTTGGAAAAGCGGCAGTATCACTCGGCACACGGCAAGGGTGACCCAGCGGAAGCTTCCTGCAACCCGAAGGTCACCTGGGGCTTGATGGAAAAATATGATGAACGAAACAAACATTCTGAACTTTTTGAACCGGATTGCCGGCGCGGCAAGCATTGATGAGGCCTGGGATCTGGGGACCAGTCATTTTGCAAGCCTTGGGTTCCGGCGCGTGAACTATGGATTTACCCGGTTTCGTCATTTGAAGACGATCGGTGATCCGGATGATGCTCTGTTCCTGTCGACGTGCGATCCCGACTATGTAAAGCGCTATTTCCGAGGCGGATTTTATGCCAGGACCCCGGTGTTCCGCTGGGCTGAACGGTCCTCGGGGATCTGCACCTGGACGTGGGTCAAGGAAGCATACGAAGCGGGTCGCCTGTCTGTGGACGAAGCAGAAGCTGTCCGTCAGAATATGGCCATGGGGGTTGGCGCCGGCATTTCCGTCAGCTTCCCCGAGGTGTCGTCACGCTCCAAAGGGGCGCTGGGACTTATCGCCAACCCGGCTCTTGGCCATGCCGAGGTTGAGGCGATCTTTGTCGCGAAGCGGGACGAAATTCTGGCGGTTGCCAACATGATGCATCTGACAATCGTGCATCTGCCGCAGCTTTCGCGTCACCGGGCGCTTTCTCCCCGCCAGCGCGAGGCGCTGGAATGGGTCGCCGACGGCAAGACAACGCAGGATGTGGCGCTGCTGATGGGGGTAAGCCCGGCGATGGTGGAAAAGCACCTGAGACTGGCGCGTGATGCACTTTCGGTGGAAACCACGGCGCAGGCGGTGGCCAAAGGGGCCCTTCTCAACATGATCTTTCAACGCATGCCGGAAGCCGCCCAGGCGGCCCGTTAACGTAGGGTAAAGATATCCTTACTCGTGCGTACCTGCATCATCGAGCTTGCTTGCAAAGCAGGAAGCGGCAGGTTTTCATTCCGTATCCGGCGTTTCCGCGGGTCCTTCTTCACGAAGGAGACTTTTCCTGCGGCCCATCTCAGACTTGTTGCCTGTTTCAATCCCTGATGCAGGCAACTAGACAGTTCGGCGCGGCTTTCCCCAGGGCCGCGCCGAATTCGTTTTATGACAGCAGTGACCGGGTCCGGCTTCTGCGCTGAATGTGGAAAAGATCAGCCCTGCAGCGCCTTGGCCACTTCGGCGGCAAAGTCTTCCGACTTCTTCTCGATACCCTCGCCGACGGCGACGCGGGCGAATCCGGTGATTTGCACCCCCGCTTCCTTGGCCGCGGCTTCCACGGTCAGGTCGGGGTTGATCACGAAGGCCTGACCCATCAGGGTGTTTTCCGCAAGGAACCGCTTCATCCGGCCCGGGATGATGTTGTTGTGGATCACCGCATCGGGCTTGGGTTTGTCTGCAGCGGCGTTTTCTTCCAGCGCCTTGGCAGTCTGGACGGCCAGTTCCCGCTCCAGCACCACCGGGTCAAGCGTGGCTTCCGACAGCGACAAGGGCGACGTTGCGGCGATATGCATCGCAAACTGCTTGCCAATGGCTTGCGCCTTGTCGGCCGGGCCCGTCAGCGCGACCAGCACGCCGATCTTGCCCATGCCTTCGGTCGCGGCGTTGTGGACGTAGGAGACCACGGTATCGCCTTCCAGCACATGCAGACGGCGGAGGGTCATGTTCTCGCCGATGCGGGAAATGGTTTCCTGCAGCACGGACTCCACGGTCTTGCCGTTCAGATGCGCGGCCTTCACGACCTCGATCGAGTCGCCGACGGTCAATGCCACATTGGCCACATCGCGCACCAGCGCCTGGAAGTCGGCGTTCTTGGCGACAAAGTCGGTCTCCGAGTTGATCTCGACCGCAACGCCACGACCCGTGGTCACTGCAACTCCGACCAGGCCTTCAGCAGCCACGCGGTCGGCCTTCTTGGCGGCTTTGGCAAGACCCTTGGTGCGCAGCCAGTCAACCGCGGCATTCATGTCGCCGTCCGTCTCGGTCAGCGCCTTTTTCACATCCATCATGCCTGCGCCGGTGGCCTCGCGCAGTTCCTTCACCATCTGGGCGGTGATCGTCATGTTTTCCACTCCTGAAATTCATATCCCGGCGGGGTAAACCCGCCGGGTGACAAGCTCGTGACGCGTAAAGCCGATCAGACTTCGGCGACAACCTCGCCAGCGACTTCGGCGACGGCTTCTTCTTCCGGAGCCGCCTCAAGCGCGCCAAGATCGACACCCGCCGCACCCATTTGGGCCGACATGCCGTCAAGGGCCGCACGCGAGATCAGCTCGCAGTAAAGCTGGATGGCGCGGGCTGCGTCATCGTTGCCCGGTATCACATGCGTGACGCCCTTGGGCGAGCAGTTGGTGTCCACGATCGCCACGACCGGGATGCCCAGCTTCTGCGCTTCCAGAACCGCAAGGTCTTCCTTGCCCACGTCCACGATGAAAATCAGGTCCGGGGTGCCGCCCATTTCGCGAATCCCGCCCAGCGAGGCTTGCAGCTTCGACTGGTCGCGCTCCATGCCAAGGCGTTCTTTCTTGGTCAGGCCTTCGCCGCCCGCACCCAGAACCTCGTCCAGTTTCTTCAGACGCTGGATCGACTGGGAGACGGTCTTCCAGTTGGTCAGCGTGCCACCCAGCCAGCGGTGGTTCATGTAGAATTGCGCGCAACGCTCGGCCGCTTCGGCGACGGGCTTTTGCGCTTGCCGCTTGGTGCCGACGAACAGGATGCGGCCACCCTTGGCCACCGTGTCGCGCACGATCTTCAGCGCCTGATCCAGCAAGGGAACAGTCTGCGTCAAATCGATGATGTGAATGCCGTTGCGGTCACCGTAGATATATTCGCCCATCTTGGGGTTCCAGCGGGCGGTCTGGTGACCATAGTGAACGCCAGCTTCCAAAAGCTGACGCATGGAGAACTCGGGAAGAGCCATGCCTTATCCTTTTCCGGTTTGATCCTCGGTGCCGCCGTCTTCAGAGCTTTCGCCCCAACCGGTGGACTTCACGGGATTTCTCCCCGCATAAGCCCCGGCAACACCTGTGAAGTGTGAGCCCCTTAGCGGGTTATTCCAGCCATCGCAAGGCCGCACGTCAACCGAAGTCGTCAAAGCCCTCGACAATGGCCAAGTCATATTCGGCGATCCCCTCGAACATCAGCATGGCCGCCTGCTGGGCAATGTCCTGAAACGCCGCCTGCGCCTCGTCCAGCGACATGAACTCTACCACCACAAGACGTGGTTTCGGCTTCCCCGCTCCCACGATAACCTCGGGGCTGCGAATGACCATGCGTCCGCCAAGCCGGTCAATGGCATCAACGGCCATTTCCAGATAGGCGAAATAGCGCCCCTGGTCCAGAATACGAACCGAGATCACCCAATAACCGCGTTTTGGACCCTCACGCTTGCGGGGCTGTTGCTGAACGTAACAATGGCCGTACTCTTCATTCATCGGCAACCTCAAGTTGATTCCTGAATAATTTGGTCAGCGTATGAAAGCGATTGCAATCCATTGCAAGCTGCTGTGGCAACTATGATGGCTTTAGCCTCTGGAAACACCCGGTTCCGAAGTTGGTTCCTCCTGAAGTTGCAAAACTATTCAGCGCAAAGCCCTTTTAACGATCAATGCGTGTCGCTTTCCGTGGCGCAAGCCGCTCTTGCGCGCCTAAACTGTTGCCGCATTGTCCCATAGCAATCGGTCGTCATGAAAGTCAGATCCATCACTGCCCTGCCGGTCAACATCCCCTTCCACGCACCGTACCGCTTCAGCTACGGCGCTACTGCCTCGCTGACCAAGACCGTGATCCGGCTGGAAACCGAAGATGGCGTCACCGGCCTTGGCGAATGTGCCGATGGCGACCGGGCGGCCGACGTGATCGCGGCGGGCGCGCGGCTGGTGGGGATGGACCTGCGCGATATCAACGCGGCCGAGGCGAAGCTGGTCCCCGGCATGCGCTATACACCCTGGGGCAATGTGCTGTCCGCGCGGCGGGTGTTCGGCGGGATCGAGATGGCAATGTGGGACGCGCGCGGCAAGACAGAAGGCGTGCCGCTCTGTCGCCTGCTTGGCGGCGCGGTCCGGAACGAAATCCCGCTGACGGAATATTTCAGCTACCGCTGGCCGGGGGTGTCCAGCCCCGGTGAAGGCTCGCCCGTCGAGGTGGCAAGGTACTGTGCCACGATGATCGAGCGCCACGGATCAGCGATATTCGAGGGCAAGGTCGGTGCGGTGGCCCTGGACGAAGAAGTGCATATGGTGCGAGAGGTCCGCGCCGCCATCGGCGACCGGCCCTTGCAGCTTGATGCCAACGGCGGTTGGACCGTGCCCACCGCCCGCGAAGCATTGCGCCGGCTGGCACCTTTCAGCATCAGCTGGTTCGAAGAACCCGTTGAGACCTATGAGGAAATGTCTGACCTTCGCCGCCATTCCGACATCCCGTTTTCCGCCCACATGATCGACTTGCCGAAAGCGGTGGCGCTTCGCTGCCCTGATTGCATCGTGACCAATGTTAACGAACATGGCGGCATCCGCCGGACCGCTGATTTCGTCCGGGCCTGCGAAACCTTCGGTGTCGGGTTCCGCTTTCATTCGGGCGAAACCGGCATCGCCAGCGCCGCGTACCTCCACCTCTCTGCCGCGTTGGAGCATGTGCGCGACGCCAGCCAGACACTGTTCCACTGGTACGGTGATGACGTCATCGAGGGTGGCCCCTTCACCTTGGAGAATGGTGTCACCCGGGTGCCGGATGGACCCGGCCTTGGTGTCAAGCTGGACGAGGCGGCGCTGGCCCGTTGCCACGAACGCTACCTTGTGGAGGGGCCGTTTCCCGATGGCCGCTCTGGCGGCTATGGCAGCCTGTTTCGCAAACGCTAACGCCCTTGCAGCGCCCTGCACCTTCCGCCAAAAGGGCCGGCATGACGCCAGACATCCTTTGCATCGGGTCCATCCTGTGGGACATCATCGGCCGCTCGCCCACCTCAATGCGGCTTGGGTCGGACGTGCCGGGCCGTATCACCCGCCTGCCCGGGGGCGTGGCGATGAACATCGCAATGACTCTGCGGCGCTTCGGCATGACTCCAACCCTGCTGACCGCCATCGGCCGCGATGCGGAAGGCGAGGAACTGGTCGCCGCCTGTGACCGGATGGGGATGCTGACCACCCACATCTACCGCTCTGACGACCTGCCGACCGACCGCTATATGGCCATTGAAGGCGCGAACGGCCTGATAGCAGCCGTCGCCGATGCCCATTCTCTGGAAGCGGCGGGTGACAAGATATTGCGGCCCTTGGAAGACGGTCGCCTCGGCTCCTCCGTCAGCCCCTGGGCCGGCCTGATCGCGCTGGACGGCAACCTGACCGAGACGCTTCTTTCTGCTGTCGCCACTTCTCCGCTGTTCACGGCCGCCGATCTGCGGGTGGCTCCGGCCTCGCCCGGCAAGGCCGAGCGGCTGTTGCCGTTGCTGACCCACCCCACGGCCACATTGTATGTCAATATGGAAGAGGCCAACATCCTGGCCAAGGCGCAAAGCACCACCGCGCCCGAGGCGGCTGCGGCCCTGCTGGCCCGGGGCGCCAGCCGGGTGCTGGTGACCAACGGCGGCGAAGTCTCGGCCGAGGGCAAGCGCGACGGCGGCGTAATCGAAGGCGCGCCGCCCCCGGTGCTGGTGACCCGCGTCACTGGCGCGGGAGACACGTTCATGGCCGCCCATATCGTTGCCGAAGCGCAAGGGTTGAACCGCCAAGCCGCGCTGGATGCCGCCCTGAGTGCTGCGGCAAGTTACGTCTCGGGAGAGATCGGATCATGACATTCCCGTTGGTTCTGTCGCCCGAAGTTGCCGAAGCCTGCGCAAACGGGCTGCCGATTGTTGCCTTGGAAAGCACAATCATCACCCATGGCATGCCGTTTCCGCAGAATGTGGAAACAGCACAGCGGGTCGAAGCCGAGGTGCGCGGCCATGGGGCTGCCCCTGCCACCATCGCCATCATGGACCGGCGCATCCACATCGGTCTGACTGAGGACCAGCTTCAGGCGCTGGGTCAGGCAAAAGGCGTCGCGAAACTGTCGCGCGCCGATCTGGCGGCCTGCCTGGTCTCAGGCGGGACCGGGGCCACTACGGTGGCGGCCACGATGATCTGCGCGCATCTGGCCGGGATATCGGTCTTTGCCACGGGCGGTATTGGCGGGGTGCATCGCGGGGCAGACCATAGCTTCGACATCTCGGCTGACCTGCGGGAACTGGCGGAAACAGCGGTGACCGTGGTGGCTGCCGGGGCGAAGGCGATCCTCGATCTGCCGAAGACGCTGGAATACCTGGAGACGCTGGGAGTACCGGTCATCGCCTGCGGGCAGGATGATTTTCCGGCGTTCTGGTCGCGATCTTCTGGCCTGAAGGCGCCACTCAGGATGGACTCGGCGAAAGACATCGCCGCCGCCCATATCCTGCGCGGGCGGCTGGGTCTGCCGGGCGGCCAGCTTGTCGCCAACCCGATTCCCGCCCCCGATGAGATCCCGCGGGACGAGATCACCCCGCATATCGAGTCCGCGCTGGCGGAGGCCCGCGCCAAAGGCATCGCCGCCAAGGCGGTTACGCCCTTCCTGCTCCGACGCATCTTCGAGTTGACTGCGGGGCGATCCTTGCACTCCAACATCGCGCTGGTCCTGAACAATGCGAGACTGGCGGCCGACATCGCCAGGGAAATCGCCCGTCAGCGCACGGAAAGCTGACCCAAAAACGGTGCGGGGCCATTGGCAAGGGGGGAATGCCCCAATAGATTGATGGCTCGTCAGCCCCCGCCCGTCCGGAGCCTTCATGTCCGATCCGACCCAGTCCCGTCGCCGCAGCATCCTTGCCAGCCTGCGCGCCAGCTTTCTGACCGGTCTGGTGGTGGTCCTGCCGATCGGCCTGACGATCTATTTTGTCTGGACGTTGATCGGCTGGATCGACGGCTGGATTCTACCGCTTATCCCATCCGGCTACCAACCCGACGCGCTGGTTGAACGCTACATCGGTCCCGATGTGAATTTCCCCGTGCGCGGGGTGGGCGTGCTCGTCTTTCTGATCTTCACCATCATCATCGGCTGGATGGCAAAAGGCCTGTTCGGCCGGTCCGTCATCCGCTGGGGCGAAGACGCGGTGGACCGGATGCCGATCATCCGGTCAGTCTACGGCGCGATCAAGCAGGTGGCCGAAACCTTCTTCAACAAGAAGGAACAAAGCTTCGATCAGGTCTGCCTGCTGGAGTTTCCGCGTGCCGGGTCTTATGCGCTCGGCTTCATCTCCACCCGCCCGAGGGGTGAGGTCGCCAATCGACTTGCCGCCCTTGGCCCCGATTTCTCGGCTGTTTTCGTCGGGCTGACCCCTTTCACATCGGGCATGTTGCTCTTTGTGCCTACGAAAGACCTGACCATCCTTGACATGAAGATCGACGATGCGGCCAAGCTGATCGTGTCGGGCGGTCTTGTCTATCCCACTCCGAAAGATCCGCTTTAATCCCGCGTCAGCAGGCCTTGCAGGTCCACGCCCGGCTCTTGGCCGATGCGCTTGGCATCTTCGGCCAGAAACCGGTCTGCCGCGGCACGACCCGCCTTTTTCAACCGGTCGAGCAACAGCGGAGAGGACACAAGCTTGGTGCTGGCCGAAAGGTCGTTCATCAGCCCGTCATCGGCAATCATGTGCACGCGTACCTCTTTCATCCGGCCCTTGTCCATCCGGCCTTCGGCAATCAGGCGGCGGACGAAGTTGATCGCGCGCAGTTCGCCCAGAAGGCTGGCGTTGAAGCTGATCTCGTTGATCCTGTTTTGGATATCCAGCGGGGATTCGGGCACCGTTTCGCGCCGTAGCGGGTTGATCGACACGACCAGCACATCTTCGGGCAGGTCGGGTTCATACAGGGGAAACAGTGCGGGATTCCCGGCATAGCCGCCATCCCAGTACGCCTCGCCACCGATCTCAACCGCCTGAAACACCGTCGGCACGCAGGCTGAGGCCATCAGCGCCTCGGGCGTGATCGACTGGCCGTCGAAGACCTTGATCTTGCCGGTGCGTACGTTGGTGGCGCTGACGAAAAGGCGCGGCCCCTCCCCGGCGCAAACCTGGGCAAAATCCAGATCGCGCACTACAGATTCCAGCGGATTCTGCCAGCTGTCCCCCCAGACATATGGCGAATAAAGCGCCGCCGACAGGCTTTGCGGCGACACGGGAAGCACGGCCGCTGCCGCCTCTTGCCAGAAGTGGATTGCGGGCAGGAAAGGTTGCAACCAGGGGATCATGCGCAAATCGCCTATTGCGCCCACCTGATCCCAAAGCCGGTCCAGTCGCGCGCGTGCCGCCACGCGACCGCCCGCGATAAGCCCGGCCTTCAGGGCCGCACCGTTCAGCGCACCAGCCGAAGTGCCTGAGATGGCAGAAATTTCCAGGCTATTCTCTTCCAGCAGCCGGTCCAGAACGCCCCAGGTGAACGCCCCATGCGCGCCGCCCCCTTGCAACGCCAGATTGACCCTGCGCGTCGCTTTCAAAGTCAAAGCGCCGTCCATCCGCCATCAATGGAAATTGTCGTCCCCGTCACCTGATCCGCCGCCGCCGAACACAGATACACCGCCGTGCCACCCACCTGTTCCACGGTCGCGAATTGACGCGAGGGTTGGCGCAAGAGCATTACCTCGCGGATCACGGTTTCGCGGTCCATCTTGTGGGCCTTCATCTGGTCGGGGATCTGTGCTTCGACCAGAGGTGTCAACACATAGCCGGGGCAGACCGCGTTGCAGGTGATCCCCTGCCCCGCCACTTCCAACGCCACGGTCTTTGAAAGGCCAACTATGCCATGCTTGGCCGCAACATAGGCTGATTTGAACGGGCTGGCCGTCAGCCCGTGCGCCGAGGCCACATTGACGATCCGCCCCCACCCTTTCGCCTTCATCCCTGGCAGGGCAGCCGCAGTGGTGTGGAAGGCAGCGGTCAGGTTTATGGCGATGATCGCATCCCACTTTTCAACCGGGAAATCCTCGACAGCGGACACAAACTGGATGCCGGCGTTGTTCACGAGAATGTCGCACCCCCCGGCCTTTTCGATTAGGGCCCGACACTCTGTCGCTTTCGACATGTCACCGGCGATATAGCGGGCCACCACGCCATGCCGCGCGCCCAGATCGCGGGCGAGATCATGATCTTCCGCCCGATCGGTAAAGCTGTTGAGCACGATCTCGGCCCCCGCCGCCGCCAGCGCTTCGGCCACGCCCAGCCCGATCCCTGAATTCGACCCGGTGATGACCGCCCGTTTGCCTGCCAGTGTCATGCCCTGCCCCTCATGCTGCATCTGCGAAAGCATGCCATGCAGGGCAGCAAAGGGAAAGGTTCGCACAACGCATAAAAAAACGCCGGCACGAAGCCGGCGTTAAGTCATTGAGGCAGGTTTCATACAGGCAAGAAACCTATCGAGCAGTGAGTTCTATATAGTCCCCTCTCCGCCGATGGCCAAGCTAAAAGTTTGAAATGCCACAAGGACAGCCTTAGGCTGGTCTCCGCACCAGGCATTCACAGACAGGGAAGCTCTCCAGATGTTCAGCGTAATCCGCGCAACCGTTCACCGATTTGCCTTTCCCCTGACGCTGGCTTTCGTGGCAACGACGGCGGGGGCGGACCCCCGGCATGCCATAGCTATGTATGGAGAGCCGGCTTTGCCCCCGGATTTTGTGTCCATGCCCCAAACGAACCCCGAGGCGCCAAAGGGGGGCAGCATCACCATGGCGGTGAATGGCAGCTTCGATACCCTCAACCCGTTCATCACCAACGGCTCTCCGGCCGAGGGGGTCTCGGCACTGGCGTTCGAGTCGCTGATGGGACGCAGCTTTGATGAACCCTTCACGCTTTACGGCCTTCTGGCCGAATCGATTCAAACCGATGATGCCCGGACCTTTGTGGAATTCACCCTGCGCGAGGGGATCCGATTCTCGGACGGAACACCGGTTACGGTGGAAGATGTGCTGTGGAGTTACGAGACCCTGGGCACTCTGGGTCACCCCCGCTATCACACCGCCTGGAAAAAGATTTCCACCGCCGAGGCGACAGGGCCGCGCTCTGTCCGTTTCACGTTTAACACCGAAGACCGGGAACTGCCGCTGATCATGGGCCTGCGCCCGATTCTGAAGAAGGCGGATTTCGACGGCAAAGCCTTCGACGCCACCACGCTTGACCGGCTGATCGGCTCTGGCCCCTATGTCGCCGATACGGTCGACCCAGGGGTTTCCATCACCTATCGCCGCAATCCCGACTGGTGGGGCAAGGATCTTGCCATCAACCGCGGCCAGTGGAACTTTGATACGATCCGGTACGAATACTTCGCCAATCCGGTCGCGGTCTTCGAATCGGTCAAGTCCGGCGCGATCACCGCTTACCGCGAGGATAATCTTGCCAAATGGGCCAGCCGCTATGACTTTCCTGCCATCACAGACGGCAGCATGGTCAAGTTGGAGGTCCCGCATGACCGGCCTTCGGGGATCATCGGCCTCGTAATGAACACCCGCAAGCCGCAGTTCGCCGACTGGCGCGTGCGCGAGGCGATGATCCAGATGTTCAACTTCGATTTCATCAACCGGACAATGACCGGCGCAGCCGCGCCGCGCATCACCTCGTACTTCTCCAACAGCCCATTCGCGATGATCCCTGGCGCGCCCGCCGAGAGCGAGGTGCTGGCGCTTCTCGATCCGTTCAAGGCCGAGCTTCTGCCCGGCACGCTGGAAGGTTACGCCCTGCCCGAATCCGATGGCACCCCGGCGAACCGCGCTGGTCTGCGCAAGGCAATGGCTCTGCTGGAAGAAGCAGGCTGGGTGGTTGGCGATGACGGCACCTTGCGAAACACCCTAGGTCAGCCCTTCGCCTTCGAGATCCTGCTGACCATCGGCCAGGACGAAGCCGCCAGCATCGCCGCGATCTATATCGAGGCGCTGAAGGCCGTGGGCATTGCTGCGAAGGTCACAATGCTGGACTCAGCCCAGATGAAGACCCGCACCGACGCCTTCGACTTCGACATGACCTACATGATCCGCACGATGTCCTTGTCTCCCGGCAACGAACAGACCCTGTATTGGAGCGTCGCGGCCGCCGACACCCCCGGTTCTCGAAACTGGATGGGGGTGAAATCCCCCGCAATTGACGCGATGATTGCAGCCCTGCTGTCGGCGCGCGATCTGGAAGACTTCACCATTGCCGCCCAGGCGCTGGACCGGCTGCTGACCGCCGGGCGCTATGTTGTGCCGTTCTGGTTTGCCGACCGCAACCTGATCGTCCATGCCAGCACTCTGAAGCACCCAGAAACAGTGCAGCTTTACGGCGATTGGGGAAATTCATATCTTCCGGCCCTGTGGTGGTACCAAGAATGACCGCCCCCGGATCAACCAAGAGGCATGAGCATGCGCAAACTGGCACTACTGGCACTACTGGCCCTGTCGGCCTGCAACACCATCGGCGGCGTGGGGCAGGACATCTCGGCCGGGGCCGATACCGTGGCGGGAATGTTCTGACTTAGGCTCAGACCAGCGACGTGACCCAAAGGATCGTCGCGTCCTCATCTGACAGGCTGACCACATTGTGGCCCATGGCAGCGTCGTAATAGGCACTGTCCCCGCGACGCAGTTCGACGGGTTCATAGAACTCGGTATACAACCGGATGACGCCGGTCAGGACGTAAAGGAACTCCTCGCCGTCATGGCGAACCCAGCCGGAAAATTCCTCGAAGCTGCGGGCGCGGATCGTCGCGCGGTAAGGCAACATGTGCTTTTTAGACAGACTGCCTCCAAGCAGTTCATGTTCGTAGGTCACGGTAGCCTGGGCCTGCCCCTCGCCCACCTTGGTCACCGCCATCCGCCCGTTGACCTGCTCTTTGGACGGGGGGGTGAACAACTGCGGGACGGATATCGCCAACCCGCCCGCAAGCTTTTTCAAAGCGTCATAGGTCGGGCTCATCTGCCCGTTCTCGATCTTCGACAGGGTCGACCGCGCCAGCCCAGCGCGCAGCGCTGCCTCTTCCAGCGTCCAGCCCAGAGACCGGCGCAATTCGCGGACACGAAGCCCCAGGTTCAGCGGTTCAACATAGGTGTCGCCCCCGGCTTCGCGGGCCACGCGGATCATGGTCTTGGGATCGGTTGGTTGCATCTGATCCCGATAGTGCAGCACAGCAGTCCTTGCAACTGTGGCGCGTGGTTCTTAGGCAGGGGCGATGCTGTCGCTGACTGATACCCGCCCGTTTCCCGCCCTGCAGCCTGCCTTCAACATGGCCAGGCATGTGCTGGCGCGTGGGCAGGATTGTCCCGACAAGCCCGCGCTGGTGATCTTGCACCCCGACCGCGATACGCCCTTCACCTTCGCCGAGGTTACCGCGCAAATCCTTGGCTGTGCCACGGCGCTTCTGGACTTGGGGCTGCACCCCGGCGACCGGGTGCTGATGCGGCTGGACACTGGTCCGGCCTTTCCGGTGGTCTTTCTGGGTGCCATCGCCGCGGGGATGGTGCCGGTGGCCACCTCTGCCGCGCTGACAGACGGGGAAATCACCCGGCTGGCATCCCATGTCGCCCCGAAACTCGTCATCGCTGACGCCGGGGTCGCCCTGCCCCACCACCCTGCCCCGGTCATCGCCCCCGACCCGGCCACCTGGGCGAGCCTTCCCCCGGCTGCCTACCACCTTGGCGATCCGCACCGCGAAGGCTACATCGTCTTCACCTCCGGTTCCTCCGGCCAGCCCGAGGCAGTGTCCCACGCCCACCGCGCCATTCTTGCCCGCGCGACGATGCATGCTGCATGGGAGGGGTTGACCCCCGACGACCGCCTGCTGCACGCCGGTGCCCTGAACTGGACGTATACGCTTGGCACCGGGCTGCTGGACCCCTGGACATTGGGTGCAACCGCCCTGATTCCCGCCGCCGGGACCCGGACCACTGCCCTGCCTGCGCTTCTGGCCCGCGCCGAGGCCACCATCTTTGCCGCTGCGCCCGGTGTCTTTCGCCAGATGCTGCGCGAGTGCCTGCCCGCCCTGCCCAAGCTGCGCCATGCGCTGTCGGCGGGGGAAGGGCTGCCCGAACCGCTTCGCGCCGCCTGGCAGCAAGCGACCGGCACCGATGTGCATGAGGCGCTGGGGATGTCGGAACTGTCCACCTGCATCTCGGGTTCACCCCGGCACCCGGCACCCCCGGGAACTGCCGGATATGTCCAACCGGGCCGCCTGATCGGCTGTCTTGATGACGCTGGAAACCCCGTCGCCCGCGGTGCGCCGGGGGAATTGGCGGTGTCTGTCGCAGACCCGGGCTTCATGCGCGGCTACCTTGGCCGCCCCGCGCCAATGGGCCCCTGGTTTCGCACCGGCGACATGGTTGTGATGACCGCCGACGGGGCCATCACCCACCTGGGTCGCCGCGACGACCTGCTGAACGCCGGCGGCTTCCGTGTGTCGCCACTCGAAATCGAGGCCGCCTTCCACGATATCCCCGGACTGACCACCTGCGCCGCGGCGGAGGTCAAGATTGCCCCCGGAACGACAATCATCGCACTTTTCTATGAGGCTTCGTGCAGGATCGACGCCGCCACCCTGCACCAGCGCGCCGAATTTGCCCTTGCCCGCTGGAAGCAGCCAAGGCACTACCAACACCTTGTCACCCTGCCGCGCACGGCGAACGGAAAACTGATCCGCCGCGCCCTCGGCCCGCTCTATCAAAGACCATAGCCATGATCCGCCTTGATATCTTTTCCGATCCCGTCTGCCCTTGGTGCTTCATCGGCAAGGCCAACCTTGACCGCGCATTGCAGAGCCACCCTGTCAACCCCTTCGCCATCCAGTGGCACCCGTTCCAGCTGAACCCCGACCTGCCCCCCGAAGGCATGCCAAAACGCGCCTATCTTGAGGCAAAGTTCGGCGGCCCTGCCAAGGTAGACGCGATCCATGGCCGCCTGCGCGAAGCGTCCCGTGCCGCCGGCGTGACGATGGACCCCGACATCCCCCAGCGGATGCCGAACACCCTGAATGCCCACCGGCTGATCCATTGGGCAGAGATCGAGGGGCGGCAGCCCGATGTGGTAGACCGTCTGATGCGCGCCTATTGGGCCGAGGGGCGCGATATTGGCGCGCTGGAAACCCTTGCCGGCATTGCAGGTGAAGCGGGCATGGACCGTGCCGCCACCTTGCGGCTGCTCCACTCCGACGCCGATGCGGAAGATATCGCCGCCCGCGATGCCGATGCCCGCGCCAAGGGGGTGACGGCCGTGCCAACCTTTCTTGTGGCGCAACAGTATGTCGTTTCTGGTGCACAACCGCCCGAGCTTTGGGCAAAGGTCATCGCCGATCTGACGCCACCCGACGAAAGTTCCCTGAATTGACCGAAAGGCCCATTTCGCAGACCGAATTCGTCGCCATCGTGGCGATGCTTTTTGCCACGATCGCCATTTCCATTGATGCGATGCTGCCCGCGCTTCCCGACATCGCCGCCGCCCTGTCGCCCGAGGCCCCGAATGCCGCTCAGCTGGTGGTTACCAGCTTTGTTCTTGGCATGGGCGTCGGCACGCTCTTCGCCGGGCCGTTGTCTGACGCCTTCGGGCGCAAGCGGGTGATCATGTTTGGCTCGGCACTTTATGCGCTTGCGGCGCTGGCCTGCTACTTTGCGCCGACTTTGGAGCTGCTTTTGGCCGCCCGCATCGTGCAAGGCATCGGTTCTGCCGCCCCGCGAACCGTGGCCATCGCCATGGTACGCGACCTGTTCAGCGGCCGCGAGATGGCCCGGATCATGAGCTTTGTGATGATGATCTTCACCATCGTCCCTGCCGTTGCCCCCCTGATGGGCCAGAGGATCATCGCGATTGCCGACTGGCACGCGATCTTCCTCGCCTATATCGCCTTTTCGGCCATCACCATGCTGTGGATGGGCCTTCGTCAGCCTGAAACCCTGCCACTGGCCCTACGCCGGCCGCTGCAAATTGCCTCGCTATGGGCCGCCACCAGGGAACTTGGCCAGTATCGGGTCATCGTCATCTCGACACTTGTCCAGACGCTGACGCTGGCTGCTCTCTTTGCCACCCTGTCTTCGATGCACGGGATATTCGATCTGCGGTTTGACCGTTCTGATAGCTTCCCCCTCTGGTTTGCGTTCATCGCGGTCGGGTCAATGTCCGGCAGCCTTCTCAACAGCCGGATCGTGATGACCATTGGCATGCGCCGTGTGGTCAGCGGCACGTTGGCCGCGCAACTTGTGCTGACCGTCGGCTGCCTGACCGTCATCGCCGGTGGACTCATGCCGGAACGGCTTGCTTTTCCGGCACATCTTCTTTGGTCGATCGGATTGTTCAGCATGATGGGGCTGACCATGGGCAATCTGAACGCAATGGCGATGGAACCGGTAGGTCACATCGCGGGCGTTGCTGCCTCGGTCATCTCGGCCTTGGCAACGGTGGGGTCGGTCCTGCTTGCCATTCCGGTGGGATTGGCCTTCAACGGCACAGTCGTGCCGCTGCTGACCGGCGTGTCGGTGCTTATCGCGGCCGCCTTGGCGCTGATTCGGGCGGGCCTGAAAACCGCTTAAACCTTCTTCCCGGCCTTCACCACTTCGGCCAGATCACGGGCAATGTTGAAGGCACCCTTGATCCGGTCGGCTTCGGTCTTCATCTCACCGGTCAGGACGATCTTGATGCCATTGACCCGCGCGGCAGGCCCCTGCGCCTTCAGGAAATCGACCAACCCTGCCGGATTGTCAAACTTGTCGTTGTGAAACTGGACCGTCGCCCCCTTCGGTCCCGCGTCCAGCCTGGAAATCCCCGCCCGCTTGCACATCGCCTTGATCCGCACGATAAGCATCAGGGTTTTGACCTCTTTCGGCAGCGCCCCGAACCGGTCGATCAATTCTGCCGCAAACCCCTCCAGCTCCACCTTCGTTCCAAGGCTGGACAGCCGACGGTAAAGCCCCAGCCGAATGTCCAGATCGGGGATGTAGATTTCCGGGATCATCACTGGCACGCCCAGGTTCAGCTGCGGGCTCCAGCCATCGTCAACGGTTGTCAGGCCCTGCAATTCCCCGGACTTGATCTTGGCAATGGTGTCCTCCAGCATCTGCTGGTAAAGTTCGTATCCCACCTCGCGGATATGGCCGGACTGCTCCTCGCCCAGAAGGTTCCCCGCACCGCGCAGGTCAAGGTCATGGCTGGCAAGGTTGAACCCCGCCCCAAGGCTGTCGAGGCTGCCCAGCAACCGCAACCGCTTTAACGCCTGCGGGGTCAGCGGCGCGCGGGGTTTGGTGGTCAGATAGGCATAGGCACGCGTCTTCGACCGCCCCACCCGGCCCCGGATCTGGTACAGCTGGCTTAGGCCGAACATATCCGCCCGGTGGACAATCATGGTGTTTGCCGTGGGAATATCCAGCCCGCTTTCAACAACGCTGGTCGCAACCAGAACATCATGCTTGCCGTCGTAGAACTGGTTCATCCGGTCATCCAGATCGCCGGCCGCCAACTGGCCGTGGGCGATGACGTAACTCACCTCCGGCACATGGGTTTTCAGGAAATCCTCCACCTCCGGCAGGTCCGATATTCGCGGCACCACATAGAACGACTGCCCGCCCCGGAACCGTTCGCGCAGCAGCGCCTCGCGGATGGTGATGGTGTCGAACTCGGCCACATAGGTTCGGATCGCCAGACGGTCCACCGGGGGGGTCGCGATGATCGACAGGTCGCGCACGCCGGTCAGCGACAGTTGCAGCGTCCGTGGGATCGGCGTTGCGGTCAGGGTCAGTACATGCACCTCCGACCGCATCTCCTTCAGCCGCTCTTTGTGCGTCACGCCGAAATGTTGTTCCTCGTCTATGATCAGCAGCCCAAGGTTCTTGAAGCTGATCCCCTTGGCCAACAGCGCATGGGTGCCGATGACAATATCGACCGACCCATCGCTGATCACGGCGCGTGTGACAATGGCGTCCTTCGTTGAAACAAAGCGCGACAAGGGCCTGATCGATATAGGAAATCCGCGAAAACGTTCGGCAAAGCTGCGGTAATGCTGGCGGGCAAGCAGCGTGGTCGGGCAGATCACTGCCACCTGCATGCCCGACAGCGCCGCCACGAACGCCGCCCGCATCGCAACCTCGGTCTTGCCAAATCCGACATCGCCGACGATCAGGCGGTCCATGGGGCTGCCCTTTTCCAGGTCTGCCACCACATCGGCAATCGCGCTCAACTGGTCATCGGTTTCCTGATAGGGAAACCGCGCCGCAAAAGCCTCCCAGATCGAATGCGGCGCCTCCAATATCGGCGCATGACGCAGCGCCCGTTCCGCCGCGATCCTCATCAGGCGGTCGGCAATTTCCTTGATCCGCTCCTTGAGTTTGGCCTTCTTCGCCTGCCAGGCCCCGCCGCCCAGCCGGTCAAGCAACCCCTCCTCATGCCCATAACGGCTGAGAAGTTCGATGTTCTCCACCGGCAGGTAAAGCTTTGCGTTTTCAGCATATTCCAGCATGACGCAGGCATGCGGGGCACCCAGCGCGGTGATCGTCTCGATCCCCAGATAGCGGCCCACGCCGTGCTCGACATGGACCACAAGGTCGCCGACTGTCAGCGTATCCACTTCGCGCAAGAAGTTCTCAGCCTTGCGCTTTCGGCGGGGCTTGGCCACCAACCGGTCGCCCAGCACGTCCTGCTCGGATATCACGGCAAGGCCGGGCGATACGAAACCGGCCTCCAAGGGCCAGATGACGAGAAAGACCCCGCCCTTGCCAACTGGCACCGCGCGGACATCGGCAATGTCGGTAACCCCGGTCACGCCGTTGTCGGCCAAAAGCCCGCGCAACCGCTCTCGTGCGCCGTCGGACCAGCTTGCGATGACGACCTGTCGTGTCCTGGACAATTCGCGAAGATGATTGGCCAAGGTTTCGAAAAGGTTCACCTTTTCCTGCTGCCGTTCCGGCGCGAAACTGCGCCCGGCCCGTGCGCCTGCATCCAAAACACCCGGCCCGGGGCTTTGTGGCAAAGGCGAAAGTTGCACCACCCGGAGTGCTGCCACCGCCGTCTCCCACGCGGGATCGTTCAGATAAAGGTCCCCCGGTGGCACCGGCTTGTAGACCGTGTCGATCCGCCCCTTGGCCCCCATCGCCTCGTGCCGACTGTCATAGCTGTCGTCGATCCCTTCCCACCGCGCCAGCCGCGCCGGGGTGACCTGATCGTCAAGCATTACGGCGGCATCCGGCAGGTAGTCGAAGATGGTTTCAAGGCCCGCATGGAAGAAGGGCAGCCAATGCTCCATCCCCTGATGCTTGCGACCCGCACTGACCGCCTCGTAAAGGGGATCATCTGTCCCCGCCGTGCCAAAGCTGACGCGGTAATTCTGGCGGAACCGGGCAATCGACCCCTCATCCAGGATCACCTCGGAGACCGCAGAAAACTCCACCCGCTTCAGCTTTTCGATGGTGCGCTGGGTTTCGGGATCAAATCGCCGCGCGCCGTCCAGGACGTCGCCGAAGAAATCGAGCCGGATCGGCCCGCCCGGACCCGGCGGGTAGATATCGACAATGCCGCCGCGCAGGGCATAGTCCCCGGGTTCGGCCACGGTTGATACGGGCGAAAACCCCATCCGCGCCAGAAATTCCTTCAGCCGCGCTTCATCCACCCGCTCCCCCACCACGGCGCGGAACGAGGCGCCCCGCACCACCTCCCGCGCTGGAATACGCTGGGTAGCTGCGTTCAGCGTGGTCAACAGAACAAAGGGCCCCGGCAATCCTCCCACCAAGGCGGCAAGCGTTGCCATCCGCCGGGCGGAAATCTCGGGGTTCGGGCTGACGCGGTCATAGGGTAGGCAATCCCAGGCAGGGAAATCCAGTACCGTGAGATCGGGGGCCATGACGGCAAGGGCGGCCCGCATCGCCTCGGCCCGCTTGTCATCGCGCGCGACCTGAATAACCGGCCGGCCTCGCGCCAGTTCACGCGACACGAGCAGGGCGTCAAAGCCTTCGGGCGCGCCGCCCAGTATGATGCGCTCGGCAGTCATTGCGTATCCGGGTCAGTTCAGGATGGAAGCGCTGATGTTCTGCCAGGTGCCATACATGGCCGTGACAAAGATCGCCAGCATGCCGATGGTCTGGGTCACGCGGCGGTGAACGATCAGGCGCCGGTGCAAGGCCGAACCCATGTTCTCGCCACCAGCAATCCGGCGGCAGGCGCGGATGCTGAACCAGACAACGACGGTCATCGGGGCCATAAGCAGAAAGACGGCCTGCGCAAACTCGACATCATACAGAAAGGCCAGCACCGCAAGCACCGTCAGCCAGAAAAAACCCAACCCCACAATCACCAACCCGCCGTGATCCACCAGGTACAAAAGCCGGTTGGAATTGATGCGGACCAGATCTTCGACATCGGCCTGCGCCTGGCCCCCTTGGCGGCGGCCGCGCTGGATCATGTCATATGGCACGCCAAGCACCCAATGGCTGGTCGAGGACCACACGACCGCAAGCGCGATCCAGTACCAGAGATTGGAGAAGGACCGCATGTCGATCACTTCGAAGACCGTTTCGAACAAGTCCAACTTGCGGGTTTTCCCTTGCTGTGTGTCTGGCCTGTGACGCTTAGATATCTTGAGGCGCGCCTCTTTCCATGGCAGGCAGGAAGACAAGTCGCAAGCCCTTGCTTGCGTTGCCACTCAAGGACCGTGCCTATGCAGCCTGTCTACGCCCCCTACCCCGCGTCGCGCTTTCGCCGCACCCGCCGAACCGAGGCACTGCGCGCCCTGACGCAAGAAGTCAGCCTTACCGTGGGTGATCTGATCTGGCCGGTCTTTGTGCGTGACGGCGTGAACGTGCGCGAGCCCATCGCCTCAATGCCCGGGGTGGACCGGCTTTCGGTGGAGCATGTGGTCGAGGCGGCGGCCACGGCGCAGGATCTTGGAATCCCTGCGATCTGCCTGTTTCCCTACACCGACCCCGCGTTGAAGACTCCGGGTTGCGAAGAGGCGTGGAACCCCGAGAACCTTGCGAACCGTGCGATCCGTGCGATCAAGGCACAGGTGCCGGGCATTGCGGTGATGACGGATGTGGCGCTGGACCCTTACAACGCGCTTGGCCATGACGGGCTGGTGCGTGACGGCACGATCGTGAACGACGAGACCATCGAGGCGCTGGTGCGCATGGCTCTGGTGCAGGCCGAAGCAGGGGCCGATATCCTTGGCCCCTCGGACATGATGGATGGCCGGATTGGCGCGATGCGGGCAGGGCTGGAGGCGGCCGGTCACAAGGATGTGGCGATCCTCAGCTACGCAGCCAAGTACGCCAGTGCGTTTTACGGGCCCTTCCGCGATGCGGTGGGGGCGTCAGGGGCGCTGAAGGGCGACAAGAAGACCTACCAGATGAACCCCGCCAACAGTGACGAGGCATTGCGGCTTGTCGCGCGTGACCTTGCCGAGGGCGCGGACATGGTGATGGTCAAGCCCGGCATGCCCTATCTGGATATCTGCCGCCGGGTGAAAGAAGCCTTTGGCGCGCCGACCTTCGCCTACCAAGTCTCGGGCGAATACGCGATGATACGCGGTGCTGCGCTGAACGGCTGGATCGACGGCGAAAAGGCGATGGTGGAAAGCCTGATGGCGTTCAAGCGGGCGGGGTGTGACGGCGTTCTGACCTACTTCGCGCCGGACATGGCACGCTTGCTGCGGCATCACTGAAACTGATTTTGCACGGTGGCCGTCAAATCGTTCAGCGAGAATGGCTTTGGCAGGAAGACCGAGTTCGGGATGCGTGCCTGATCTTCCGACAGGCTGTCTTCGGCATAGCCTGACACAAAGATCACCCGCACGTTTGGGCGCACCTGCAAGGCGCGGCGCACCCAGGACGGACCGTCCATGCCGGGCATCACGACGTCAGTTACGAAAACGTCCACCTCCAGTCCGGGATCTTCGAGCGTTTTCAAAGCCTCTTCGGCGCTGGCCGCCTCGAGCACGGTATAGCCCCGCAAGCGCAGTGCCCGGCTGGCAAAGGCGCGTACCGGGGCTTCATCCTCGACCAGAAGCACCACGCCTTGACCCTGCCGGGCCAATCCGCGCCGGGGTTCGGGGTCCGCCGGTTTCAGATATTCGCCGTCGAACGTGGGGAAATAGAGGGAAAAGGTCGCCCCCGCGCCGGCGGTCGAATCCGCAAAGATGAAACCGCCGGATTGCTTGACGATCCCGTAAGCCATCGACAGCCCCAGCCCCGTGCCTTCGCCCACATGCTTGGTGGTGAAGAACGGCTCGAATATCTTCTGCAGGTTCTCGGCCGGGATGCCGATGCCGGTGTCGATTACCCGGATCACCGAATAGTCGCCCGCCGGTACCGAGGCACGGTCACGCCTCAGGTCGGAGACAAGGGTCACAGGCTCGGTCTCGATCACGATTCTCCCCCCGTCTGGCATGGCGTCGCGGGCGTTCACAACAAGGTTGATCAGCACCTGTTCCAGTTGCCGCCGATCTGCCCGGATGGGCCAAAGCCGCGTGTCACCCTGCTGTCCAAGATGCGACAGTTTCAGGCCGACGCGTTCCACCACCAGACGGTTCAACAGATGGGTCAGGTCTGACAGCACCTCCTCCAGGTCCACACGCTCCGGCTTCAGCGTCTGCTTGCGGGAAAAACCCAGCAACTGCCCCACAAGCGAGGCCGCCCGGTTGGCGTTCTGCCGAATCTGCTCCAGATCGGCGAAATCGCTGTCCTCGCGGCCATGGCGCAGCAGCAACAGATCGCAGTGACCCGAGATTGCAGTCAGCAGGTTATTGAAATCATGCGCTATTCCACCAGCAAGCTGACCGATGGCCTGCATCTTCTGGCTTTGCACGAACTGTGCCTCCAGGGTCTTCAGCCGCGTCGCGTCATGCAGAACGGCAAGCGCGCCAATCCGCCCGCCATCTTTGAACCGGTGCAGCGTCACTTGCAGGAACGTATCTTCACCGGCATTGCGCGCCCGCAAAACTTCGGTTCCGCCAGGAATGCGGCCGGCGACGATATCGCTGAGCCAGTCTGATACCGGGCGGCCCAGACCGTCGAACAGGTCATGAAACATCATCGACCGCAACTCGCCCTGCATCATCAGATCGCGCGCCACGCGGTTGGCACTGCGCAAGACCCCGTCGCGCCCGAAGGTCATCAGGGCGACAGGCACCTCTTCAAGATCCGCACCGCCTGCGTCGGCTTCGGCGCGATCGGGCCGTGGGTCGGGCCTGGCTTCGGCCTTGGTCAGGTCCGCGTCCAGGGGCGGTTGTGTGGAAAACTCCTCCACCCGCCAGAAGAAGCGGTCAACGCCCGACCGGTGGACCGCCAGCCGCAGCACACCCGCCCGGGTCGGGATGTCATGATGCGCCGCACCCTCTGCCTCGGCCTTTGTCTGCAGGCGCAGCAGCACCGCGCCGGGGCTAAGCACATTGCGTGACAGCGCCTCGATCAGCGACCGGCTGTCCGCGCCAAAGCGCATCTCCGCCGCGGTGTTGCGCAAGATCACATGCCCCTCGGGGTCGGTCGAAAAGCAAGCGGCGGCGTCATCGGCCACGAGCCGGAAGGTCCGGCGTTGTTCCAGCGCCGCAAGGCCCCCGCGCCAAAGTGCCGTCAGCGCAAGACCAGCGGCCAACAGCACAAGCGCCAGCCCGGACAGCAAAACCGCAGGCCCGAACACGCCACTGGCCCCCAGCCCGGACATAATCGCCCCGACCACAACCAGCACAAGGAATGCGGCAACCGGCCAACCGTCGGGGCGCATAAGCTTCGTCAGTCCGATCCCAGCCAAGCGCCCACCTGCCAAAGCCCCAAAATCACGTTCACTCTCGCCGCGAAACGGTTAACTGATGCTTAACCGCGGGAAAGATGCGCGCAAGGTTTGATATATTCAGGCACCAGTTCGCCGCATGAGGGCAAGATAGAACCCGTCCCCTCCCGATAGCGGGGTCAGCACTACCTCGCGCTGAAGGGCAAAGCCCGCTGTCCCGGACAAGAAGCCATCTATCTGTGTGCGGTTCTCGCGTCGCAAAAGTGAACAGGTGGCATAGGCCAGCCAGGCGCCCGGTGAGACCATGGCAGCCGCCCGGCGCAGAATCTGCGCCTGCAGGTCGGTCAGTGCGGTCAGCCGCCCGGGCGTCAACGCCCACTTACCCTCAGGGTCGCGCCGCCAGCTGCCCGAGCCGGAACAGGGCGCATCGACCAGCACCAGATCATAGGGCGCAAGAGCTTCGGGCGTGTCGGTCAGGCTGACCTCCACGCCTGCACGCCGGGCGCGCGGTGGCAGGTCGGCCATCCGGCGCGGGGCGATGTCGTGCGCATAGAGCAGCAGCCTTGCCCGCGCGGCCATCGCCAGCGTCTTGCCACCGCCGCCGGCGCAGTGATCCAGCACGCGCATGCCATCGGCCAAGGGCAACACGTCGACAATGGCCTGCGAGGCGGCGTCCTGCAGTTCGATAAACCCCTCCTGATAGGCGGCCGAGGCCTGCAGCTTCCGGGCGTTGCCGGTGATTTCAATCGCGGTGGGTGCAAGCGGGTGCGGCCGGGCAGTGATGCCGTCGCGGGCCAGGGTCGCCAAAGCGCCAGCGTTGTCAGTCTTGCGCATGTTCACCCTGGCAAAGACCGGCGCGCGCATGCGCAGGGTTTGCAGGACCGCCGCGCAGTCCGGCCCAAGGCTTTCGCGCAAGTCGGGCAGCAGCCAGTCGGGTGCGTCAAGAGCTTCGTCCGACGTTGGCGTGCGCGTCTGGTCTGTCTCGGTCGTTGGCAGAGGGGCATGTCCGTCGCCGGAAAACAACGCCTCGTTCCCGGCCTCGCGGCAGAGGCCCAGCACCAGGCCACGCCCGGTCAGCCCGCCGCCAAGTGCCGCTGCCGACCGCCTGCGCCGCAGGGCATCAAACACCAGATCGCGCACTGCCGCCCGGTCGCCCGACCCTGCAAAGCGGCTGGCACGGCCCCAGTTGGTCAGCGCGCGTTCGGCGGGGTCACCGGCAAGGATGCGGTCCAGCACCTCGATCGCGGCACTGGCCCGCGCGCCGGGGGTCATGCCGATGACCCGAAACCCGGGGCCAACGTCATCACATCAGCCGATAGTTCGGGCTTTCCCGGGTGATCTGCACGTCATGGACATGGCTTTCCTTCAAGCCCGCCCCGGTGATCCGTACGAACTGGCACTGAGTGCGCATGTCGGCAACTGTCGCGCAGCCGGTATAGCCCATCGCCGCGCGCAGGCCGCCGACCATCTGATGAATGACCGCCGCCGCCGAGCCCTTGTAGGGCACCTGGCCTTCAATCCCTTCGGGCACAAGTTTGTCGCTTGCGGCATCCTTCTGGAAATACCGGTCCGCCGAGCCCCGCGCCATCGCGCCAAGGCTGCCCATGCCGCGATAGGCCTTGAAGCTTCGGCCCTGATACAAGATCACCTCACCCGGACTTTCGTCCGTTCCGGCAATCGCAGAGCCGACCATCGCGCAGGAGGCCCCGGCCGCGATTGCCTTGGCAAAATCGCCGGAATACTTGATCCCGCCATCCGCGATGATCGGAATGTTCCCCGCCGCCCGGGCTGAATCCATGATTGCGGTCAGTTGGGGCACGCCCACGCCAGCGACGATCCGCGTCGTGCAGATGCTGCCTGGCCCTATCCCAACCTTCACCGCATCCGCGCCTGCGTCGATCAACGCCCGCGTCGCTTCGGCTGTGGCGACGTTCCCCGCCACCACCTGCACCGTGTTGGAAAGGCGCTTGATCCGCTCTACCGCCCGCGCCACACCTTCGCTGTGGCCATGCGCGGTGTCGATCACCACAAGATCGACGCCTGCGTCAATCAAGGCCTCGGACCGCGCGAAGCCCGCATCCCCCACGGTGCTTGCCGCTGCCACCCGCAGCCGCCCCAGTTCATCCTTGCAGGCTTGCGGATTCAACACTGCCTTTTCGGTATCCTTCAGCGTCAGCAACCCCGTCAGCTTGCCCTTGCCATCGGTCACCAGCAGTTTTTCGATCCTGCGTGCTTTCATCAGGGAAATCGCCTCGGCCCGATCCACCGGTTCGCGCAGCAAGGCAAGGTTATCGGACGTCATCATCACCGAAACCGGCGTGCGGTCATCGCTGGCAAAGCGCATGTCGCGGTTGGTCACGATCCCAAGAACCCGGCCCGAGGCATCTACCACCGGAAAGCCCGTGATACTGTACCGCTCCATCAGCAGCTTGGCATCGGCCAGGGTCTGGTCGGGCGTCAGCGTGATCGGCTGATAGACGACGCCGGATTCAAACCGCTTCACCCGCCGCACCTCACGCGCCTGCGCCTCAAGGTCGAGGTTGCGGTGGATCACCCCGATTCCCCCTGCCTGCGCCATGGCAATCGCCATCCGGCCTTCGGTCACCGTATCCATTGCGCTGGACAGCAGTGGGATGTTCATCCGGATGGATTGTGTCACCCAGGTTGCGGTGTCGGCATCCGATGGCAGCACGCTGGATGCAGCGGGCACCAGAAGGACATCGTCAAAGGTGAGGGCCTCACGTATCTCCATGGAATATCCCTTCGGAGGTGGCGTCGTTTGGCGGTTCCCCTTTTCATGCGAGGCCGGGCTTGGCAAGGGGAAATCGGCCCCTTGCAGCCAAGCGCGCGCCATGCAGGGTGGGGCCGAAGCCGGAGGCCCACATGCGCGTTGCCATCGTTGAAAACAGTCGCGTCACCCATCACGGACTTGTCGGCGTGGCCCTGCACGAACGCGCGGCGCTGATCGACCAGTGGAGACCCTGGACGGGGCAGGATCTGCCACAGGACCCTGACGCCGATGCGCTGATCGTGTTTGGGGGCGAACAATCCGCGACCGATGACCACACGCACCCGTACTTGCCTGACCTTGCCCGCCTGATGGCAGCCTATACCGCTGCGGACAAGCCGGTGCTTGGTATATGCCTTGGCAGCCAGCTTCTGGCCCGTGCCTATGGTGCCAAAAACCAGCTGGGCACGGCGCCCGAATTCGGCTGGGTCGACGTCGGGCTGACGGACGAAGGCCGCGCCGATCCGGTGCTGTCAGTCTTGCCCGAAACGTTCCCGATCTTCCAGTGGCACTCGGACACCTTCACCCTGCCGCAGGGCGCCGTGCATCTCGCCAGCAACGATGCCGCCCGGCACCAGGCCTTCCGCATCGGCCGCGCGACCTATGGCACGCAGTTCCATTTCGAGGCGAGCCGAGCCGTGGTTGCCGATTGGCTGAACCAGTTTCCAGATCTTGTCGACAGGATTGCCCCCGGCTGGGCCGACCGGCACACTGCCCTCGCGCGGTCGTGCGGGGCCGCCGCCGATGCGCATGGGCTGGCGCTTGCGCGGGCCTGGGTGGCGCTGATCTGACGTTCAGGCCTCGGCGGCGCTTGTCAGCTGACCCAGACGCCCGCCCGGCCAGCGTTTCAATACCCACCAGACGATGGCGGGAATCACACCCACAGCAACCAGCAGCAGCGCCGTGCCCGGGATCAGCCAGCCGCCGCCCTGCAACAGCATCGCCAGAATCAGAGTCGCCAGCGGAAAGGTGAAGCTGCCCCAAAGCGGCGTGATCCCGGCAACGGTCAGCCAGCGGCCTGCGGCGGCAAGACTTGCCGCATAGACGATCCCAAGCGCCAAAAAGCCAAGCGCCATTTCCCCGTCGCCCAGCAGGGTGGCAACGATGGCGAACAGGCTGGCAGGCGCAAGATGGATCACCAGCAAGGGCCGCAGTGGCGCCGGGGGAACAGAGCGGATGAACTGAAGCACACTAAGGCCCCAGATCAACCCCGCAACGGGCAGGGTCAGCCACAGCAGAGCCTCGGCCAGACCGGGCAGGCCCAACTCCACCGCCGCAGGGGCCGCGACGATGAAGCCAACAAAGCTCAGATGCCAGGTCGGGTTCACGTCCCGCCCCGGAGGCGGCAGGCTGACCAGAAGCCGGATCAGCGTGACCGCCACCACGGCGTGCACTGCCAGCGCCAGAACCATCAGCGCCAGCGCCAGCCGGGGCGCAAGCGATGCGATCAGCGCGGCCACGGTCATACCCCCCATAGCCATCGCCGCAAGTCCCACGCGCCCGGGCAGCACCCGCAGATCTTCAACCACCACAGCGGGGCGGCGGGCCACCTTGGCGCCGTAGGCCAGCGCGGCAAAGACCCAGAGCGGCACCACAAGCCCGACCAGAAGCTGGCCTGCCGCATCCGGAAGGCCCAACATAGGCAGCGCCACCCGCATCGCCAGCGCCAACCCCAGGAGGCCGAGGATCGGTGGAAAAATCGCAGGCGGTGTTCTGGCGAAAAGAGCCGGACGGCGGGGCGGAAACTCGGGCGCGGGGTAACGTTTCGGGCGGGCGGTGGGGGGGGGTCATCGGGGTCTCCTTGCCCCCGTCATATCGCAGCCGCGCGCCAAGACAATCCCGCACCTGCGCAACGCCTGCAGGGCATCATCGCAGCTGCGGGAACCAATCTTCGCGCAGACGGTCGCCAGTTTGCATCCCGTGGCCCGGAAACGGTGGCGAGGTTGGTCCCGGCCTGTCGACATAGCGCGCGTCATCGCCGATCAGCCGCAAGGAGAATGCCCGCCGCCGGGTGGCCGAAAGGTTGCCGCGCGCCCCGTGCAAGGTGCGGAAGTTGAAGGCCACGGCATCGCCGGGTTCCATCTCCCATTCGCGGATAACCATCCCCTCGGCCTCGGGGTCCGGCACGGGGATATAGTCATGGTCGCCGGGGTAAAAATCGGTCTCGCTGACCCACCGGGTCGGCAATACGTCTTTTGGCCACAGATGCGACCCCGCGACACAGCGCAAGCTGGCCTCCCTCACCGCGTCGAGGGGGGACCAGAAGCTGACGGTTTGTTGCCCCTGAACGAAGTAATAAGGCCCGTCGGTGTGCCAGGGTGTGGGTTTCGTTGTACCGGGTTCCTTTACCAGCACATGATCGTGGAACAGCTGCACATGGGTTGAGCCCATCAACCTTGCAGCAACCTCGGCGGCTGCGGATTGGCGGATCACGGCGGCGAATTCCGGGATGCGCCGCCAGTTGCAATAATCGTCGAAGAACGACCCGGCCTCGCCCGCTTTCAGCGTAGCCATCTGTTGCGTCGGTTCTGCAATATTCCGCGCGATCCCGGCGCGCAACATGTCCACCCAATCAGCCCAGAGACCCTTGACCAGCACAACCCCGTCGCGCCGATAGGTCGCAACCATCTCATCCGTCACCGCAACCATTGGCACCCCCGTTTGCCCCCACCCTGCCCCGGAGCGAGGGTCACGGCAAGACCAGCAGCGTCGCCGCCAGCTTTCGCAACTCTGCCCCGGTGCCCGGCTTGAACCGCGCAAGGCCCGGTGCACCCTCGGTGTCGACTGACCCGAGGTCAAGCCAGCGCACGTCTTCCGCAGCCAGTGCCTTGGCGGCGCGGGTCAGCATCACCCCGTGCACCCCCGCGACCCGGCCAGCTTCGGACCCCCAGCGCTGATTCAGCGGTAAAGCAGCGATTTGCCACCCGCGAAAAGATGCACCTTCGTCGGGTCGGCGGTCAGCTTCACCATTGTCCGGCGTAGTTCGGGGCGGATGCCGGGAAGCTTGGCCACGATCTGCGCGCCATCGGTGGTCTTCCGGAAATAAAGGAGCGTCACCTCTCCCAGAGCCTCGGTAATTTCCACCTCACCCGCGTGGATAGCGTCGCCGTCGGTTTCGGTGAGATCCTCCGGCCGGACGCCGATCTTGACCTTGAGGCCCTTGTCGGCGGTCTGCGTTAGTATATGCGACCGGGCAAGGCCGCCGTTATCAAGCCGTACCACCGTCATCGCACCCGTTTCCACCACCTCACCGGGCAAAAGGTTCATCGACGGGCTGCCAATGAACTGGGCGACGAATTCATTCTCGGGCTTCTCGTACAGGTCCAGAGGCGAGCCAACCTGACTGATCCCGCCGCCCGCCAGCACCACGATGCGGCTGGCCAGCGTCATCGCCTCGACCTGGTCATGGGTCACATAGACCATGGTGGAATTCGGCATCGCCTCTTTCAGCTGGGCAATCTCGATCCGGGTGGCTACCCGTAATGCGGCATCAAGGTTGGAAAGCGGTTCGTCAAAAAGATAGACCTTGGGGTCGCGCACGATGCTGCGGCCGATCGCGACCCGCTGGCGCTGGCCACCGGACAGGGCCTTTGGCAATCGGTCAAGGTACGGCGTCAATTGCAGGATTCGCGCGGCCTTGTCGACGGCGGCTGAAATCTCGGCTGCCGACTTCCTGGCGATCTTCAGCGCAAAAGCCATGTTGTCACGCACTGTCATGTGCGGATAGAGGGCGTAGCTTTGAAACACCATCGCGATCCCGCGCTGCGCAGGCGGCACGTCGTTCATCCGCACGCCGTCGATGCTGAAATCGCCGCCGGTGATCCGCTCCAGCCCGGCGATCATCCGCAGGAGGGTGGATTTCCCACAGCCCGACGGGCCCACGAAGACGATCAACTCGCCCGTCTTGATGTCGAGGTTGATGTTTTTCAACACCTTGACCTCACCATAGGCCTTCTCGACGTTCTTCAGTATAAGATCAGCCATCGTGGTTCCCCCCTCAGGACCGTTTTGCCAATGCAACGCCCCAGGGGGCAAGGACCAACCGGCCCCCGGTTGCGGCCTGGCTTCCCAGGTCCGATCCGATTGTTATCCATGTCCCGGCCGGCAGGGTAACGACACCCTCGCCCTCGCCGAGGTTGAAGGCGCAGAAGATATCCTCATCCCCGCTGCGCCGGAAGCTTGCCACATCGCCGGAGGCTTCGATGTCCACCATCATGCCGCTGCGCAAGCTGGAATGCTCCCGGCGAAAGGCCAGTGCGCGGCGGTAATGCGCCAGAACCGAATCGTCTGCCCCTGCCTGCGCCGCCACTGACAGGGGCAGGTGCGGTGCCTTGACCGGCAACCAGGGGCGCCCGGCGCTGAAACCACCGCTTTCGTTGTCGGTCACCCAGACCATCGGCGTCCGAGCCCCATCGCGACCCTTGAACTCGGGCCAGAACTGGATGCCATAGGGATCGCGCAGTTCCTCCAGCGCAAGTTCGGCCTCGGGCAGGCCAAGCTCTTCGCCCTGATAAAGGCACAACGATCCGCGCAGGGTCATCAGCAGCGTGGCATAAGTCTTGACCGCCTCGACACCCAGATCCCAGCGCGTGACGTGGCGCACGGTGTCATGGTTGGAAAAGGACCAGCAGGGCCAGGCATCCGGTGCGGCGGCGCGCATCCGGGCGAAGGTTTCCACCAGGATCGGCGCGGTCAGCCGGGTGGGCTGCAGCATCTCGAACGGGTAGCACATCTGCACCTTGTCGCCACCGCTGGTGTATTCCGCCATGATCTCCAGCCCCCGCTGGGCATCGCCCACCTCGCCCACGGCAGCGGCATTGTACGGGTTCAGGACCGATCGGAATTTCTTCAGGAATTCAAGGTTTTCCGGCTGGTTCTTGTCGAAGGTGTGCAGCTGGTGATTATAGGGGTTCACCCCCGGCGCAATGGTGTCGTTGCGCAAGGGTTTCGGCAGGCTAGGGTTGTCGCGCAGGTATTTGTCGGCAAAGTAGAAGTTGATCGTGTCCAACCGGAAGCCATCGACCCCGCGCTTCAGCCAGAAGCGGGCCACGTCCAGAAGCGCCTCTTGCACCGGTTCGTGGTGAAGGTTGAGGTCGGGCTGTGAGGTAAGGAAGTTGTGCAGGAAGTACTGTTGGCGCCGGCTGTCCCAGGTCCATGCCGGGCCACCGAAGATGGACAGCCAGTTGTTCGGGGCCGTGCCGTCGGGTTTGGGATCGGCCCAGACATACCAATCGGCCTTGTCGTTCACCCGGTCCCGACGGCTGTCGGCGAACCAGGGGTGGGCATCGCTGGTATGTGACAGCACAAGGTCGATCATCACCCGCAAACCGAGGTCATGCGCAGTGGCAACCAGCCGGTCGAAATCCGAGATCGTGCCGAACATCGGGTCAACGTCGCAGTAATCACTGACGTCATAGCCGAAATCGCGCATCGGGCTTTTGAAAAATGGGCTGATCCAGATTGCATCTGCCCCAAGGGTGGCAATGTGGCCAAGCCGGTTCATGATGCCTGCCAGATCGCCGACGCCATCTCCGTTGCTGTCCTGAAAGCTGCGCGGATAGATCTGGTAGATCACCGCTCCGCGCCACCAGTCCGGGTCGGCTGCCAGAACAGCCCTGCCCTCACGCTCCATCAGGCTCACTTCACCGACCCCGCCAGAAGGCCACGCACCAGGAACCGCTGCATCGAGAAGAACACCAGCAGCGGCACTGCAATCGACACGAACGCCGAAGCGGAAAGGATCTCCCAATCGCCGCCACGAGAGCCCATCAGGTTGACGATATTGCCGGTCAGCACCTGCTGGTCATTGCCGGTGCCAAGGAAAACCAGCGCCACCAGAAGGTCATTCCAGGTCCAGAGGAACTGGAAGATCGCAAAACTCGCCAGCGCGGGGAATGAAAGCGGCAGGATGATCTTGGTGAAGATCTGGAAATCCGTCGCCCCATCGACCTTGGCATTCTCGATGATGTCACGCGGCAGGCCCACCATGTAGTTGCGCAACAGATAAATCGCCAAGGGCAATCCAAAGCCGGTATGGGCCATCCAGATGCCCAGATAGCCTTTCCCGATTCCGATCCAGTTGTGGAACTGCAAAAGCGGAATCAATGCCAGTTGCAGCGGCACGACCAATAACCCCACCACGAAGGCGACAAGAAGCGCCCGACCCGGAAAGTCCATCCACGCCAGTGCATAGGCCGCAAAGGCCGCCACCAGTATCGGGATGATCGTTGCCGGAATCGCCACCGTCATCGTATTCAGGAATGCCTGCCCGATCGACTGACCCGCCAGAGGTGACGAGATGACGTTGGTGTAGTTATTCACCGTAAACTCTGGCGGCGTTGACGCCGTGGCAAAGACGCGAGGCATCCGCAGATCAGCCATAGTGGTGGGCGACGTCAGCGCAAAGCTGCCATCCGGCCCCAACGTGAGCGTCACACCATCGCCAAGGTCCGCCAGAGCGCCGGGCCCGTAAGCCTCGGGCTCGATGGATGACGTGCCCCAGGCGCTGACATCGGTGCCGGCGGAATAAAGCTGACCTTCGATGATGAAAACACCGTTGCGCTCTGCCTCGTCGCCCTGGATCCGCACCGGCGACAGTTGCTGCACCTGTGTACTCAGCGATTGCCACCAACCAGACCCCACGATCTGGTCCCCTGTCCGGAAGGACGACACCAGCAGACCAAAGGTCGGCACCACCCAAAGGATGACCAAGGCCAGAGTCGACAGATGCACCGCCCAGACGAGGCCGGATTTCTTGCCCACAATCCCGTCCATCGCCGCCCCCTACCGCATTTCCTTGCGCACGTTGATCACGTTCCAGATCAGGATCGGGGTCACGAGCAGCATGATGATCATCGCTGAAGCCGAACCCATGCCCCAGTCAAGCGACCGGAACAGCTTGTCATACATATAATTGGCCAGTACCTGCGTCTCCCACTGGCCATTCGTCATGGCCAGCACGATGTCGAAGACCTTCAGTACGGTGATGGTGATCGTGGTCCAGACGACAACGATGGTCCCAATGATCTGTGGCACCTTGATCTTGAAAAAGATCTGGAAGGCATTCGCACCGTCCAGCGTGGCCGCCTCGATCGTGTCTTCGGGAACTCCGCGCAGGGCGGCCGACAGGATCACCATGGCAAACCCGGTCTGGATCCACACCAGCACCGCCATCAGGAAGAAATTGTTCCAGTACGGCTTTTGCAGCCAGACCTGCGGTTGCCCGTAAGGCAGATCATTTGTGGCAATGCCGTACAGCCAGACCGCCAGCTCATAAGCCAGAAAAGCCGCCACCAGTGCCCCCATGACCCGGGCAACCACGACCAGCACCCCGCCGCGCGGTGCGTGCAGGAGGGGGCGCAGAACGCTCCACCCAGCCCAGGCGA
>Ga0105045_10000044_pt1 | contig 59167 bp, 51 predicted proteins | sample MAT02_FD_78089 | JGI IMG/M metagenome (GOLD analysis project Ga0105045, IMG submission 78089) | Freshwater microbial communities from Lake Fryxell liftoff mats and glacier meltwater in Antarctica - MAT-02 (megahit assembly) | ecosystem: Environmental > Aquatic > Freshwater > Ice > Liftoff...
CCAGTGATCGCACCGCGTTCAGCCATGGGAGCCGCGCATCGCCCGCCCGCACCAGCGGATGCTGCAACAGCGCCAGCAATGGCACGGGCGCAAAACGCTCCCCCGCCGCCGTCGCAAGCGCGATCAGCAGGCTGCCCGGCAACGTATCGCCAAGCGGCACCCCGGCCGTGTCGTCAATATCGATCCCGAAGCGCTTCAGCTGCACCGTCACGCGCCGGGCCAGCGCCCGGTCAGGCGTCACAAGCGCGGCCGTCCTGCCCGGCCGCTCGACAATCTGCCGAAGCGCAATCGCGATCACCAGCGCCTCCTCGGCGGGCGATGCAGCCTCCACCATCCGCAGGCCAGCGATGGCATCCACCCCGGCCGGCTCCGTCCGCGCGCCGCTCAGCGTGGCGGGCGTCATCGCGCGGGCCACCAGCGCACCCCGCGCCGGCGAACTGCCGCCGACACCGATCGCCATAGGCCAGGGCTCCGCTTCCTGCGGGGAAAGCCCCGCCACAGCCAGCAACCGGGCCAGCCCGAACTGCGGGTGCGTCTCGATTCCCTCGCCGATCATCTCCCAGGTCTGCGCGTCGATATCGGTATCAAGGCCCGGCAGAACCAGCATTCCCTTCGGGAGCCGGGCCACCACATGCGCCAGTCTCGCAACCGCGGGCGGCGCACTGGCAAAGCCCGCCAGCACGATGGGGTGCGGCGGCGGCCGGCTGTTCCATCGCTCCGCCAGCAGCGCCAGCAAACGGTTCCGGCGCGCCGCGGCGTCCATCCGGCCCCGGCCCGCCAGCACTTCGGGCCAGCCGGCCATCAACGTGTCCAGCAACTGGGCATTCACCTGCCAATGGTCCTGCAGGATCGCGTCGGGCACAGCGCCTGAAACATCGGACGCCGTCTTCCCCTCGATCTCCAGCGTATCGAGCGCAACCGCCAATTGCCCGGCCAGCACCAGCGCCTCCGCACTGGGCAATCCGCGCCCGCGCGATAAAAGCTTCGCCAGCGCAATCCGGCGCGCCAGATCGGGCATTTCCGGCACAATCGCGGCCGGCCCCTCCAGCCCCTCGGCGAAACTGCCCAACGCCTCGTCCACATCGATATCGCCGGCTGGTGCCATGCGCGGCAACAGCAGCGCCTTCCCGTCCGAAAGGCGCACGAAGGCGTCCGTAAGCGCGCGCCCGGCGCGGCGGCTGGGCAACAGCACCAGCACCCGGGCAAGGTCCATCTGGTCCGGGAAGCGCGCGAGCAGCCCGGCGGCCAGATCATCGGCAAAGGGTCGCCACGCCGGAATCGTATACAGCAGGGGCCGCTGATCAGAGCTGGCCAAGAAGCACCTCCGTTTCGCGCACGGCGGCTGCGGTTCCTACGTCGAACCACAGGCCCTGGTGCACCACGCCATACAGCCGGTCTGCGGCTGCCGCCCGGTCCCACAGGCGGTTCATCGAAAAAGGCGTCGGCTTTTCGCCGTCGAACAGCCGCTTCGACAGCATCTGCAGCCCGGTGAACACGAAGGGTGCGATCCGCCCAGGCTTGCGCCGCGTGATCCGACCCACCGGGTCCATGTGGAAATCGCCATGCCCGCGATGGCAGTTGGCGCGCGCCAGCGGGATCATCAGCAGCAAAGCGTCCATCCTCGCGGTGTCCCACCGCTCTGCCAGAAGCCGAACGGCGCCAACCGGCCCATCGATCCAGATATTGTCGGCATTGATTGCCAGAAACGGGTCCGTTCCGATAAGCGGCAACGCCCGGGTGATGCCGCCACCGGTTTCCAGCAACTCCGCGCGTTCATCGGATATGGCCACCTTCATCCCCGAAGGCCGGGCCGCCAGGTGCCCTTCCAGCCGGTCGGCCATATAGTGCACATTCACCACCACATCCGCCACGCCGCCCGCCCTCAGCGTATCGAGCGCGCGGTCCAGCAGCGTCCGGCCGGCCACCTCGACCAGTGGCTTGGGCCGCGTCGCCGTCAGCGGGCGCATTCGCCGGCCAAGCCCGGCTGCCAGCACCATGGCGGCTTTCGGCGCTGCGCCGGGCAAGGCCTCGGTCCAGGTCACACGCGTTACCTGCACCAAGCGCGCCGCAGGTCTGCGGGCACATGGGCATCGAACCAGTCTTTCACGGGCCCCAGCGCCGGGTGCGCGAAGTTGCGCTCGATGTAGCCCCACACGCGCGGCAACCGTTCCACATAACCCTGTCGCTCGTCCCGGTCCCGTAGCCGGACGAACACACCCAGAATCTTCACGTTTCTTTGTGCACCCAGAACTTCATAGGCGGCGCGGAACGCCTGCGAATCCAGCCCCTCGCTGCTGCCCATGAACTGCGCCAGCATCGCGCGCTCAAGGCGGGGCGAAACATCCCGCCGCGCATCTTGCAACAGCGAAACGAGATCATAGGCAGGGTGCCCGGCGAGCGCGTCCTGGAAATCCAGAAGGCCCAGCGCCTGCACTCCAGGCCGGTCGGGCAAAAGCATCAGGTTGTCGGCATGATAGTCCCGCAGGGTCACCACTGGCCGCTGCGCGGTTTCGTGCAACACACCGCCCCACACGGCATCCCAAGCCGCAAGATAGGTTTCCGGATCGACTTTGATGCCGGCGGCCTTGGCGTACCAGTCTGCAAACACCATCACCTCGCGGGAGAGCGCTGCATGGTCATACGCCGGAAGGCCATCCGGAGGCTGGCGGTGCAACGCGGCAAGAAGGGCCACCGCCTGGCCATAAACACCCTCTTCCCGGGCCGGCTCGGCCGCCAGCACCGGTCCCATCAGCTGGTCGCCGAAGTCCTCGATCAGCAGGAACCCTTGGTTGATATCGCCGGCCAGCAGGCGGGGCGCGGAAAAGCCCGCGCCCACCAGCAGGTCGGCAACCCGCAGGAATGGCTGCACATCCTCATGTTCTGGCGGCGCATCCATCAGCACGGCCGTTCGGCCGCGATCATGCACCCGGAAATAACGGCGGAAACTGGCGTCGCCAGCCAGCGGCAGCACCTCCGCGCTGCCCCACCCGGCGCTGTCAAGGAAGTCCAGATGGCCGTCGCGTGCCTTCATGGCCGCGCCTTGGCGCCTTCTGGCGCGCCCTTAGGGGTATCCATCGGAAGGATGATCGACGCGGTGTTGTTCATATCGGTTTCCAAAAGGCGCATGAAGGCGCCCGGCGGTACGTTGAACGGCCGTGCAAAAGGGGTGGCAAACCCCTGGATGAAGAACAGGATCAAGCCGGAAAATGCGCCCAGGCAAGCCAGCATGATACGGGTCTCTCTCGTGGGCGCAAAGACATGGAAGGGCACGGCAACAAGAATCAACCCCGCGATGGCCGGGATCCAGAAAACCAGCCCGAAGTCCTTCGCTGCCAGTTCCTGGCGCATGTGGCGATGCTCGCCCATGTCCCCCAACCGTTGAAGCATTCGCGCGCGCAGCCATTCCTGCCGCCCTGACTGGGGCACGCTGTCCAGCACGGCATCATAGGCTATCTCCCGCGCCGCCCAGGCCCGAAGCGATAGCCGACGCTCGGTGCCCAGCAGCGTCCATTCGCGATCGACGACAAAGCGTACATAGGTGACCATCGCAGACTGGACCTCGGGCGCGAGCGCGCCGCCGAAGCGGGCGGCATCGTTGTAGACGTCGGCGATCGCGACGGCTTCGCTTGCAAGCCCTTCGCGGACCGACTGATATTCCCCCAGTTCTTGGGCATACACCATCGCGAGGATGATGCCGTAGAAGGTCGCGATACGCAGCCCGGTGGACTGCGCCATGTCGCGCGAGGCAACGGGATACTGGTGCCCGTCCGGCTGCACCGGCTCCGGCGGGGGCATGAGCAAGCGGGCCAGCCGATGCACCAGGAGCACAAGCGCGATTCCACCGCCGACCCACATCAGAGCCAGCAGAAGATCGACGACCAGGTTCATACAGTCGCGTCAGGCGTTACGCGGGTGGCCATCGGCCTTCCCAAGCCGGGGATGCGTCCCAAGTCAAGCGCCGCGCGGGGTCCCCCGCGCCATCCAGCCTGAGCCATAGCCGTTCCGGCCAGAAACTGTCCGGAAGACGCTCGGGCCATTCCACGAGGATCGCGCCGTCCTCCAGCCAATCGTCCAGGCCCAGCGCATCGGCTTCGGCCGAATTCTCCAGCCGGTAAAGGTCGCTGTGGGCCACCGGAACGGCAAGATCAGGGTAGGTCTGCACCAGCGTGAAGGTCGGGCTCGGCACTTCGCCCTCATGCCCCAGCGCCGTGATGATGGCACGTGCGAGCGTGGTCTTTCCAGCACCCAGATTTCCCGAGAGCGCAACCACATCGCCGGGCCGCAGAACAGCGGCAAGCCGGGCTCCGATGCCCCGAAGCCCGGCTTCATCCAGCGTCAGCTGATCGGCGCCGGCCACAGCGTGACCTCAGTAGCGGTAGTGTTCGGGCTTGAACGGCCCTTGCATCGGTACGCCGATGTAAGCGGCCTGGCTGTCGCTGAGCTTCGTCAGCCGCACACCCAGCTTTTCGAGATGCAGCGCCGCCACTTTTTCATCGAGATGCTTCGGCAGCACATAGACCTTGTTTTCATAGGCCGCGCCATTCGCCCACAGTTCGATCTGCGCCAGCACCTGGTTGGTGAAGCTGGCAGACATCACGAAGCTGGGGTGGCCGGTCGCGCAGCCCAGGTTCACCAGCCGTCCCTTGGCCAGCACGATCAGGCGCTTGCCATCGGGGAACACGACTTCGTCGACCTGCGGCTTCACTTCTTCCCAGACATAGTTGGAAAGCGCGTTAATCTGGATCTCGGCATCGAAGTGGCCGATATTGCACACGATCGCGCGGTCCTTCATCTGGCGCATGTGCTCCAGCGTGATCACATCGGCGTTGCCGGTTGCGGTCACGAAAATGTCGGCCAGCGGCGCTGCATCCTCCATGGTGACTACCTGATAGCCTTCCATTGCCGCCTGCAAGGCGCAGATCGGGTCGATCTCGGTCACCATTACGCGGGCACCCTGGCTGCGCAGCGATGCGGCCGAACCCTTGCCGACATCGCCATAACCGGCGACGACGGCGACCTTGCCGGCCATCATGACGTCGGTCGCGCGCTTGATGCCGTCGACCAGCGATTCCTTGCAGCCATAAAGGTTGTCGAACTTGGACTTGGTCACGCTGTCGTTCACGTTGATCGCCGGGAACGGCAGATGGCCCTTGCCGGCCACTTCATACAGCCGATGGACCCCGGTGGTGGTTTCTTCCGAAACGCCCTTGATCGCGGCCTGTGTCTTCAGGAAGAAGCCCGGGGTTGCGGCCGCGCGCTCGCGGATCATGCGGAAAAATTCAACTTCCTCCTCGTTGGCAGGCTCGGGCAGGTCTTCCCCGGCCTCCAGCTTTGCACCCTTCAGGATGTAGAAGGTGGCGTCGCCGCCATCATCCAGGATCATGTTGGCGTGCGTGTTGCCCCACTGGAAGATCGAATCGACGAACTGCCAATATTCCCGCAGCGTTTCGCCCTTGTGCGCGAACACGGGAACGCCAGACGCCGCGATGGCGGCTGCGGCATGATCCTGTGTCGAATAGATGTTGCATGAAGACCAGCGGACTTCGGCACCAAGCGCTGTCAGCGTCTCGATCAGCACCGCGGTCTGGATTGTCATGTGCAGGCAGCCTGCAACGCGGGCACCCGTCAGCGGCTTTGTTTCACCGAATTCCCGGCGTAGCGCCATCAGGCCCGGCATTTCGGTTTCGGCAATGGCGATTTCCTTGCGACCCCAGCCGGCAAGCGACATGTCTGCTACGGCGAAATCAGTGAAACCGGCTTTGGGCTGCGTGGCCACAGGGCGCTCCTCGGGATGCGAAAAAAAGATGCCACGCCCATAGCAGGATCAGGGGGACTTGCAACTTTCTTTAAGTCTTTATACGGCGCGCGGATGACCGACCTCCCCCCAGCAGAAGCAGCCCGTGGTAACGGGCATATCGCCTTGGTTTGGCGGTTGATGGGGCAGGTCTGGCAGGTCTGATGCAGCCCGGTTCGAGGCCTACATCACGATCTGCCAGTCATAGGCTGCAACACCCTGCTGAGGTGCGACTGCAAGCTTTGCGATCGCTCGGTCGGGGTTTCCGAACCGTTGCTTCAGGCTTGAAAGCAGGAAATCCTGGTCGTTCAGCGTCTCGCCCGGAAAATACATCTGCGTTACCAGCCGGTCGGTTGCCGTCGTTACCTGAAAATGCATATGGGGCGTCCGCCTTCGGCCAGACGGGACAGTGTAGGCACCCGGCTTTACCGTCAGCACCCGGAAGCGCCCGTCGGCATCGGCCTTCACCAGCGCAAACCCAGGAAAGTTCGGATCCAGCGGAACGGCGCTGGTGTCGGACGGATGATCATAGCGCCCCGCGGCGTTCGCCTGCCATATCTCGATGGTAGCCCCTGCTGCCGGTTGCCCGTTCAGGCGCATCACACGGCCTGTCAACGCCATCGGTTCACCCGTGGCCCTGCCGCTTTTGCCGACCGCGCGCGTCATGTCGAAATCGGAATCCGCCGGCTGCTGCACCGGGTAGAAGGGCCCGAGCGTCTCGGCCGGGGTGCGCATCATCCCGGGCGTCTGCGCCTCTGCCAGCGCACCAGGCACGACCAGCCCTGCCCCAAGTGCCGTCATCAAGTGCCTGCGACCGATCAGCATGCTATCCCTCCCGACAAGGTGGACAAGCGGCTTATCGCCCCGCCAGCCTCCGGCTACGCGGCAAAGTTCGCCTTTGCGCGCCCCGTGTCAACATTTGCCAGAACGACCGCCCGGACCCGCGCCCGTTCAAGCCCGCAACGGTTCGAACCTGAAGCTACGCCTTGGGCGGAACGATTTCCATTTCGACAGTGTAGGGGGCCGGGTAACCGACCGCGCCGAACTGTTCGGCGATCATCCTGTTGGTATCGAAATAGACCTGCCAGTAATCCCGCGTGTGGCAATAAGGTCGGACGGCAAGCACAGTGCCGCGCTCGTTGAAGTCCAGGATTTCCACCTCTGGCGTGGGGGTCTCCACCACGTTGGGGATGGCGGCGAGCGCCGGCTTCAGCCGGGCGATCGCGTCCATCGGATCGACACCGAACGCCAGTTGGGCGGTGCGATCAACCCGGCGATAGTCATTGGCACTGAAGTTCTTGATGATGTCGTTTGAAATCTTCCCGTTGCCGACGACCGTCGTCACATTGTCGGGCGCGGTTATGACGGTGTTGAACATCCCGATCTCGACCACCGTTCCTTCAACGCCGCCTGCAACCACATAATCCCCCACCTTGTAGGGCCGGAAGATGATGAGGAATGCGCCCGCCGCGAAATTGCCCAGCAGGCCGGACCATGCCGCGCCGACCGCAAGGCCTACCCCGGCAAGAAGCGCTGCAAAGCTCGTCGTCTGCAGCCCGAAATAGCCCAGGATGGCAACAACGAGCAAGATATTGAGAACCACGGCGAGGATGTTGGCGATGTAGCGCTGCAAGGTCGCGTCGAAGTTGCGCGCCGTCAGCACCTTTTGCAGCATGTTTTCTGCAAAGCTGATCAGCCAGCGACCAACCATATAGAGCAGAATAGCGGCCGCGACCTTCATGAGGCCATCGGTCAGAGCCGGCGCGAACCGGTCCCACATCGTTGTCATGTCCATCGCGCTACGTCCCCCGAACCAAACTGCACAGCCCGCGCGCATGCCGGAGCCGTGCGACCGACATTATGCAGAATGCGCCAAATTACAAAAATACGCCCTGATATCGAACCTCATCGGGCGGCCCCGGCCCGATCAAGCAGCGTTTGGTCCCAGAACATCAGGCTGCTCCAGAACTGGTAATCCTGGTTTTCCTTTTTTGCAAAACCATGGCCTTCGTTTCTGGCCAGAAGGTGCCACGCCGTGCCGCCGCGGCTGCGGACGGCCGCGATGATCTGGTCCGCTTCCGAAGCCGGAACGCGCGGATCGTTGGCGCCGGTCACGATCATCAACGGCACAATGATCCGGTCGGCCCGGCCCAGCGGCGAAATCTCTTTCAGCTTGGCGCGCTGCCCGGGATCCCGCTCGTCGCCATATTCGGGCCTGCGGAGATCGCGCCGATATTCGGCTGTGTTTTCAAGGAAGGTCACGAAATCGGAGATGGCGACGACTGCCAGCCCGGTGCGCCACATCCCGGGGTAGAGCGTGAGCGCGCCATAGGTCATGTATCCACCATAGCTGCCGCCGGTTACTGCGAAGCGATAGGGGTCAAGCCCCGCGTCCTTCTTCAGCACGGCCACAAACGCCGCGATGTCCTTCACGCTGTTCTCACGCAGGAACGGGCCGTTGTCCAGGCTTACGAACCGCTTCCCGAAGCCGGTCGATCCACGGACATTAGGGTAGAAGATCGCCACGCCCCGCTCGTTGATCAGGTAGTTGTTCCGGCCCAGGAACCCTGGCCGGGACTGGGCTTCCGGGCCGCCGTGAATGTTGATGATGGTGGGCCGCTTGCCCGGGAACTTCACCGGGTCGGGCCGATAGAGAAAGCCTGTCACCTCGAGTCCATCGAAGCTCTTCACCCGGATAAACTCGGGCTCCACGTTGCGCTCAGGATCCAGTCCTCCCGTTTCGCTTCGCGTCCAGCGGGTAACAGCGCCGGTGGCCGGTTCATAGGAATAGGCATCGGACGGGGACCTGGCCGATGTGTGGGAAAAACCGACAGCACCCCAGGGCGCGAACTCCAAGCCGCCGATAACGCCAGCAGGCAAGGCGGGCTCACGTAGGATCCGGCCGCTTGTCGAATCGACAATGCGCAGCCGGGAAACACCCGCCTCGTTCGAAACGACCGCCAACGACCTGCCGTCTGGCGAAACATCGAAGGTTTCCACGTCCCATTGCGCAGGCGGCCCCAGCGGAACGAACCCGCGCCCGCTCTCCCACGTTCCAAGCTGCTTGAAATCCGAACCGAGGTCCGATGTCAGGAAGAGGCGGCCATCGGGGCCGAACTTCGCATCATCATAAGAAACGGCCACCGTGTCAGTCGTCATCGGAACCATCGTTCCGGACATTAGGTCAAGCCGGTACAGCTCCGTTTTCTGAACAGAGACATAACGCGCGACAACAGCGGTCTTTCCGTCCGGGCTGAAATCCGCGAACGACCAGCCGCCGCCTTCCAGCCGGATCACACGCCGATCGGTCGCGGGATTGCGCGGGTCCATCACATGAAGATCGAAATCGATTCCATTGCGCCGGTTGGTGGAATAGCCGATGACGCTGCCATCCCTGGTCCAGATCACGCCTTCGTTGCGGCTCTTGCCGTCGGTCAGCATCACGAGGCGGCCATTTTCCAGCCGATTGATCTGGAAATTCTCGTTCCCGCCGAAATCCTTGACCGCAAGCGTCACATCTCCGCGTCCCGGCGATACGCCGCCATTGGGCACCGGCTCGGGCTCGAACGTCAACTGGGTCCGGGCAGCGCCGGGCGCGATCACTTCGTGCAGCTGGTTCGAATTGCCAAAGCGCGTCGCCACCAGCATGGACCGTTTGACAGGGTGCCAGCCCAGAAAGCCGGCAGAGCGGAATTCCATGTAAGCCTGCGTCGAATCGCGAAGCGATTGCGGGACACGGGGAATCCCGTCCGACAGGATGGCCGCCGGCGTTGGAACGAAAGTCTCCGTCGGGGCGGGCGTTGCTGCCTGCTGCGCCGATGCCGAACCGGCGAGCAGCAGGCCCAGCATCACCATTGCAGGCTTCATCACAGGCACATTCCTCTTTTTTCCGATCCTGTCAGCAGATTGCCGCCCGCAACGTTTTTTGGCAAGCCGCGACAAAGCCGCTAGCAGCGCCTGGCCATGGCTCCGCAGCTTGATCCCACCTTGCCCTTCGCCCTCCTGTGGGACCAAGCCATAGGGGCCGCACGCCTGTTCACGGAGCTTCGCGGCATTGTCAGTTCAACGGAATTTCCAGCGGCGCTTGGCGCCATGCGAGCAGCAAGCGCCGCCGGGGACTGGCTGGCCGGCGGCATCCCCTATGAAGCCGGGCTCGGGCTCGAACCCCGGCTCGCCCGCCTTCGTGAGCGCCAGCAGGAGCCGTTGTGGTTCGGCCGGTTCGGGCCGCCGGACATCCTGGATGCCGCGGCACTTGCCGTCCTGCTTGACCCGGTTCGCACCCCGATTGTGATCGGCGCGGTCGAATCGCAGGTTTCGCGTTCTACCTGGATCGCCGCCGTCGCCCGCGCCCAGGCGTTCATCGCTGCGGGAGACATTTATCAGGCAAACCTCACCTTTCCGGCGCGGGTCGCCGTTTCGGGGCACCCGCTCGCCTTGTTCGCGCGGCTGTTTTCGCCGGGGTCGGCACCGCATGGCGCCATCGTGCACGATGGTGCGGGCCGCTGGTGGATCAGCTTGTCGCCCGAGCTTTTCTTTGCGCTGGACGCCGGCACACTCCGGGCCCGGCCGATGAAGGGCACCGCGCCCAGGTCGGCCGGGCTCGACGCCGACAGGGCCGCAGCCGAGGCCCTTGCAACAGACCCCAAGAACCGCGCGGAAAACCTGATGATCACCGATCTCATCCGCAACGATCTCTCCCGCGTGTCCATCCCGGGCAGCGTGCGGGTGCCCAGCCTGTTCGCGGTGGAAACCTACCCCAGCGTCCACCAGATGACGTCCACTGTATCCGCTCGGATCGCACCCACCGCAGATGCAATCGATGCGCTGGCGGTGCTGTTCCCCTGCGGCTCCATCACCGGTGCGCCCAAACTGCGCGCCATGGAAATCATCGCCGGCCTGGAACCGCACCGGCGCGGCATCTATTGCGGCAGCATCGGCTGGATCGGCCCCCATGCCCGAAGCGCCAGCTTTAACGTGGCGATCCGCACCCTTCAGGTGGACAGCAGCACAGACGCGCCTGTCTCGGCGGTTTTGGGGCTGGGCAGCGGCATTGTCGCCGACAGCGTGCCCGATGCCGAGTGGGACGAGTGCCTCACCAAGGCCCGCTTCCTACGCCCCGCATCGCCCTGCACCCTTATCGAAACGATGCGGATCGAAGCCGACGGTGCCATTGCGCGCCGGAGCCTCCACCTCGACCGCCTGCAGGCATCGGCGGCCCGCTTCGGCTTCAGAATAGATCGTACCGCGCTGGAAACCCAGCTATCGGGACTGAAACCCGGAACGGCGCGCAAGCTGCGGATGCTGCTGGCAAGCGACGGTTCGATTGCGATGCAGATGGCCTCGCTTGCGCCCACGCCCGGTTCGCCGGTCGAGGTCGCCATCGTCCCCCTCCCTGTCGCGCCGGACGACTGGCGCCTGCACCACAAGACCAGCGACCGCGATTTCTACGATGACGCGCGCCGCGCCACGGGAGCGTTCGAAGTGCTGTTCATCCGCCCCGACGGGCTATTGACCGAAGGCAGCTTCACCAGCCTGTTCGTGGAACGCGATGGCAGGCTTCTTACCCCGCTCTCCGCGCTGGGCCTGTTGCCGGGTGTGCTTCGAGCAGAACTTCTGGCATCCGGCCGCGCTGTCGAAGCCGCGTTGCGACCCACCGACCTCCTGGCCGGGTTCTGGATCGGCAATAGCCTCCGCGGCCTGATCCCGGCAGGCCTTGCAGCGGCTCCATAATTCCGCAGGTTCCAGACTTGCCGCACAGCGGCGGGGCCCCTATGCCACGGCCGCGCACAAGAACGGAAAGCCTGCCCATGCCCCTGCTGTCTGCTGCCATCAACCGCATCCAGCCGTCGCCGACGATTGCAGTCTCCAACAAGGCGGCCGAACTGAAGGCGGCAGGGCGGGACATCATCGCTCTGGGCGCAGGCGAGCCCGATTTCGACACGCCCGATTTCGTGAAGGATGCCGCGATCGAGGCCATCCGCAAGGGCCAGACGAAATATACCGCAGTGGATGGCACGCCCGAGTTGAAGAAGGCGATCCAGGCCAAGTTCAAGCGCGACAACAACCTCGATTACGCGCTCGACCAGATCAGCGTGAACGTCGGCGGCAAGCAGACCATCTTCAACGCCATGGTCGCAACGCTCGACCCGGGCGACGAAGTCGTGATCCCGGCCCCCTATTGGGTGAGCTACCCCGATATCGTGCAGTTCTGTGGCGCGACGCCCGTCATCGTGCCCTGCCCCATCGACACCAATTTCAAGCTGCTGCCCGAACAGCTGGATGCCGCCATCACGCCCCGCACGAAGTGGGTGTTCCTGAACTCCCCCTCCAACCCGACGGGTGCTGCTTACTCGATTGCCGAGCTGAAGGCGCTGGCAGACGTGTTGCTGGGCCACCCCCATGTCTATGTGATGACAGACGATATGTACGAGCACATCGTCTATGATGACTTCAAGTTCGCAAGCCTCGCCGAAGTCGAGCCCCGGCTATATGACCGGACGCTCACGGTGAACGGCGTCTCCAAGGCTTATGCGATGACAGGATGGCGCATCGGCTTTGCCGGTGGCCCGCGCCCCATCATCAAAGCGATGGCGAAGATTCAGTCGCAAAGCACATCCAACCCCTGCTCGATTGCCCAGGCTGCGGCAACGGCTGCCTTGAACGGCCCGCAGGATTTCCTTGCCGAGCGCAACACGGTGTTCCAGGGCCGGCGCGACCTTGTCGTATCGATGCTGAACCAGGCAACCGGCCTCAGCTGCCCGCGCCCCGAGGGGGCCTTCTATGTCTATCCGGATTGTTCGGGGATGATCGGCATGACAACCCCGCAGGGCGCAATCCTGCACACCGACGAAGATGTGGCCGCCTATCTGCTGGAAACCGAAGGGGTCGCGGTGGTCCACGGCGCAGCGTTCGGTCTCTCGCCGGCCTTCCGCATAAGCTATGCTACCTCGACAGAAGCGCTGGAAGACGCTTGCACCCGAATCCAGCGCGCTTGCGCAGCGCTGGTCTGAAACCACCGCCGGACACGTACGACAAACAAGCGTGCAATGACAGGTTCACCCAGCGCGTATAGGTTGGCACCATGCACATTCTGAACAAACCCGCCTGGTCCCTCAGCGAGCGCGACGCGACCTCCGAGACGCTCTTTGCCAACCGCCGGACCGTCGTGGCGGGAATGGCCGCTGCCGGGCTGCTTCCGTCGGCCGCATCAGCATCAACCGATGTCGCGAAACTCGCGCCGCTGAAGTCCCGCCGGACCATTGCGACGGATGAGACCCCTACACCGCTCAATGCGGTCACCACCTACAACAATTTCTATGAGTTCGGGCTCGACAAGGACGATCCTTCGCGCAACGCCCATACGCTGAAACCAAGCCCGTGGGCGCTGAAGGTCGGCGGACTTGTCAGCAAGCCGCTTACCATCGATGTCGACCGGTGGATCGCAAAGGCCCCGCTGGAAGAACGCATCCTGCGCCTGCGCTGCGTGGAGGGCTGGTCGATGGTCATCCCATGGGTGGGCTTCTCGCTATCGGCGCTCATCAAGGCGGTCCAGCCGCTGGGCAGCGCGAAATATCTGCGGTTCACCACGCTCGCAGATGAAGCGCAGATGCCCGGCGTCCGCTTTCCCGCACTGGACTGGCCCTATCGCGAAGGGCTGCGGATCGATGAGGCGATGAACCCGCTCGCCACGCTGGCGGTCGGGCTTTATGGGCGCCGTCTGCCGAACCAGAACGGCGCTCCGCTCCGGCTCGTGGTCCCCTGGAAATATGGCTTCAAGTCGATCAAGTCGATCGTCGCGGTGGACTTTGTCGAACGCCAGCCCCTAACATCCTGGAACCAATCCCAGCCGTCAGAATACGGGTTTTACTCCAACGTGAACCCCGATGTGGACCACCCGCGCTGGAGCCAGGCGACCGAGCGGCGCATCGGCGAATTCCGCCGGCGCGAAACACTGCCATTCAATGGCTATGGCGAACAGGTCGCGGGCCTTTACAAGGGGTTGGACCTGAAAAAATTCTTCTAGTGGCAGCAACCGTGCCCACAAAGGCGGCACGCCCGCTGAATGTGCCGCCTCCCTGGCTCAAGCCCGCCGTGCATGCGCTGGTTGCAATGCCACTGGTCTGGCTCGCCATCGGCTGGGCAGAGCTTCTGTGGTTCGACCCGGCGTCGCTCAGCCTGTCGGCCGAACCCGTGGCCTATACCCACAACGGCCTTGGGCTGATGGCGCTTCGCACTCTGATCTTCGCGCTGGCAATCACCCCGACTTACAAGCTCACAGGGTGGACGCCAATCATGTCATTGCGCCGGATGCTTGGCCTGTGGGCCTTTGCTTACGGCGCACTGCATCTGGGCTTCTACCTGCTGATGGAACTGGATTTCAGCCTCGCCCTGCTGTGGAAGGAAGCGATGAAGCGCAACTTCATCCTGTTCGGCCTGCTCGCCTTCCTCGCGATGCTGCCGCTCGCGGCCACCAGCACGCGGTCGGCCATCCGGCGCATCGGCGGGCGCAACTGGCAGCGGCTGCACCGGCTGGCCTATCTCGCCGGGATCGCGGCCGTCGTCCACTTCATCCTGCGGGTGAAGGGCTTCCAGCTCGAGCCGTGGGTCTATCTCAGCCTGTTGCTCGTGCTGCTTTCGTTGCGCTTCATGCCCAATCGAAAACGGGCCACCCGCGCCAGCCGGCAACCCGTCTGAGCGGTCCCGACGGATTGGCTGCAACCGGTTCATCCGACCACATCAGAACGGGCAGATCGCTCACATCGTCCGACACGAATTTCACATGGGCGGGCCGTTCGGGCAGGCTTGCCAGGATCATCCGCAACTTCCCCATCTCGTAACAATTCTCGCCACGGATGCGGGGCGTCAGGATATCCCCCTCCCAGATGTTTTCGGTCGCAACGATCCGCTCGATCCCCCATCCGGCCGCCAGGGCTTCCACGAAATAGCGGCAGCTCGCCGTCGCCAACACGGGTTCCATTCCCGCCGCACGGTCCGCCGCGATACTGTCCAGCGCGCCCTGCAATGTGGTTCTCGCGCCAAAGCCGGCCGCAAAGCGCGCTGCCGCCCGCTGCACCGTTGCGCGCGGAACCCGTCTGCCCATCATCAGGCGCTGCGCCGCTTCCTTCAGGCCCTTGCGGTCCGTCAGGCCCAGCGTGAAAGTGAACAGCGGCACCAGCATCAAGGGGGCCAGCAGCAACCGCGCCGGTGCTTCGGTGCGGGCAAAGAAAAGCAGCCAATGCGCCCAGCTCGACCGGCGCGTCATCGTCTTGTCCATATCGTAGATGGCGATCTTCATATCGGTCCGTCCCCGGTCATAGGCCCGCGCTCGTCAGTCCTGCCGCGGATTGCGGTCTCGCCAGGTGGCTGGCGGCACGCGATCCTTCTCCGCAAGGCGCCACAGGCCGCGCCCGGCCTTGCGTGCTGAATCCTGCCCGGCACGAATGCGGCTGTCGCGCATGTAGCGGCTGAACGCCCAGGCGTGGCCCTGCTCCGTCATCGCCGCGTTCACATAGGTCCGCCCCGCCCAGACCTTGCCGACCAACCGGCCGTAGGCATCCCGGTCGGTCACTTCCACCCGGACGCGCTGGCCCTGCACCATTCGCCGCAGCGCCGAGCGGGACTGAATTCCCCACGGCTGCGCCAGTTCCGGCGCATCGATCCCCGCCATCCGGATCTCGCTCGTGCGTTTCACGTCCTGGCGCTCCACCATCAGGGAATCGCCATCCTTCACGCGCACCACCCGGCCCTCGAACACCGCAAGATTCGGCGCCGCCAAGACAGCCGGAGCAGCGATCATCATCAGCAAGGCAGGAACAAGGTGGCGGATCATCGGTTCCTCCCTTGCATGGGCAGCGCCCGATATGCAAAACCCATGCGGCCCGGTCGCAACCACCGGCCCGGAGGAGCGCCCCATCCGAATGTCCGACGCGCCCGCCGCCGCCAGTGCCTCCCTTGCCCGCGAAGGACGTCGGCTCGTGCTCGCAGGCCGGTTGACGATCTCCCAGGCGCAAACGCTCGAGGACGACATGGCTGCCGCCCTCGAAGAGCTGGACGGTCCGGTCACGCTGGACATTGCGAACGTCGAGCGGATCGACACGGTGGGCGCGTGGCTCCTCTACCGGTTGCTGCGCGACCGCCCCGGCAGCACGCTGGAAGGTGCCAGCCCCGATGCCGAGCGGCTGGTGGCGGAAGTGAAGGCGGCAGACACCCCCTGCGCTATCCGCCCCGAACCGCACCCCTTCGCCCAACGCGAGCTTGAAAAGCTGGGCGCCTACATGATCGAATTCTTCCACACGATCGGCGCCAGTCTGGCCTTTGTCGGCATCACGCTCATCGCGGCGTGGCGCGTCCTCATCAGCCGGCGGGGTTTTCGCTGGAATTCCGTGTTCATCCAGATGGAGCAGACCGGGGTCAATGCGCTGGGCATCGTGGGCCTGATGAGCTTCCTGATCGGCATTGTCATCGCCCAGCAGGGCGCCGTGCAGCTACGCCAGTTCGGCGCGGATGTTTTCGTTATCAACCTCGTCGGGCGGTCCACGTTCCGCGAGCTCGGGATCCTGCTCACAGCCATCATGGTGGCGGGCCGGTCCGCGTCGGCCTTTGCCGCCCAGATCGGCGCGATGAAACTGGCCGAGGAAGTGGACGCGATGCGCACCATCGGCCTCGATCCCGTCGAGGTGCTGGTCCTTCCCCGCGTCATCGCGCTCATGATCATGCTGCCGCTGCTGGCTTTCTTCGCGTCCGTGCTCGCTGTCATCGGCGGCGGCCTCTTCACCTGGGTCTCGCTCGACATTCCGCCCGCCACCTTCATCCAGCGTATCCGCGAAGTGGTCCCGATGTCGGATTTCTGGATCGGCCTGTCGAAAGCGCCGGTGTTCGGCCTCGTGATCGCGGTCATCGGCTGCTTCCAGGGCTTCCAGGTGTCGGGCAACGCTGAATCCGTAGGCTATAGAACCACGCTTGCCGTCGTGCAGTCGATCTTCCTGGTGATCGTCCTCGATGCCTTCTTCGCCGTCTTCTACACCCAGCTCGGGTTCGACTGATGGCCCTGGCGCTGCCTGCAGCAGCAAGCCCGATCATTTCGGTGCGCGGCCTTGTGAACCGCTTCGGCGAACAGACCGTGCACGATGGCCTCGATCTCGATGTGATGTCAGGCGAAATTCTCGGCGTCGTCGGCGGCTCGGGTTCGGGAAAGTCCGTTCTCATGCGCTCCATCATCGGTCTCCAGGTGCCGGACGAAGGCACTATCGGGGTTTTCGAAAGCGAAGTCAGTGGCATCGACGCGACGGAGGACAAGGAACTCACGCGGCAATGGGGCGTTCTGTTTCAGGGCGGTGCACTGTTTTCGGGCCTGACCGTGGCCGAGAATATCCTCGTTCCCTTGCGGGAGTATTTTCACTTGTCCGAAACCCTCATGGCGGAAATCGCATCGTACAAGATCGCGATGGTCGGGCTCCCGGCCGATGCCGGCCCGAAATACCCTGCCCAGCTGTCGGGCGGGATGAAGAAGCGCGCGGCGCTTGCCAGGGCGCTGGCACTGGACCCGAAATTGCTCTTTCTCGATGAGCCCACGGCCGGTCTTGATCCGATTGCCGCAGACGGGTTCGACACGCTGATCCGCACCCTTGCGGAAACCATGCAACTGACCGTGTTCCTGATTACACATGATCTCGACACACTGCACGCCATCTGCGACCGGGTAGCCGTGATAGCCGACAAGAGGATCATTGCCGTGGACACGGTTTCAGCGCTCTCGAAGCTTGATCACCCTTGGGTGCAGGAATATTTCAACGGCCCACGCGGTCGCGCCGCCGCCGCAACCGCCGCGCCTGCGGCTAGGGCGGTTTTGCCGGGACAGGAACGCACCTGATGGAAAACCGCCAGTCCCACATGCTCGTTGGCGGGATCACTTTCGTGCTGATTCTTGCGCTGTTCGGCTTTATCCTGTGGCTCTCCCGCTTTTCAGGCGAAGAGCGCAGCGCGTTCGATATCTTCTTCAAGCAGTCGGTCAGCGGGCTGACCGTTGGCTCCGCCGTCAGCTTTTCCGGTGTGCCCGTGGGCCAGGTGCAACGCATCGCCCTGATGCCTGAAAGCCCGGAGTTCATCCGTGTCCGGATCGAAGTGCAACCCGAAGTCCCGGTTGTGCAGGGCACCACGGCAACGCTGCAAGGCGTCGGCTTTACAGGGGTGACGGAAATTCAGCTTACCGGCAGCGTGCGCGGCCAGCCTCCCATCGCCGATCCGGGGCCCTATGGCGTTCCCGTGATACCGGCGGCCGCATCGGGCTTCGGCCAACTCCTGGAATCCGCGCCACAGGTGCTGGAACGTGTTTCCATTTTGCTGGCAAGGCTGAATGAGGTGTTCGACGACAAGAACCGGGAATCACTGTCCGGCGTCCTGTCCAATCTTGACAAGACAACGGGCGTCATCGCCGACGAAAGCGAACAGCTTCGCCTGGCACTGCGGGAAGCGCAGACCACGATGAAGGCAGCTTCGCGCGCGGCAGACAGCTTGGCAAAGGCCGGGGAGACGGCGGACACATTGATGACGGTGGACGGCAAACCTCTGATCCAGGACTTGCGGCGCGCAGTCGTGTCGGCCGAGGCAACGCTGAAACGGGTCGAGCGGCTGAGCGAAGTGGCCGAGCCCGGAATCGTCTCGCTTTCCACTCAGACGGTACCGCAGGTGAACAAGTTGATTGCCGATCTGCGCGAGGTGACCCAGCAGATGGGGGCACTCACTGCCAAACTGGATGAAGACCCGCTCGGCGCCTTGACGGGTGGACGAAAACTGCCCGATTACCAGCCGGAGAAACAGCAATGACCCGCGCAGTGTTCATCGCCATGCTGCTGATTGTCGGCGCGTGCGGCCCGCTGGTGCAAATCGGCGGCAATGCCGTTCCGCCAGATGCGCTTTACACCGTTTCGGCAACGTCGCCCGCAGCCGTACCGGCCGGCCAGGTCACCGTGGATATGGCACGCGCTGTCAGCGTCGATATTCCAGCAGTTCCAGGTGCACTGCAGACGCTGCGGATCCCGGTGATACTATCGGACACGTCGATCCAGTATGTGCAGGCAGCCCAATGGTCGGAACAGCCCAACCGCCTGTTCCAGCGCCTGCTTGCCAATACGCTGACCCACAACGGCATCGCCGTGATCGACCAGCGCAGCAGCGGCACGACAGGCGGTCGCCGTTTGACGGGTCAGCTGATGGCGTTCGGGGTGGATATGCGGGAGGGCCAGGTGGTCCGCGTGCGCTATGACGCAACGCTTTCAGGGCCCGATGGCTTGCGACAGCGCCGGTTCGAGCGCGAAGCACCCGTCGCCCGGGTGGACGGTGCAGATGTATCGGCGGCGCTCAACGGTGCCGCAAACGCCCTTGCGGCGGATGTCAGCCGCTGGATCGGGACATCGGGCTGACAGCAGATATTGACCGACCGGACCCATAGGGCTATCCGCGCCCCTCGCTTTGCCCTCGCGCCGACGGGGATTGGCGCTGGCGGGGTAGCTCAGCTGGTTAGAGCACAGGATTCATAACCCTGAGGCCGCGGGTTCAAGTCCCGCTCCCGCCACCATGTTTCAGATAGTGAGTGTACTATTACGTACCCAACGATAATTCGACCAAGGTCTTGGGCTGCTTCGAGGGCTACGTTTGCATGTGGCGGGCTGCGCACAAAAAAAAGAGCGCGGGGTTTCCCCCACGCCCTTTATTGCCGCTGAGCGGGAACGAACCCGACAGCGCCAAGCCATCCTTATGCTGTAACAGCCGTCTGACGTTTACGTCGGGCCGCAACGCCTACCATACCGAAACCTGCAATCAGCATCGCCCAGGTTGCAGGTTCGGGAATGGCACCGGACACGTCGGAAATCGACAAACTGTATATACCGCTCCTGGGATCACCGAATGGTATTTCACTATCACCAGGGTTCGTGTAATTTTCACCATAGAGCATGTAATTTCCTGTTATGAACGTCGGACTTTCGTATGTTCCGGTCCAGAAGTTCGCGAAAGAGCCAAATTCGTACAATGAAGATGAAAAAAAGAACTCGAACCTTTCAGCACTGAAATTACTTTGATTGCTCCCATCAAGTCCATTCACTGTGATTGGAACCTGCTCAAGTCTGAAAAAATTTGTCGTAAAGAAATCGGGGGTTGGCGACTTATCCACGGTAAAGGAGATTACATCGTCCCCAGTGATCTCAAACAACACTTTGGCTGCAGATGCCGATGTGGACACGGTGAGCGCCGCAAGAGACACGCAGGTCAATGCGAGGAGCGAACGCAAAGAGGTTTTTCCGGCTTTACGCCGTGCTTCCAAATTTCCTGTGATAGATAAGCCCATTTTCAAAATCCCCCGTACAGTGACTGGTAAAGCCGCACATCTCAACCGGGCGCAGGTACCATATGGCCCGACAACATGTTCCGGTATCAAGAAAGTTTGCAGTTAAAATGCTCCCCGCATGCAAACGCGGGCAGTCCAGTGGTTGCGCCTTATCGCGCAGAACATCGCGCTGGGCCCGAAGCGGTCCTCCAGTCTGCGTGCCTGTGATACCATACAGGCCGATATTTCAGACTATGCGTCGAACGCCATGTAGAGCCGGTTTCGATCTCGACCAATCCAGCGGCTGGCAAAGGTTCGCAGGTTGCCTTTGGGAGCCATCGCGCTATCCAGCGTCCGGAGAGGATTGCGAACGATGCGCACGGGTTGGATCGCGGTTTTGGCCGGGCTCGTTCTGGGGGCGGGAGCCCCTGCTGCAATTGCGGCACGGGCGCAGGATTGGGCCATCGCCCTGCACGGCGAAGCCGGTGTGATCGAACGCGGCAGCATGACGCCTGAAGCCGAAGCCGCAGCTCGGCTGGCTCTTTCGCAAGCGCTGAAGGTTGGCGAAGACGTGCTGGCAGCAGGTGGAACGGCAGTGGAGGCTGTCGAGGCCAGCATCCGCGTTATGGAAGAGCACCCGCAATTCAACGCTGGCCATGGCGCCGTCTTCACGTCGGCCGGAACGATCGAGCTGGACGCCGCCTTCATGGACGGCCGGACGTTGGCGAGCGGGGCCGTTACCGGGGTCACCACCACGCGCAGCCCCATTTCGCTTGCCCGTACCCTGATGACGGCCGGGCCGCACGTGTTCCTTTCGGGCGAAGCGGCGGATCGCTATGCAAGCGCGAACGGGCTGGAACAGGTTCCCAACAGCTTCTTCATGACGGAGCGCCGAAAAAAGCAACTGGATGACCTGAAGCTGCAGGGCCAGGGCGCAAGCCTTAGTCCCGAGATGCGCTTCGGCACCGTCGGCGCGGTCGCGCGGGACAAGGCCGGCAACCTCGCCGCCGCCACCTCCACCGGCGGGCTGACAGGCAAGGCCCCGGGCCGTATCGGCGATGCCCCCGTCATCGGCGCAGGCACCATTGCAGACAATCGCGCCTGCGCCGTTTCCGGCACCGGCTCGGGCGAAATCTTCATCCGGACCCGCATTGCAGGCCAGATCTGTGATCGCGCCCGCTTTGGTGGCCAGCCGTTGCAGGCCGCAGCGGATGCCGCCATTGCCGAATTGGGCGCGTTGAACGGCTCGGGCGGGGTGATTGTGCTGGGGCCGAGGGGCGAAGGCCTGTTTTCGATGAACAGCGCAGGCAAGTACCGCGCCCGCGCCAGTGCCGCAGGGGTGCGCAGCATCGCCATCTACGCGGACGAGCGATGAACGATCTGCTGGATATCATGATCGTCGGCGCCGGGCAGGCGGGCGCACAAGCCGCCATCTCGCTTCGGCAGGAAGGCTTCACCGGCACCATCACGATGGTGGGCGAGGAATCTGACCTGCCCTATGAACGCCCGCCACTGAGCAAGGACTATCTGGCTGGCGAACGCACGGCAGACCGGCTGTTGCTGCGCCCGCCCGCCTTCTGGGGGGAACGGCACGTAAAAATCCTGACCGAGACCCGGATCAGCCATGTCGACCGCGGCATCGCCACCGCCGAGGATGGCCGGCTGTTCCACTATGGCAAGCTCATCTGGGCGGCCGGTGGCCACGCCCGGCGGCTTTCATGCCCCGGCGCGGACCTCGGCGGAATCCACTGCATCCGCACCAGGCAGGACGATGACAACCTCCGCGCAGACCTGCTGACGGCAACCCGCGTCGCAATCATCGGCGGAGGCTATGTGGGGCTCGAAGCCGCGGCCGTGCTTTCCAAGGCCGGCAAGTCCGTTACCGTCATCGAAGCCCAGCCGCGCCTTCTGGCCCGGGTCACCGCCCCCCCCGTGAGCGCGTTTTACTTGCAGCAGCATCGGGCGCATGGAGTCGAGGTGCTGCTGAGCGCCCAGGTCGCAGCGCTCGAAGGAGACGGGCGCGTGTCGGCCGTGGTGCTGGCCGATGGCCGCCGCATCCCCTGCGACATCGCGGTCGTCGGCGTCGGGCTGGAGGCCTCGATCGCACCGCTCGGCCTTGAAGGCACAGGCGTTGAAGTCGACGGCCACTGCCGCACCGCACTTCCGGATATCTACGCCATCGGGGACTGTGCCAGCCATATGAGCCGCTATGCAGACGGAGCGCGCATCCGATTGGAATCCGTGCAGAATGCTGTCGATATGGCGAAGGCCGCAGCCGCCCATATCGTCCACGGAGACAGTGCGCGTCCTTATGATGCCTGCCCATGGTTCTGGTCCAACCAATATGATCTGCGCCTGCAGACCGTAGGGCTGTCGATCGGCCACGATGAGACGGTTGTGCGCGGCGATCCGGCCTCCGGCGGCTGGTCCCTCGTCTATTTGCGGGCTGGCGCAGTGGTCGCGCTCGACTGCATCAACGCCGCACGTGATTTTGTGCAGGGGAAAGCCCTGGTCGAGCGGGGCGCGCGCATTGCACCTGCCCTGCTGGCCGACGCTGCCAATCCCTTGAAAACGATGGAAGGATAAAGTCCATGCACCCCATTACCGCGAAGCTGAAAGCCCGGATGAAGCTGCCGGCAATCGGCTCGCCCTTGTTCATCATATCCAACCCGGAGTTGGTTATCGCCCAGTGCAAGGCCGGAATCATCGGTTCGTTTCCAAGCCTGAACGCCCGGCCGCTGCAGCAATTCGAAGAGTGGCTGCAACGCCTTTCGACCGAACTTGGCCCGGATGACGCACCCTATGCCGTCAACCTAATCGTGCACAAATCGACCGACCGGCTCATGGACGACCTCGCTCTGTGCGTGAAATACAAGGTGCCGGTGATCATCACCTCGCTCGGCGCGCGGGAAGACGTGAACGAGGCCATCCACAGCTATGGCGGGATCGTTCTGCACGACATCATCAACAACCGATTCGCGAGAAAGGCCATTGAAAAGGGCGCAGATGGATTGATTGCGGTGGCAGCCGGCGCTGGCGGGCATGCCGGAACGCTGTCTCCCTTCGCGCTCGTCCAGGAAATCCGCGAATGGTTCGATGGGCCGCTGGCGCTGTCAGGATCGATGGCAACGGGCGAATCCGTGCTGGCCGCTGAAGCGATGGGCGCGGATTTCGGCTACATCGGCTCCGCCTTCATCGCCACGCAGGAAGCCCGCGCCGACCAGGGCTACAAGGACATGATCGTGGACTCCGCCGCATCCGACATCGTCTATTCCGATCTCTTCACCGGTGTTTCGGGAAATTACCTGAAGCCCTCCATCATCAACGCCGGGCTTGATCCGGACAACCTTCCCAAGGGCGACTATTCCACTATGAACTTCGGCTCCGGCGGCAACACCGACGCCAAGGCCTGGAAGGACATCTGGGGTTGCGGCCAAGGCATCGGCGCGGTGAAATCCGTGTTGCCGGCGGGTGAACTCGTCGCCCGGCTCGACCGTGAATATGCCGCCGCCCGAGCCCGGCTTCTGGGGGCCAGACCGGCGGCGCTCGCAGCCGAATAGGGGGTAGCAGCTGGTCCTCGCGGTGGTATCGGCCATCAGGCCGAACGCCGGTTGATCTGTTGGGCAAGCCGCGCCTTCCCGGCCCGGCGGCGCTTCCCAGGCACATGCAATCAGACGAGGTCGTCCGGCAGAAACCATGCCGGACGGCCAAATCGGCGGACCGAGGCATAGCGATAGGGAAGAACAAACCCTGTCCTTTCTTCCGGTGCGATCACCACATTGGCGTTGGCCAGATCGGCCCAATAAGCCCCGGCTTCCGTCAATCCAGGCACATCGCGCGGGCGGCAGCCCAGCAACTGGCTCCAAAGCTTGCGCCGGAACGCCTCGACAGCGTCGGGCTCTTCCCACAAGATGCCGAACTCGCTGTCCCATCCAAAGCTGCGGCCGTTGATGTTCGCAGATGAAACCAGCGCCGCGCGATCATCCGCTATCAGCAGCTTGGAGTGGACGTAGATGATCCCCGCCCCGAAAGCGGCTCCCCGATCGGATGCCACTTTGCGTTCCGCTTCGGTCATCGGGGCATTTCGGCCTAGCGAATAGAGCCCCAGCCGAGCCCCCAGTCGACGCCGCATATGGCCCAGCGCGCGGGCCTGCAACCATTCACCATGCTGATGGGCGGGATTCTTCCTCTCGCCATTGAAAGCGACCTCCTCGGGCGCCTGGGGCAGCAGCACGATCACGGCGAGTTGCGGATTGCCCCGCGCAGCCTCCACGACCCATGACGCCGCTCGACGCGAGCGGAAGAATTGCGCTTCGATATACAGGAGCTTGCGCGCCGAAAAAATCAGGCGACGGTGCGCCTGCATCAGCTCGCGCACCTGTTTCCTGGGCCGGACGGCCAGGATCCTGCCAGACCGCACCGATGCCGTCCGCAGCATCTGCGCCCGACCGGCCGCGCCCGCAATTGGCGCCGGCACTATCACCGGGTCCGGAATGCTGTCTAGTGGCTCGACCGTCAGCGTCCGTTCCGCGCCCGACATCCAGTGGCGCGTGATCTCCACGTAGCGCGGCAGCTCTGCGTTCCAGAGCCGGCGAAAATGCTCGGCCGCGTCGCCGGCGGCGGGCCCTTCTACCTGCACGCTGATATCATGCCAGGATTGCGGCGCAGGCAGCTGATGGGATCGGGTATCCCAGCGGCGCTCGTCGACGTCTATGCCGCCCACAATTGCGATGATATCGTCGGCGACGGCGAATTTGTGATGATGGATTGCCGGCCACAACCGCGGGGCGGGGCCCCTGCGAAACTGCGGCTGGCCATCCACCTTGCGGTGATAGCGCCAGAGCCCCGGGCGCACATCCATGAGCCGGTCGGCCTCTTGTGGATCGAGGCCGGCGATCGTCTTGCGAACAGCCAGCCCGATCGGCAGCCGCAGGAGCTGTCGTGGAAGCCACCCCAATTCCCCCGGATGCTGTGCGATGATCATCTCGAACCGCTCAAGCGCATCGGGGTCGAGCGTTTCCGCAATTTCGCGCATCCGGCGGAATGTCGTCCACGATCCACCGTGCAGATGGTGGGCGACCGTAGGCTCGAAATCGGCCAGCAGCAGCTTCACAACCACGCCCCGCTCGACTGTGTGGCGCAACAGCTGCCCCCAATTTTCGAGGCCAAGCGCCAGAGCGTCTGGCGAGCGCGTCGCTGTCTTCGGATCGAAAATGCGGAACGCGAGGAATAGCCGCTGCCGCGCGCCCAATGCCATTCGTTCCAATGCCGGGTACATTTCCTGCGCCAGAATCATGGGGGTGATCCGGTTCCCGTCCCTGATCGGAAACGGCGGCGCAATACCCCGCAGGCGGTGCTTCTGCGCGATCGGGAGGAAAAGGCTGTCGCGATCAGGCATTGCGCGTCGGGCCTATACCACGGCCGCGGGCCATACAATGGCGGTCCGGAATCGAGCGGCGGGCAGGCGGGGATTCTGTGGGATACCGCGCTATTTCTTCAGCCGCGTGCATGCCGCAGCAAACCATGGATTGGTGGGGCCGTGGGCGATTTTCTTGCATGCGACGGGTGATCTCGGCAACCCTTGCGGACTGGCGCTACAACAGCAGTGCCGCTACGCGGCGTTCCTCTGCAACTAGCACGTTGAAGGTCCTTGCAGCAGCCGCGCTGTCCATCGCTTCGATCCGCAGACCGCGGGCCCGCGCAGCGGCCACAAATACAGGCGCAGGCCGGAGCATGGCAGGGCCGGTTCCCAGAAGCAGCAGGTCTACCGCGTCCAACGGTGGCAGCGCGGCTGCGTCCAGCGTTTCGAACGCGAGGGGGCCCAGGCTCTGGGCCAAGGAAGCCGTCACCAGAAGTGCCGGCAGGTACAGGCGGCCCGAAACCACCCATCCCCCGCCCGAACGGCCTTCGATCCGCGAGGGCTCCGGCGACATGCGGGGGCCGTTCATGGGCGACCTTCGGCCACTGTTCGGCAGCCGGTGATCAGATCTGCCCCTGCGCCTCGTTCTTCATCTTCAGCTTTGCTTCGGGACCGGTTGCTTCGGCGGGCAGGAAGCTGTGCGGTCCTACACCCATCCACATCAAAATGGGCGCTCCGATGAAGATCGAGGAATAGGTGCCGATGAAGATGCCCAGCAGCATCGCCACCGAGAAACCGAAAAGGACCGACCCTCCGAGTACAACGAGCGTACCCAGTGCCAATACCATCGCGATGGACGTGACGATCGTGCGCGAAAGCGTTTCGTTGACAGACAGATCGAGCACCTCCTCGATCCCCATCTTGCGGTATTTTCGCAGATTTTCCCGGATTCGATCGTACACGACGACCGTATCGTTCAGCGAATAGCCCACGATGGTAAGAATCGCGGCGACGATGTTGAGATTAAACTCCAGCTGCGTCAGCGCGAAGAATCCCAGCGTCAGCGCGACATCGTGCACCAGCGCAAACAGCGCGCCGACCCCGAACTGCCATTCGAAGCGGAACCAGATGTAGATCGAGATGCCGATCATCGCAAAGAAGATGGCAAGCGCGCCATCGCGGATCAGTTCACCCGAAACCTTGCCGGACACGGTTTCAACCCGGCGGAACTGCGCATCGGCATTTTCGGCCTTGATGGTCGCCTGAACCGACTGGACAACCTTCTGCACGGCAGCGTCATCACCTTCCGGCAGCGGCAGCCGGATGGAAACCGTGTTGGGGTTCCCGAATGTCTGCAACGATCCTTCGCCCGCACCTGCCGAGCTGACGGTGCGGCGCAGATCATCGAGCTGTGCCGGCTGGTCGAAGCGCACCTCCATCATCAGGCCGCCAGCGAAATCCACGCCGAAATTCAGCCCGCGGATGGCGACCAGCGCGATGGACGCGACGATCATCGCGATGGAAACCCAGATCGCGACGTTGCGCCACTTCAGGAACTTGAAGTTCGTGTTGTCGGGGACAAGCTTCAAAAGCTTCATGGGAGCGTCCAATACAGGTTCGGGGCCATGCGCCGGATCACAGCACCAGCCCCTGCGGACGCGTGCGGCGCAGCCAAAGCGCCACCAGCAGCCTGGTCACTGTCACGGCAGTAAAAACCGATGTGACGATGCCGATGATCAGCACGACCGCAAACCCCTTGATAGGGCCGGAGCCGAACCAGAACATGATGACGGCGGCAATCGTGTTGGTGACATTGGCATCGAAAATGGTGCGCGAGGCATCTTTGTAGCCAGTCTCGACAGAGGCGATGACATTGCGCCCTTTGCGCAGCTCTTCCCGGATGCGCTCGTTGATCAGCACGTTGGCGTCAACCGCAGCCCCGATGGTCAGAACGAAGCCCGCGATGCCCGGCAAGGTCAGCGTGGCACCAAGGCCGGACATCACGCCGATAACGATGATACCGTTCAAAAACAGCGCTATCACGGAGTAAACGCCGAAGCGGCCGTATGTGAGGATCATGAAGACTGCAACGGCAAGCGTCGCGAGAATGCTGGCGATGGCGCCGGCGCGGATGGAATCTGCGCCGAGGTCAGGGCCGACAGTCCGCTCCTCGATCACCGTCAGCGCGACGGGAAGCTTGCCCGAACGCAGCAGAATCGCGAGCTCATTGGCACTTTCGGTGGTGAAATTGCCGGAAATAACCCCTGATCCGCCAAGGATCGGCTCGTTGATGCGCGGCGCCGATATCACCTGGCCATCGAGGATGATGGCGAACGGCAGCCCGACATTTTCCTGCGTCGCCTTGGCAAAGCGCTTTCCGCCGACGCTGTCGAACCGGAACGAGACAACGGGCAGGCCGTCCTGGAAGGAAGGCTGGCTGTCGATCAGCTGGTCGCCGGAAATGAGCACGCGGCGCTTCACCACGATCACGCCGCCATCCGCGTTGGGAAGAACCTGGCTTCCTGCCGGCGCACGCCCCTGTGCTGCGAGCACCGGGTCGGCGTTGGCGTCGACCAGCTTGAATTCCAGCTTGGCTGTCTTTCCCAAGAGCGCCTTCAGCGCATCGGGGTTCTGAAGACCGGGCACCTGGACGACGATCCGGGTATCGCCCTGGCGGATGATGGTGGGCTCCCGCGTGCCGAGTTCGTCAATCCGCCGCCTAATGACTTCGACTGCCTGCGTCATCGCGGCGTCGACTTCGGCATTGAAGCCCGCTGTCGTCGGGCGAAGCACCACGCGGTTGCCGTCCATCAGGTTCACATCGATATCGCGCTGGGCGGAAAGCTGCCCGATCGGGCGGGACAAGCCGCGCATGCTTTCGATCGCCCGGTCGACATCCGCCGGGTTCCGCACGGTGAAGCTGATTGCACCGTCACGAACGGACAGATCCATGTAGGGAATGGTGCCGCCATCGGACTGCCGAAGTTCCGTGCGAACAATGTCTTCCAGCGTCTCGAGACGGCCCTTCGCGATGTCGGCGGGGTCAGCCTCCAGCAGGAGATGGCTGCCCCCACGCAAGTCAAGGCCGAGGTTCAGCTGCTTGGCGGGGATGCTGGACGGCAAGCTGGCAGCCTGCTGCTCCGTCATGAGATTGGGAAGCGCCAGAACCGCACCGAACAGCACGGTCAGTGCGATGGCCCAGATCTTCCAGGGCGGAAAGTCCTGCATGTCGGGGCGTCAGGCCTTGGCGTCGTTGGCAGGCGCTGCCGTTCCGCGCGGCGTTACGCTGGTAAGCGTGGACTTGATGGCCTTCACCTTCACCGTCGGCGAAAGCTCGATCTCCACCTCCTGGTCGGTCACCTTCAGGACACGCCCCACAAGCCCGCCGCCTGTCACGACATCGTCGCCCTTCTTCACGGCATCCACCATTGCGCGATGTTGCTTCTGGCGCTGCTGCTGCGGGCGGATGATCAGGAACCAGAAAATCACGAACAGCAAGATCAGCGGCACGATCTGGATCAGGAAGCTCGAGGTGCCACCCGCGGCTCCGGCAGCGCTCTGGGCATAGGCTGGGGTCGAGAACATGAAGCAATTTCCCTAATGGATGAAAGTCTGGTGGATTACCGTCTGTTGGCCGCGCTTACACGGCCATCCGGGGGAATTCAAATAGGCCGTTTTTCAAATGGGCGCACATTCGCTAGGCACACGTTCATGAACAGCATGAATCCCGAGCTTGCGGAGCGGATCGCCGATGCGCTGGACCGCCTGGCACCCCCTGCCCCGCCCGAAGCCGACGCAGAAAGTGGTCGCCATTTCCGCTGGGACGGCTGCCGCCTCAGCGCCGTCACCAGCGCAAATGCCCTGCCGCTGGAGCGATTCGCTGGCGTCGAAATCCAAAAGGCCGCGCTGATGCAGAATGTCGGCGCCCTGGCCAAGGGGGCAGCTGCGCACGACATGCTGTTGTGGGGCGCGCGTGGTATGGGGAAATCTGCCCTTGTCCGCAGTGTTGCCGAGGCGCGCTCGGTCGCGCTGGTGCAGGCCGCGGGCGACCAGTTGGCCACATTGCCAGACCTTTTCGGCCGGCTGGAGCAAAATGCGCGGCCCTTTATTCTGTTCGTGGACGATCTCGCCTTTGCCGCGACCGATCCAAGTGTCCGCCTGCTTCGGTCCGTGCTGGATGGCGGGATTGCCGAACGACCGGCAAATGTCCGCCTCGCTGTCACGTCAAATCACCGCCATCTGGTCGAACGGGAAGCGACGGACGCCCGCCATGCCCGGGATTCGACCGACGACCAGCTCGCCCTCGTCGACCGCTTCGGCCTTGTGCTCGGCTTTCACGCGCCCGATCAGGATTGCTATCTCGCCATGGTCCGCAGCCATCTGGGCGCCGAAGGGCTGGATTTCGTACCCGAGGATGCAATTGCCTTTGCGCTCGCGCGGGGCGGCCGGTCCGGGCGGACGGCCTGGCACTACCGCACCGAAGTTCTGGGCAGAAAAGCCGCAGACTGAAGCTTTCACTTGTATATGCGAATAATTCGCAATAGCGTCTTCCCGACTCGTTCGCAGGAGACACGCAGTGCACGCCCGGACCCCCTTCGCCTTCGCCCCGCCACCGGTCGCAACCCTGTGCGAAGAGGCCCGCATCTTTCTCAGGGCGGCCCGGATATGGGTGCTGCTGGCGCGCAGCGGGCACAGCCCGCGCCCTTCGCTACAAGCGCTTCTGGGCCCGGCGGCAGCGCGCTTTTCGCTGCTGATGGACACCATCATCGCCCCCTGGCCGGACCCGTTCACGACGTTCCCGCCTTGCTCCGTAATGCTCTCTCCCGATGAACACGGGCTGCTTACGCTGCTGGCGCTGGCCGAGGCAGATGATGAAGCCGGTTTCCACGTCTGGCTATCGGATATCCTTCCCGAACCCGACCGCAAGCGCCTGTGGAGCGCTGCCTGCCGGATGATGGCCGAACGGATCGGGGCAGCGTGATGCACCACGGACGAGACCCGCGCCAGAGCGGGTCTCGTTCTGGCGACATCAGAAAGGTCGCTCCATCTATCTGTTTTTCCGGGTGGGTTTCCGATGCTGGTGACCACAGACACGGAACATGCTCTAAAGCCCCCAGAAGCCGAAGATGTCGTGATCGGCGGCCTGCGCGCAGGCTCCGCGTGTCATCTTCAGGAACAGCGCGCCTCCTCGGTCCGGCCGCCCACCGAGGCGCTACGCCACCAATTTCCGGCGTCGGCGTGCGGCTGCACCCACAACCCCGAAGCCCGCGATCATCATCGCCCAGGCTGCTGGCTCGGGGACGACTGGCGGTTGGACGAAGGAACCGCATGCGGCGTCGCCAATGCTCACCTGATTGGTGTCCATCGTGACCGCACCATTGCGCGCCAGTGCCCGGCCGCAGCTGATGTTAGCGCCCGTATTGAGCGTGATGCTGGTGAGCGCCATGATGTTGCCGGCGAATTCGGTGCCGGTGCCCAGTGTGGCCGAGCTTCCTACCTGCCAGTAGAGCGTCTCGCCAAGACCGCCATTGATGAACGCCACGGACGAAGCGCTAGCGGTGGTGAGCGTGCTGCCGATCTGGAACAGGAAGACGGCGGTGTCGTCACCTTCCGAATCCAGCGTCAGGGTGCCAGTAAGCTGGGCGGAGGTGTCAAAGCAGTAGCTGCCCGCCGTCAGCGTCAGCCCGCCGAGATCCTGGCCGGTAAGGTTGGTGCCGCACAACGCCCCGGCTGCCGCGACATAGGCCATCGTCAGATCAGACTGGGCTTGCTGGGCCGTGGCCGTTCCGGCCTCGGTCGAGCCATTGGTGACGATGCCGGGCGGGAAGCCGGTGATCGCCGTTCCCGGCCAAACTCCAAGATTGCCATTAACAACCGTCGGGCCGGTGTTAGTTACCGTCGAGCCGCCAAGGACCGCAAAGGATCCGGCGGTGCCAAGATCAATACTGGAAACTGCGCTACCAGACGTTGCAGCCAAGAGGGCAGCAAGACCCCCGACAAGTCTTAATATCTCCAGCTTTCCCATCGTGTGTCCACGCTGAAACAATGCTGCTGACGGGGGTGACATGATCTGAAACATAAGTGCCTCCTTAAATGCCCTAGAGAGAATCATTTTCATCCGACCCGCGATTTGTGTATCATAGTCTTTGGGGGTGCGACAATCGAGAAACTCATACGTTTTCGGCCTAAGCTGATCGCGCTGTCATACTTGGCGGCATTGTCGAATACGAAGGCTGCGATTTGGTCGGAAATTTCGGTGACAGTGCACTAAATCGGGATCGCATTGCAATTCCGGTAAAACCATCCTTAATCGCCTCCCCCTACATCGCGATAGGCCTGAACCAATATACGGCGTCGGGCCCGATCACGCCCGGCTATCCGATATCCGGGGAGACAATATGCATTTTTCAGGCGGCAAGCAGCCTGTGCAACGCGATGAAATGTGTAGGTGTGCCCGGATTGTTGTGCTGTCGATCATTTGCAGGTTGGGATTGCCGCCCCCGCTGTCATTGAAGGCTTCCAGCACCAACTCCCGTAAACCGGACAGGGTCCAACGCCGGAACTGTCGGTAAACCGACGACCATTTGCCAAAGTGCTCGTGCAGATCGCGCCAGGCAAAACCCGTCCGCGCAATCCAGAAAATTCCATCGAGAACAAGGCGGTGGTTCCTCGGGCGACGGCCGCTGCGCCCACCGCGCTCGATTACAAAAGGCTCAAGGCGAGACTATTCCTCGTCGCTCATCAAACCGCGTATCAATATGGCCTCCGCAAAAGCCACGTTGGATCAGATATGGGCCTTGTTGGGAATCCCGTTCGTCAACATTTCCTAGCGTTTCCCCCCGAACATCTGCCGACCGGCGAGGTCCAGCATGATCTCCTCGCTGCCGCCACCGATCGCGTTCACCCGCACTTCTCGGTAGATCCGTTCCACCTTCGAGCCGCGCAGATAGGATGCACCGCCCAGCACTTGCGCTGCTTCGCGCGCCACCGCCTCCAGCGTCCGCGTCGCCTGCACCTTCAGCATGGCATAGCTTGCAGGATCACCTGTTCCGTTGCGATGCTGATAGGCAAGCAGGTCCACCCAGGCCTGGGTCGTGTCGATCTGGCGCACAAGGTCGGCAAGCTTGATGCGGATGGACTGGTGGCCGATAAGCGGCTTGCCGAAGGTTTCGCGCTGCTGGGCATAGTCCACCGCCTCCTGCAAGGCGACACGCGCCATCGCCATGCAGCCGTGCGCCATGCCCAGCCGCTCGGAATTGAAATTGCGCATGATGCCGAGGAAGCCGCCATTCTCCGGGCCGATGAGGTTCTCGGGCGGAACTTCCACGTCTTGGAAGTAGACAGCCGCCGTATCCGAACAATGCCAGCCCATCTTCTCCAGCCTGGTGCGCGATACGCCGGGCCTGTCCGTCTCGATAAGCATCAGCGATATCCCGCCCATGCCCGGCCCGCCGGTCCTCACAGCGACAGTCATGTAATCGGCGCGCATGGCCGAAGTGATGAACATCTTGGAGCCGTTGACGACATATTTGTTGCCCTGCTTTTCGGCGCGGGTCTTCAGCTGGGCCACATCCGACCCACCCGAGGGCTCGGTGATGGCGAGCGAGATGATCTTTTCGCCGGCCAGCACTTCGGGTGCTATCCGCCGCTTCATCTGCTCCGAACCCAGCGCCAGAATCGGCGGCAGCCCGATGCCGTGTGTCATCAGGCTTGCGCCAAGGCCGCCGGCGCCGGGCGCCGCCAGTTCCTCAGACTGGGTGAGCGCGTGGAAAATGTCGAACCCCTCGGAATGGCCGCCGAACGCCTCGGGATAGCCAAGGCCAAGGATTCCCGCCGCAGCCGCCTTCTTGTGCAGCGCGCGCGGCAGCTCGCCGTCACGCTCCCACTGGTCGATATGCGGATCCACCTCGGTCTCGATGAAGCGTCGTACCGAATGGGCAACAGCATCGTGGGATTCATCATAGAATGGCGATTTTGCGCGCCAGCGTTCGAACAGTCTCATTGCGTCCTCCGTCGAGCCCACGCTAGCAAGCGCGGACGAAGGGGAACAGACTGATGAAATTCCTGATTGCGGCCGGCCTCGTTCTGGCAGGTCCCACCACCCTGTTCGCGCCGGCAACGCCGGTTTCGGCCCGCGAAGCGGCCCGGCCAGACGATATCTACCAGCTTTCCCTGGTAACCGACCCGGATGTCGCCGCCGATGGCCGCCGCGTGTTGTTCACCCGCGCCGCCTTCGATCGCGGCACGGACCGGCGCACGGCTGAGCTGTGGCTGGCCCATCTGGATGAAACCGGCAAGGTCATCGACAAGCGGCTGCTGGTCGGGCGAGATGTCGGCCCGCGCGCGGCAAGCTTTTCACCGGATGGATCGCGCATCGCCTATGTCGCGCAGCATCTGGGCAAGGCGCAGATCCATGTGATGGCGCTGGCCGACGGGATTGGCCGGCCGTTGACGACAGCCGATCTCTCGCCCGGCACGCCACGCTGGTCTCCGGACGGGACCCGGCTGGCATTCGTCGGCCGGGTCGACGCACCGCCGGTTTCCATTCCCGGAATGCCCGAAAAGCCCAAGGGCGCAGACACCGCGCCCGACCCCAAGATCATTACAGACCTGTTCTGGCGGGCAGATGGCGCAGGCGAACGCAAGCAGGGCGCCACGCACCTGTTCGTGGCCGATACGATAACCGGCGCCGTCACCCAATTGACCACCGGAGACGCGGACCGCGTGGGACAGGATGGCGGCCTTAGCTGGACGCCGGACAGCCGCACCATCGTCGCCCCTTTTACAGTGGACCCGATCAACGGCCCGCGCGAGATCGACCTTTACCTTTACGACGCCGCCGGCACGAAAAAGGCCCCGGTTCAGCTGACCAACCGCCCGGGAAGCGAGTTCCAGCCCCAGGTCTCCCCCGATGGGCAAACCATCGCCTTCCTCGGCAGCGCCGCTTCGGCCGAGTTCTATGACATGCCGGACCTGTGGACGGCCCCCCTTTCGCCCGGCGCCGCTCCGCGCAAGCTTTCGGCCTCGCTCGATCGCCCCATCACCGGCCACAGCTGGCGCGAGGATGGCGGCGCGATCCGGGCACTTTATCACGACGAGGGCGTGACCCGCGTCTCCGAGATCAATGCCGCCACCGGCGCCAACCATGTTCTTGTGCCCGTCGTCGGCGGAACCAGGCTCTACCTCCCATCGGCAGGCGGCGATTTCAGCGCTGCAAATGGCACCATCGCCTATACCAGTGCCTTCACGGACAGGCCCGCAGGGCTGGGCATCAGCCGGGGCGGGGGGGAAAGCGGCGCTATCGATTTCAACGCGGCCTGGGCGCAAACACGGCTGCCCAGCCGGATCGAGGAGATCAATGTGGCCAGCCGGGCAGACAGCCGGCGGGTGCAGGGTTGGGTCGCCTTTCCGCCCGGGTTCGATCCCAAAAAGCGCTACCCGATGATCCTCGAGATCCACGGCGGCCCCAACACCGATTACGGCCCCTTTTATTCAATCACCCACAGCCTTTATGCCGCTGCCGGGTACATCGTGCTGTTCACCAACCCGCGCGGGTCTATCGGCTATGGGAGGGTCTTTGCGAACCTCATCACCAACGCCTATCCGGGGCAGGATCATGACGACCTTATGACCATGGTCGATACGCTGGGCGCCCGGCCCTATGTCGATGGCCGCAACCTGTTCATTGGCGGAGGATCGGGCGGCGGCGTGCTCACCTTGTGGGCGATCGGCAAGGAACCCGGCAAGTTCCGCGCCGCCGTGGCTCTCAGGCCTGTGGTCGACTGGACCGACCAGGTGACAACGTCTGATGGAACCGCCTTTTTCATGAAGCACTGGATGGGCGCAAAGCCCTGGGAAAAGCCCGACCTGTATTTCAGCCGCTCGCCCTTCAGCCTCGTCGGACAGGTGAAAACGCCGACCCTGCTGATCACCGGGGAGCAGGATTATCGCACCCCCATCAGCCAGACCGAGCAGTATTTCGGAGCACTGAAGCTGCGCGGCGTGGACACAATGATGATCCGCCTACCCGGCGCGGGCCACGGCATGGGCCGGCCATCCCAGTGGCTGCAATCCATCCTGGCGCCGATAAGCTATTTCAACGAGCGCAAGGCCAGATAGCAAGGCCCCTCAACGCTCAGCCCCCCTTGGGCTCAGCGGTTGGTGAGGAGATCAGCCTTCGCCGGTTCGCTGGGCACGGCCTGCAATGTCGGTGGCGCGGGTGTCGACGTTTCATAGCGGTGGCTCAAGCGCCCCTCGATCCGGCTTCCCTGCTCTATGGTCAGGCTTTCATAGGTCACGTCGCCGGTGATCCGGGCGCTGGCCTGAATAATGAGCGCGCGCACAATGATCGATCCATCCACCGTGCCCGCCAGCCTCGCCGTTTCGGCAGAGACTGCGCCATGGATCACGCTCTCTGGCCCCTGCACCAGGCTTGCACAGGAAACATCGCCCTCCACCCGCCCTTCCAGATGCAGGTCCACGCTGGCCGAGATATCGCCCCGCACCACCACATCCCCGCCAAGGACGGAAAAGGTCGACTGGCGTGCGCCGGCTGCGGCCCTAGCCGGCGGCGAGGCTGCGGACACGGCTTCCGGCGTCGGCTTTGATTTCGAGAACATAGGGGTTGGCCTCCAGGAAACGGCGCGGGTTGACGGCGACGCCGTTCACCCGAACCTCGAAATGCAGGTGCGTGCCGGTTGACCGCCCGGTGGATCCCATCAGCGCGATCTGCTGTCCGGGCTCCACCGCCTGCCCCTCGCGCACGTTGAACCCGGCAAGGTGGGCATAGCGGGTCATGATGCCATGGCCATGATCGACATCGATCACGTTGCCATAGCCGTTCATCACCCCGGCAAACTTGACCCGCCCGGCGGCAGCGGTGCGGATCGGCGTGCGGTGCGCACCGCGGAAATCAAGGCCGCTGTGCATGGCGCGCTGGCCATTGAACGGGTCGAACCGATAGCCGAAGCCGCTGGAAAGCTCCATGCCGTCAGTCGGCATGTCCGAAGGGAGCGCAACGAGCAGTGCCTCCATCTGCTCCATCCGGCCCAGTTCTTCAGCCAACCGGCGCACGGCCGCATCGCGGACAACCAGGCCGGACGAAGCGCGATAGGGCACGAACGGGCCACCCTGCGCACCGTTGCCATTGGGCCGAAGCCCGACTGTCAGCAGCGCCGCTTCAGCCCGCCCGACCCGCCGCGCGACCGCCTCCGTCATCTGCTGGACGAACCGGTCCTGGCGCGTAGCCATCTTCTGCATCCGGTCGACCTGTTCGAATGCGGCCCGTGCTTCCGCGGTCGGACCCGCCGATACGGCGGGAGCCCGCCGAGGCGGTGCATCTGCCGCGCCGGTCGCTTCGTCTTCTGAGGCCGCCTCGCTTTCGGAGGTCACCCCGCTCTCGGCAGGCGCTTCGCCCGTGTCGTCATGCGCCAGCGCCTTGGGGTCATCCCCGAAGTGCGCCTTGAACAGCGCCTCGATAGTATCCTGCCGGGCGTCGAGCGTGTCAGCAATTCCCACCACCGTCTGCCGTTCGGCTGCAACACGGGCTTCCGCATGGCCGAGCGCAACCGCGCGGGCGGCGACTTCGCGCGTGTTCCAGCTTGTCCATGCCTGCCAACCCAACAGGCCTATGGTCGCCAACAACCACGTCGCCAAAACCGCCAGGACTACCGTTGCGACCCGGCGCTGCAGAGCGGCGCTCAACTTCAGAAACCGGACCTGTCCGCCAGTGCGGACAAAGATTTCATGGTCGCGGAACAGGGCGTTCCACGTATCATGAACGGAATTCGTGCCAGAAACGGGTTTCCAGCGCTGCGACAATGGCACCAGGTGCGACCCCTGATTCTTTGGTCTGCTAAAGAAGCACCGGCGGTAGCAGGCGAAGACAGGGACTCCGATTCAGCAGCCGCGAAAGTGTGACGAGCCGAACCGGATTCGCGATAGAATGTTAAATATTGGTGAACCCTTTTCGATTCCAGCCGGATTCAACCATCTGCCGTCAGGAATTCTGGCCTTTCAGCCGTTCGCCATATTTCTGCATGAACTTGCGCACCTTGGGGCTGACGACCGCGCTGCAATAGGGATTCCCGTCCCCTACCCGGTCGAAATATTCCTGATGTTCATCCTCAGCGGTCCACCACGGTCCTTCGGGCTCGATGGTGGTCACGATGGGGGCCTGCCAGTCGGCTTGCGAACGCCCGATGGCAGCCCGCGCTTCGGCCTGCTGCTCCGCCGAATGCGGGAAGATCGCCGACCGATACTGTGTGCCCACATCGCCGCCCTGGCGGTTAAGCTGCGTCGGGTCGTGCGTGGCCATGAAAATGTCGACGAGGTCGGCGTAGGGGATCGCTGCGGGGTCGAAAACGATGCGGACTGCTTCGGCATGCCCGGTCTGCCCGGCGCACACCTGCTTGTAGCTAGCCCAGTCCACATGGCCGCCGATATAGCCGCTTTCGACCGACTGAACACCGCGAAGCCGGTCGAAGATCGCTTCTGTGCACCAGAAGCAGCCGCCAGCGAAGGTGGCAGTTTCCAGTCCGGCTTCCGCGCCGCCATCCTGTACCATGCTGTTCCTTTCTTCGACCTTCATTGAACGCCACAAGTGGGTGAACGGATGGCCACTGACAATGGGGTGTGCGCACAAAAAAGGGCCGGCGGGTTTGCCCAGCCGGCCCCTTTCGGTTGGTTGTCGATCAGGCCGAGACGGCTGTCTCGCGGCGACGGCGCAGCGCGCCACCGACGAGGCCGAAACCGGCAATCATCATCGCCCAGGTAGCAGGTTCAGGCACCACGGAATTGATGAACTTCTCGTGTATGTAGATCGGAACATAGCCGCTGAACTCACCCCAGCCGCTGTTCAGGCCACCGCCGAAATCGCCAAAGTTCGGGCCGAAGCTGAGACCATAGGAATTCACCGAGGCCAGTTTGCCATTGACGAAGCCGGGGCCGCCGGAGTCGCCACCGGCAATTCCGACTTCACGGGCACCGACGCCAGTTCCGCAACCGAAACCGGCCGATGCGCCGAGAGCCCCGGCTATCAGGCAGGCCGTGTCATTGGCGTCGAGACCGTTATCGAAGTCCGACACGAAGGAGAGTTCGATCTCGGCCGTACCGAAAAAGTTCTCGCCATCAATTATGTCGGTGAAGAAACCACCGAACTCGTTGTTGCCCCACGCGTAATCATAGAGATTGTCGCCTTCGCGAAGTCGGCCAGCGCCAAGGTTCGCCCCGACAGCGCCACCGACATCGGACCGACGACCAAAGCCTGCAACATTGAATTCGGTTCCCGAAAGATCACCTTCGGTGAACAGGCTGTAGCTCGTTGCAAAGGACGGTGCGGCTTCGCCCAGACGAAGTACGGCAATGTCGTTCTGGTCGATGACTTCGCCGCTGTAGTTCGGATTGACATAATAGCGGGTGATATCGATCGCGACGACATCTGGGCCGGCAAGAAAGGGAATGACGTCAGGATTAGAGCCCGAATAGAAATAGGCCGTCGTCTTGATGGGGTTCGCTGTGCCAGCACCGTCGCTGACGCAGTGAGCGGCCGTCACGATCGACCGCGTTCCGACAAGACTGCCCGAGCAGATGAACGCGGCACCACCCTCATATTCCATGATCAGCGTCACCACACCGCGCTTCTGCGGCTGGGTCGGGAAGTAGATCGGGTTGCCGCCTCCAAAGACCGTCGCCGTCGACGTCTGGCCGACGATCCGGCTCTGCGCTTCCCAAGTAAATCCGTCCTTTGAGCCGGACGCAACCTTCGTCTGCGATTGCGCGGCAGATGCGAGCGCCAGCGGCGCAACCACAGCCAGGCTCAAATATTTCCAGTTCATCATGATATGCCCCTCGTTCAGTATATGCCCCACGCCAGCGGGCAAGCCCGATGACTATCCGCACGGTAAGTCCGCAAAAACCTGCATGCAAGCGTGTTAGGTTAATGCGTGCTAGTATTTAGACAGTGCGGCAAAGATTCCTTATGAACCACAGAATGATGCGCGCGGTTCGGGGCAGCCGATCGTCAGGAGTGTCGCAGCCGGCAGACCGGCACGACTCCGGAACGGAGAAAGCCGATTGCGGTTTCCAACGTCATTCCGCTGCCAGTCGCGTATCCTTCGGGGGTTGCCAGGCGAGGATCGGCTGGCGGGCGGCGCGAGTTTCATCCAGCCGGCTGCGCGGTGCGAAGAAGGGCGCGTTGGCGAAATGCCCAGCCTCCCCCCTTGCAGCCATTGCGGCCAGATGGCGCATGGTGCCGATGAACTGGTCCAGCCGCTGCCGGCCTTCTGTCTCGGTCGGCTCCACCAGCATCGCGCCATGGACGACCAGCGGGAAATACATCGTCATCGGGTGGAAGCCCTCGTCGATCATGGCCTTCGCCATGTCGAGTGTGGACAGCCCTGTGCCCTTCAGGAAGCTGTCGTCGAACAGCGCCTCGTGCATGCAGGGCCCGGTGTGCCCGAACGGAGCGGACATCACATCGTCCAGCCCGCGCAGGATGTAGTTGGCGTTCAGCACCGCGTCCTCGGCCACCTGCCGCAGGCCATCGGCCCCGTGCGACATGATATAGGCCAACGCCCGGACGAACATGCCCATCTGCCCATGAAAGGCCGCCATCCGGCCAAAGCTCAGCTCGTGGTGCTCGGTGCCGGCATTTTCTTCCTCGATCAGATGAAAACGGCCATCTTCCTCCACCACGAACGGCAGCGGCGCGAACGGCGCCAGCGCCTGGGAAAACACTACCGGCCCAGATCCCGGCCCGCCGCCGCCGTGCGGCGTGCTGAACGTCTTGTGCAGATTGATATGCATGGCATCGACGCCAAGATCCCCCGGACGCACCCGGCCGACGATGGCGTTGAAGTTGGCCCCATCGCAATAGACATAGCCACCGACGGCATGAACGGCATCCGAAATGCGCTTCAGGTCGGGCTCGAACAGCCCGCAGGTGTTGGGGTTGGTGATCATCACGGCCGCCACATCCGGCCCCAGCCGCGCGACCAGGGCATCAAAGTCAACGCGCCCACGCGCATCCGCCGGGATGTCCTCTACCGCATAGCCGCAGAAAGCCGCGGTCGCGGGGTTCGTGCCGTGCGCGGATTCCGGCACCAGCACCACCTTGCGGGCGTCGCCGCGCGCTTCATGCGCGGCACGGATCGCCAGCATCCCGCACAGCTCGCCATGTGCACCGGCCTTGGGCGTCATCGCGACAGCCGGCATGTTCGTCAGCGCCTTCAGCCATCCGGCCAGCCGATGGATCAGCTCAAGCGCGCCCTGCACCGTATCTTGCGGGGCGAGCGGATGGATATCTGCAAAGCCCGGCAGCCGCGCCATTTTCTCGTTCAGGCGCGGGTTGTGCTTCATCGTGCACGACCCCAGCGGGAACAGCCCAAGATCGATACCGTAATTCTGCCGCGACAGCCGGGTGAAATGGCGCACCGTCTCCCCCTCCGACAGGCCGGGCAGGCCGATCGGCGCGGCACGTTCCAACCCGCCCAATCGCGATACATGCGCAGGCACCGCTTCGATGTCGACGCCGGTCACATCCGGCGAGCCGACTTCGAAGATCAGCGGCTCTTCCAGCATCAGGGCCTTGTTGCCCGTGAAAGTCGGGCTGCCTGTAGAGACCGGGCTGCCGGCGATGGTTGCCGCTGCCTGTGTGGGGCGGCCTTGGTTCATCATGCTCATGCGCCAGAATACTCCGATCCAAGGATTTCAGTCAGTGCGCGGACAAGCGCGTCGATATCGGCTTTCGAAACAGTCTCCGTCACAGCCACGACGAGCCCGTTTTCCAAGTCCAGCCGCCTGGGGAAGAGCCGCCCGAGGCTGATCCCGCCCAGAACGCCCATTTCCGCCATGTCGCGCACGGCCTGCCGCGCCGGCACCGGAAGGCGCAGCGTGAACTCGTTGAAAAAACGGTGGGTCAGCAATTCGACGCCCGGAATAGCCGCAAGCCGCTCTGCCGTCTCGACAGCGCGCGCATGGTTCAGCTCTGCCAGATGCCGTAGGCCCTTCTCGCCCAGCAGCGTCATGTGGATGGTGAAGGCGAGGCTCATGAGCCCCGAATTGGTGCAGATGTTGCTTGTCGCCTTTTCACGGCGAATATGCTGCTCGCGGGTGGAGAGGGTCAGCACGAAACCGCGGCGGCCGTCGGCATCCACCGTTTCCCCGCACAGGCGGCCCGGCATCTGCCGCACATGCTTGTGATTGCATGCAAACAAGCCCAGGTGTGGCCCACCGAACTGAAGGCCGACGCCTAGCGACTGCCCCTCGCCCACCACGATATCGGCCCCCATTTCGCCCGGAGACCTGATCGCGCCAAGCGAAACGACTTCGGTGACGACCACGATCAGCAGCGCTCCCTGGGCGTGGCAGGCTTCGGCCAGGCCCGACAGGTCGGCCACATGGCCAAAGACATTGGGGTTCTGCACGACGACGGCCGACGTATCGCCGTCGATCCGCGCGATCAACGCTTCGATGTCGTCTCCCGGCGCGGTGTCGTTGTGCGGCGCACTGGCGTTGTTACCGCCGCCGATGTCAGGGGCTTCGGCCACAATTCTGTCGCCAGTGAAGCGGCACAGCGTTTGTGCGGCTTTCACGTAGTGCGGGTGCACACCGGCCGAAATCAGGGCCGTGCCACGCTTTGTCACCCGGCGCGCCATGAACACCGCTTCGGCCAATGCGGTCGAGCCATCGTACATCGAGGCATTGGCGACATCCATCCCCGTCAGCCGCGACACCTGGCTCTGGAACTCGAACAGATATTGCAGCGTGCCCTGCGCGATTTCCGGCTGATAGGGCGTGTAGCTGGTCAGGAACTCTCCGCGCTGGATCAGGTGGTCGACCGATGCCGGCACATGATGGCGATAGGCCCCGCAGCCCAGGAAAAAGGGGTGCTCACCCGCTGCCATGTTCTTTTTCGCCAGCCGCACAAGCTCGCGCTCCACCAGCATTTCGGGCTGGTGGTTGGGCAGGTTGGGAATGGGGCCGGGCAGCCGCGCTTCGGCCGGCACATCGACAAACAGATCGTCTATCGAAGCAGCACCGATCCGGGCGAGCATCGCCTGCCGGTCATCTTGCGTGAGGGGGAGGTAGCGCATCATCGGCTCCTAAAGGGGTTTTCTGGCGGTCCAGCGAAGCCGGACATAATCGGCGCTCCACTGCCCAGCGCCATCGCGCAGCGCCGGGGCAAGAAGGGCCTCTATCGCGTCGATCACAACGGCGCGGGCGGATTCGGGCACACCGGCTTCGTCGAGGAACCCGGCGCGAAAGGTCTTCAACCAGCCGCGGATGCCTGTCTGGAGGGGTGTGGTGCGCGGGATCAGCACCGCCTCCACATCGGCAAATCCGGCAGCCTCGTGGATGGCGGTGAAGGCCTGGGATGTCAGGTAGGTCTGGCCACCTCCGCTATCGGGGTCGAACCCGTGGCGCTCCAGCACAGCCCGCAGCGCCGTACGGATCGCGGCAATGTTCATGTGCCCGCCGCACTCGCCCACATAGCGTCCGCCGGGCTTCAGAGCGCGGAACACCCCGTCCGCAACGGCCCTCTGGTCGGGCATCCAGTGCAACGCCGCGTTGGAAAAAACAGCATCGAACCGGCCATCGAACAGCAATCTCTGCCCGTCACCCTGCTCGACAGCCAGACCGAGCGCACGGGCCGCTTCCAGCATCGCGGCGGATGGATCCACCCCAAGAACGGTCGAACCGGCCTGTGCAATGCGTGCCGTGAGCGTTCCATCGCCACAGCCAAGGTCGAGGATGTGCTCCCCCGGCAGCGGGTCCAGCAGCATGAGCGCGGCATTCCCCAGCGCTGGAACGAAGCCGGCATTTTCGGCATAGTCTTGGGGGTTCCAGCCCATCAGAGCGTTGCCACGAAGCTCTTGTAGGCGGCATCATCCATCAACCCGGAAAGCTGGCCGAGATCGGACAGCGTCAGCCGGAAGAACCAGCCCAGCCCTTCCGGGTCGCTGTTCACAAGGCTTGAATCGTCCGCCACCGCCTGGTTCGCCTCGGTCACGGTGCCCGAAACCGGCGCATAGACTTCGCTTGCAGCCTTTACCGATTCGACAACGGCGGCTTCCTTGCCGGCCTCGACCGTGCGTCCCGCTTCGGGCAGTTCCACGAACACCACATCGCCAAGCTGGCCCTGCGCATAATCGGTAATTCCGACCGTGGCGTTCGCGCCGTCGACATCGATCCACTCATGGTCCCTTGTATAATAACGCATAGCTTGCAACTCCCTCAGCGAACGTAGGTTTTTTGCCAGAACGGCATGGGAACAACAGCTGCCGCAAGCCGCTTGCCGCGAACTTCGATCTCCAGCGCCGTCCCGTCGGCTGCACAGTCCGCAACGACATAGCCCATCGCAACGGGCGTTCCGACCGAAGGCGCAAAGCCGCCCGACGTGACAATGCCGACCTGGCGATCTCCGGCGAAAATAGCGGCGCCTTCCCGCACCGGCTGCCGGCCCTCGGGCTTCAGCCCGACCCGCTTGCGCGCAGGACCCTCCAGCAAGGCCCTCAGGATGCGCGCAGTACCAGGAAAACCGCCTTCGACCTTGCGCCGTTTGGAAACGGCAAAGGCGAGCCCGGCTTCCACCGGCTCGATGTCTGGCGAAAGATCGTGGCCATACAGCGGCAGCCCAGCCTCGAGCCGCAACGAATCCCGCGCGCCGAGTCCTACCGGTTTCACGTCTGCATCCGCCAGCAGCGCCTCGGCCAGCCGGCCTGTTTCAGAAGCGGCCAGCGAAATCTCGTAGCCATCCTCGCCCGTATAACCCGAGCGACTGACCCCGAGCCCAATGCCCTGCCACAGAAAGCGCCCGGCCTGCATGAAGGACAGCGCATCGACGGTTGTCGCCCCGGCGATTTCGGGCGAAACGCCCAGGCGCAGCATCACGTCGACAGCGGCAGGGCCCTGCAGGGCCAACAGCGCCAGATCATCCCGATGTGCCAGCGCGATGCCGGCGGGCAACCGCGCCAGCATATGCGCGATGTCGTCCAGTTTCGTCGCACCGTTCACGACAAGATCGAAATGCGACCCGGCATTGGTGACCATGAGATCATCCAGGATGCCGCCATCGTCCGCCAACAGCAGCGAATAGCGCATCCGACCCGGCAGCAAGTTTTTGAAATCACCCGGCGCAATGGTTTCAAGCCATTGTGCTGCCCCAGTGCCCGACACCATCAACTGGCCCATGTGCGACACATCGAACAGACCGGCATGCGCCCGGGTCCACAGATGTTCGGCCATGACGCCCGAACGATATTGAACCGGCATCGCATAGCCGGCGAACGGCACCATGCGACCGTCCAGGCTGCGATGCAGGGCATCGAGCGGGAGCAGCTTCAGATTTCCGGCATCGATCGGTGGTTGTTCAGCCATGCACACGCCCTCGCGACAACAGACAGCATGATGCTGCCTGCCCGCCCCCTCCTGTCACGAGACCTGAGAGCTTTCACCCGGCACAGTGCGCCGGGCTTACCCCTTCGGTGGCATCCGGATTCCGGATGCGCTTTCCAGACTGTCGGTCTTGTGAAGCAGCGCTGCGGTCCGTTGGCCTGAGAGATTCCGGGGGCGGTTGCTCCTTCGGCGGCGCGCCGGGCATGGCCCGATTTGCACTCTCCCGCAGCGCCGCCGGGTGCAACCCCGCCGACACTTTGTCCATGAACACCCGCCGCGATTCGGTCAATGACGAAGCGACCGGCTGCCAGGCACCCGGGTCAGATCCCGTGCAGTCTGCGGTCCATATGCTTGCCGATCGGCCCGGCGAAGGGGGGCGAGCCCCGTCAGTCCGCCGCTTTCTCGATCGTCTTGCCAACCGACTTTATGTCCTGGCCCACCCCCTTGGTCGTGTTGCAGGCCGACAACAGAACGGCAGGAGCAAGAAGGCTCGCGACGAGAAGGCTCTTGCGCATGATCAGGTCCTTTTGTTGGGGGTGGAAGCCCGGCTTTCGCCTCGAAGTCTTCGAGGCCGCATTTAGCGGGCCCCAATACGCACGACAGCCTTGCCGACCAATGAACCGGCTTCCAACGCGCGAAAAGCGCTTCGCGCTTCCTCGAACGTTACTTCCAAGCCCACAGCGGGGTGCAGCCTGCCTTCGCTTGCCAGCCTGTCGATCGCAACGATATGGGCGCGCCCGGCGGCCGGATCCTGACGACCTGCTTCGCCCGCCCGAACGCCGATCAGCTCCACGCATTTCAGCAGGGCAAGGTCGGTCGGCACGGCGACGGGCCGACCGGCAACGAAACCGATCACCAGATAACGCCCGCCCCAGCGCAACGTCTTCAGCGCGGGCAAAACAGCCGGCCCGCCCACAGGGTCGAAGACCACATCGACGCTGTTTTTCAGGGCTTCGAAGTCCGGCGCCGCCCGGTCCATGTTTACCGCCAGCGCGGCTCCTGCCGCCAGCGCCGCAGCCCGCTTTTCTGCTGAAGAGGCCACGGCAGTGACCTGCGCGCCCAGCGCTGCGCCAAGAGCCACCGCAGCAAGGCCCATCCCGCCGCCTGCGCCCAGCACCATCAGATGCTCGCCGGCCTTCAGGCGTCCGCGAACCACGAGCGAAACCCAGGCAGTCAACGCCCCCGTGGTGAACGCCGCGGCCTCGCTGTCGCCCAAAGCCTCGGGCACAGCGCGCAAATTTCCCAGCGGCAGCGTGACCGCTTCGGCCAGCAGGCCTGTTCGACCGCCCACCAGCATCCGCTGGCCAAGCAGATCGGCATTGATCCCCTCCCCCACCGCGGCAATCCTGCCAACGCCTTCCATGCCCGGCGTAAATGGAAGCGCAGGGCGGAACTGGTAACCGCCAGACAGCATCAGTAGATCCGGATAATTCAGGCCCACGGCCATCATCGCCACAGTCGCTTCGCCGGGCCCAGGGGCGGGCGCATCCGGCACGTCTGCAAGGCGCAACGCAGCGATCCCCTCCAGCTGTTCGACCAACCATGCTCGCATGTTTCGCTATCTCTCTCTTTTGCGCGGTTGCCGCCCATCCACTTGCAATGTCAAGGATGACGTCGGGCAGAGAAATGTTGCTTCGCTGCAATCATATTGGAGAAGACTGTAATGCTCTCATTTGGTCAGATACTGACAGCTTTGGGGGACCGGCTGGGATCGGCACCGGCGCTGATCCACGGCGACGACGTGGTCGACTGGGCAACGCTCAGCCGGCGCACGGACGCTCTGGCTGCGGCCTTCATCGCAGCGGGCGCACAACCGGGCGACAAGGTCGCGCATCTCATGCGCAACTCGCCTGCCTATCTCTCCACCACCGTCGCTGCCTTCAAGAGCCGGCTGGTCCATGTGAACGTGAACTACCGCTACACTGGAGAGGAACTGCTCTACATCCTCGACAATTCCGATGCAGCCATCATCGTCTTCGATTCCGAATTCGCCGAAATCCTGGGCACCCTGCGAAGCCGCCTCCCGCATGCCAGGCTGTGGCTCCAGGTCGGCGGCGCACCCCCCGCATGGGCGCAGAGCTTCGATGACGTGGCCAACGCTCCGGCTACCCTTGCCGACCTCGATCATGACAAGGCCGACCAGCTTTTTATCTATACCGGCGGCACGACGGGGATGCCCAAGGGTGTGATGTGGGAACAAGGCATGCTGTGGACCGCGCTGGGCGGCGGTGCACCGATGCCCGGCGCGCCTGCGCCCGAAAGCCTCGCTGCGCATCTGGAAGCCATCATGGTCAATCCGGCCCGCCGCAAAATGCTGGCGCTTCCGCCCCTGATGCACGGCACCGGCCTGTTGATGGGCATCTATGCGTTGGGCCTTGGCGGCACGGTCATCACCGCAACCGGGCGTGGCTTCGATGCCGAAGAAGCGCTGAAACTGTCCGAACGGCATGCGCCCGATATGTGCGTGATCGTGGGCGACGCTTTTGCCCGCCCCATCTTGCGCGCGATCGAATCCGGCAAGGGCACGCTGGGCAAGCTTGGCGTGATGGTTTCCTCGGGCACGATGTGGTCCCCCGAAGTCAAGGCCGGGCTTCTTGCGCATTGCCCCACCATGATGTGCCTCGACGCCTTCGGCTCGTCCGAAGGGATCGGCTATGGCGCATCCGTGTCGACCGCCGCAGACCCTTCGGCTCCCACCCGCTTCATGCACGATCCCAACACCGTCCTGCTCGATGAGGACATGCGTTTCATCACGCAGCCGGGCATTTCCGGGCGAGTCGCACGAACCGGCCAGGTGCCGCTGGGCTACTGGAAAGACCCGGAAAAAAGCGCAAAGACCTTCGTGGTCGTGGATGGCAAGCGCTACACCATGCCCGGCGACTGGGGCATGCTGGAGGCGGACGGCGCCATCGTTCTTCAGGGTCGCGGAAGCCAGTGCATCAATTCCGGCGGCGAAAAGATCTTTCCCGAAGAGGTGGAAGAAGCCCTGAAAACTCACCCGGCAATCGAGGATGCGCTGGTGTTCGGGGTCAAGGACGAAAAGTGGGGCCAGGCCGTCACCGCAGTCGTCGAAGCGCGCGAGCCGGTTCCGGAGGCGGACCTCATCGCCCATGTTAAGGGCCGGCTGGCAGCCTACAAGGCGCCCAAGCGCGTCGTTGCCGTAGCGCAAGTTCCGCGGGCGCCCAACGGCAAGCCCGATTATGAAGCTGCAAAGGCCCTGGCACAGGCAGAACTGGCCGCCTGACGCCAACGCGCGGATCGGGCGCGTCAGGCCTTGGCGCGTGGCAGATGCATGCCGAAGATCGAACCCTTGCCCTCGACCGAGGTGGCGCTGACCTTCCCGCGATGCCGCTCCACGACGGCCTTCACAAAGGCAAGGCCAAGCCCTGCGCCGGTCGCTTCTGAAGCAGCCGGCGCGCCTTCGGGCGGCGCCAGCCGGCGGAACGGCTCGAACAGCTTGGGCAGATCGTCCGCCGCGATCCCGCGGCCCTCGTCCTCGATCTCGACGATGACCTCCCTGTCCTCAAGCCGGGTCCGCGCGATGATCCGCGTCCGTTCATCGCTGTACTTGATGGCGTTGCCCAACAGGTTGGTGATCGCCCTCGTCAGCAGAGCGCGGTCTCCGGTGATCAGCGCCTCGTCGTCCGGAACGTCCGAAACGATGCGGATGCGCTTGGCGTCCGCCAGCGGCCACAGATCATCGGCAGCATCCAGCAGCGCTTCGGAAAGGTTGAAGGTTTCCACCACGAAGCGGCCGCTTTCGGCACGCGCAAGGTGCACGAAATCATCAGCAAGGCTCAGCGTTTGGTGGGCATAGCGCTCCAGCCGCCGCGCAAGTTCGGGCGGAATCTTCTTCCCCTCCGCTTCGAGGACGGCGAGGATCGAAGCCTGGGGTGCGCGCATGTCGTGCGTCAACAGCCGCAGCGCGTCTTCCCGCTGGCGTTCGGATGCGCGAAGCTTGGTGATATCGGCAAAGCGGGCAATCCAGCCCAGCGGCTGCCGGTCGGCATCGGTGAAAAAGGCAATCCGGATTTCCAGCGACATGCCATCCGGCAGCCGCGTCTCGTAGCCACCTTCGGGCGGAAGCTCCATGATCCGCATCGCCTGCAACAGCTCGACAGCGCGCGGATCGGGAAGCCTCGGGTCGGCATCGAGGCTGCGAAAGACGTCCTCCAGGGGCCGGTTCAGAAGCGGGCTCGATAGCCGGTGTTCGAACAGCGCATCGGCCGCATCATTGGAAATCAGCACCCGGCCATCCAGGTCGGTGACCAGCGCCGCATCGGGAAGGCTGTCCAGTGACTGGGCAACGAACTTGCGAAGGTCGCGCACGTCGCGGATCGCCTCGTGCATCAGGATGATCTGCCGCTCGACAGGATCACCCGAAAGATCGCGCTGGTGGCGGGGCAGCACCGTCTGTTCGGCGCGCAGATCGCGCAATTCGGCCACCATGTAGCGGCTGGCAAGATCGAGCCGGCGCCAGCCCCACAGCGGGAAGATCAGCCCAACTGCGATCAGGGCCATCGAGGGCGGCAGCCAGATACGGAAAAACGCAAGGCCGATCACCGTGACAAGGAAAACGCCCACGCCCAGCGCCACGCCGAGCCACAGGTTGATGCGCGGCCCAAGGAACAACATGCTCAGCATCAGCAGCCACACCGGCAGGATCGAGAACATCTGCCAGATGATCGGACCGACCGGCCGGATCATCCGGTCCTCCAGCAGGCTGTCGAGATAGTTGGCGTGCAGCTCCACCCCGGCCATGGTCTCGAGCGTTCCCGACATGGGCGTGGAAAAACGGTCCCCCATGCCCGAAGCGGTCGCCCCCACCAGAATGATGCGGCCGGCGATCAGGTCATCGGGAACGCGGCCGGCAACCACATCGGCAAAGCTCATCTGGGCATAGGTGCCGGCCGGCCCCGCAAAGGGGATCAGATCGCGCCGGGGCGCAAAGACAGCGGCATCCGCCGCGGGCATCGGCGCCGAAAGCACGGCCGCATCCTTGTTGATGATGGCCGCCAGCGCTTCACCCATGTGCAGGTTCCGGCGCCCCTTTTCGTCGGAAAGGCGGTCGACCGCGCGTACCACGCCGTCGCGGTCAGGGCGCGTCACCACATGGCCATGGCCCAGCGCTGCACTGTTGATCGGCTCAACCGGCGGAATTCGCATGGAAGGCGCACCATCGGGCCCGGGGATTTCGATGATGGACGGAACAACGACCCGACCACTGCGGGCAATCGCGTCTGCAAGGCGAACATCGGCCTGCGGGTCGGGAGATGGTTCGGGAAACAGCACATCGTAGCCGACCGCATCAGCACCCGCATCGGTCAGCCTGCCGACAAGTTGCGCGTGGAGATCGCGCGGCCACGGCCAGCGCCCGTGCTCCGCCAGGCTGCGGTTGTCGATTGCCACGATGAGCACGCGCTGGCTCGCCGGCGGTGGATTCAGCCTTAGCACAAGATCATAGAAAAGATTGTCGGCCCTGACAGGCGGCGCCAGCCAGCTGATTGCGATGATCGAAACCGTGGCGACGAAGATCACCGCCCACCATTCCACCAGCATACGGCCACTTCGGAAGCTGAACGCCTCGGACTTGGCTGGGAGCGGAGTATCGGCAGGCACCACCGAAATGCCGATGGGTGGCGTAAGGGCGGCCGCCTGGCCAGCAGGGGTCGCTGTCGCCGCGACCGGTCGATCGATGGCGTTCATGGTTTGGGTGAGGCCGTCATCGAGACACGCTAGAGCATGTTTCGTGTGTGGGGAATCCCAAGCTTCGAAAACCCATGCGGAATACCACGGCGACTAGTCGCAGGGCTCGGTGAGGAAGGCCCGTCGCGTTCGGCCGGCCGGCCGGCGCAAGGGGAGCGCTTGCGGCGTCCCGGCGAACCCACATCGTATCGTCATTGAGATAGGGTATAATACCGCGTCATCGCTGATGATGACCTGTTCTCTACGGCAGAACGCCGCAAGCGTGACCGCGCGCCGGCCGTCAGGCCGAAATCGATGAGTCTTTCTCATCGAGCCTTGGTGTAAAGGGCAGATCCGACGACATCGGAACAGGGTTCGTTCCAGCGCCGGGGACGGGAATGCTGAAGGCACGGGCACCCGCGAGGCGTCAGCCGCGCAGAGCCTGCCGTGCTCTACGACGCCGCAGGGCAAAGCCGATGAACCCGAAGCCACCGATCAGCAAAATCCAAGTTGCCGGCTCCGGAACGGGGGCCGGGTTGACGCCGTCGCCCGGCTGCCCGCCAGGGCCGGGACCGGGGCCGCCGCCACCACCCACTGTCCCACCGGGGCCGGAGGGGGGGTTGCCGCCGAAGCCGGGATCCGGGTTCGTGAGGATCACCACAACAGTGCCGTCTCCGCCAGAACCACCGCCAGAACCGCTGCCAGACCCGTCACCTGTCCCGGTGCCGCCGGTGCCGGTGCCGGTTCCGGTGCTGCCAGTCTCGCGATCGGGTCCGCCACCTTCGGGAGAGCTACCACCCGTCGGCCCGCCTGGACCGGGTTCGCCTCCAGGCTCGCCGCCACCAGTCTGGCCACCGCCACTTGTTCCCGTGCCCGTGCCCGTGCCCGTGTCAGTGCCTGAGCCTGAGCCTGTGCCTGAGCCTGAGCCTGAGCCTGTGTCGTTGCCGGTTCCAGTGCCGTCGCCTGGGTTTCCACCCGAGCGGCCGTCAACAGGCCCGCGACCACCAGATCCGGGGCCGCCAGATCCGGGGCCGCCAGATCCGGAGCCATCGTCGCCCCCACCCGGTTCCGACCCGCCAGAACCGCCACCGGGCGTCCCTCCGCCAGAGCCAGAGCCAGAGCCGGATCCGCCGCCACCACGGCCACCACCGCCGCCGCCGAAGCCTCCAGATCCGCCGCCGAAGCCGCCGCCGGTTCCGCCAAAGCCGCCCGCATTCGGATCGATATCGATGACCGCAAAGTCTCCCTCGCCGTCCTCGCCAAGAATGTCGCCCAGAAAATCGGTTGATCCGCCGGCCGGGCCGGCTTCGCCTCCAAGATCGCCAGACACCATGAAGCGGACATTATCGTCCGATTTGTCGAACCAGTTGAACGCGTCGACGCTGTCTTTTCCGTTGTCTCCCAAGGTCGCGAGTGTTGCGCGCTTATCGGCGTTTGCTCTTTCGCGTTCCTTGCGCTCGGTGATTTCGGGGTCGATCTTGCGCACGAAATTGTAGGTGGCGTGGCGGCCCGTCAGCCCGATTCCGTCGACTGCGGACACGCGGACGAAAAGCTGCCCATCTTCCACATCTTCAAAGGCGGCTTCGGTTCCGGTGATCTCTTGCGATGCCAGCCGATCCTTGAACGCGGCATCTGCCGCCAGTTCGACAAGATAGCGGGTTGCGCCAGCCACCTGGCCAAGCCGGAACGTTACCACTTCGCGATTCTGAATGCGCTCAGGCTGATCGACAAAGGGCGCCGGAAGCAGCGCCATGGGCCGCGACATGCCGTTGGCTGTCGCGATGTTGCCGAATTCGGCACGCACCAGCGTTTCCGGCGCAGTCCCATGGCGGGCAACTCCCACCTTGCCTTCGGTCACTTCGGTCACTTGCTTCATGTCCGAAGGTGTGAATGTCACGCGGAATTCGGTTCCGCGAACGGCGGCCACCGCCACCGGCGTGCTGATCAGGAAGCGCGAGGCGGAGTTCGCCATCGGCGTGACCTTGGCTTCCGAACGGCCCGTTTCCAGCGTGAAGCGCCGATCTATCGAGTTCGACATCGGCACTTCGCGAAGCCGCGCAAGGCGGATCCGGCTGGCCGAAGGCAGCGACACCAGGCTTTCGTCCGGCAAGGTCAGCGTCGCAAAACCGTTTGCGCCGGTTTCCACGATATCGCCTTCGGAAAGCTTCATGCCCTTGGTGGCCACGCGGCTTTCGCCATCTCGGGTGATCCGCACAGTCCCGCGGAACGCAAACACCTCGGCCTCGATCGGGTTGGTCTTCACCCATGATGCCCGGTACCTGAGTATTGTTCCGGCCGGTATGTTCGCAGGGTCCTTCACCGTGTTCAAGGCCTGTGCAAGGCGCCAGTCACCCGGCTTCACAAACCACTTCGCAGCAAGCCCTTGCAGCGTATCACCTTTCCTGGTGCGATATACCAGGATTTCGTCGTTCATCTCCGCCTGCGCTCGGGCACGCTGCTCCACTTGCGCCCCATTGGGGAGCGCGGGCGCAGTGGCGGCCAGCAAAAGCAGCAGGGCGGGGACAGCGCGGCGCATTAGCTGGCCAATGCGCTTTCCAGATCAGCACCATCTTGAGCAGGCGCGAGAGCATTGGTCGGCTCGAGCCGGTAACCATAGGAATAGACGGGGAGCACCCGATAGCCATTTTCGGCGCGCAGGTTCAGCTTGGCCCGTATGCGCGATACATGGGCGTCGAGCGTCCGGGTCTCGGCGTCCGGGTTCTGGCCCCAGATCGATTCGAGCAGATAGCTGCGCGATAGCGGGCGCGACATGTTCTCGAACAGCATCATCGCCAAGGCCATTTCCTTGGCGGTCAGCTTCACCGACGCGCCGTTCACCGTCGCGGTCTCGGTCGGGACATCGAAGGTATAGACCCCGAAACTCGCCGAAGACCTCTGCGGACGGTTCAGTTGCGCACGGCGAAGCGCGGCATCGACCCGCGCCAGAAAGATCGCCGGGTTGAGCGGCTTCACGATATAATCGTCGGCGCCTGCGGAAAGGCCCGTCACGACGTCCTCATCATCGGCACGGCTGGTGATCATCAGTACCGGAAGTGTAGAATGCTGGCCCTGGCGAACAGTCTCCAGCACCTCAATGCCGGACATTCCGGGCATGTTCCAGTCGATGACCAGAAGATCGAACGTGTCCTGGCGCAGCCGGTTCACAAGGGTTCTGCCCTGGTGAAACACCTCGCACTGATAGCCGGCCTCGGCCAGCAGTTTTGCCACCAGTTCGGTTTGTGCCTTGTCGTCATCCAGTACTGCGCAACGCATGGGTAAATTCCTGTCCTCGACCACTTTATTTTCTTGTTCGTGAACCCGCCCTGTAGACCCGCTCTCGAGCGGGCTTGTCATCGGGAACGCATACCAGACTCACCGCAATGATGATCGCTTAACATGCATCACCATTATTAACTGTAAACTTGTGTCTCAGATGGTGCAACAGGTTAAACCCGAAAGCAAAGAAAAGTAAACAAACTGTGGTTTTTCCGCACCTTTTTTAATCGTTGAAGGGGGCGCACCATAGCAATATCGACTGCCACAACCGGCAAGAAAGGCGAGAACGTCCGGTCTGCGTTAATGCTCTTCTCTGCCGTCTGCCTCCCTTCACAAGCAACTGCCCGAAGGTTCAGCGGCTGTCACCCTGCCGTCGGTCGGCCCTGAATGGGCCACTTATCGTAGCAAAAGCACGACAAAAGAGGGGAAAACTGTAGCCAGAACCCCGAGTCGGCGCCTTTGGCGTTTGACGGCGGCCAAAAGCGATGGAAAGAGAGTGTCAACACTGGCAGCCGGGCTGACGCCGGGCCGCCTTTGGCAACATGGGTCGGCTTTGGGGATTCTGCGCCGGCACCTAGTACAAGGGAGAGGGATTTATGGCCGAGAAGAAACTGAACGCACTGCAAACCCCGCTGACGCCGTCGGCCGAACTTGCTGCGATCGTTGGCAGCGCAAAGCTCGCGCGCGGCGAAGTGGTGAAAAAGATGTGGGAATATATCAAGGCCAACAACCTGCAGGACCCGAAGGACAAGCGCCGGATCAACGCCGACGCGAAGCTCAAGCCGGTCTTCGGGCTGGACAGTGTGACCATGTTCGAAATGAACAAGCACCTGGCACGGCACCTGAGCTAGAGCATGGTTCGTGCCGGTGCGCATTTGCATCGGAAACCCATGCGGAAAAGCAGGACAATAATGCGGCCGGTCTGGTGCAATCGGGCCAAGATCCGCTCTGAAGGCTGCGGTGATCGACGCGACACGACGGTTTCCCGGCCACGAAAGACGACTGCCGGTGGCGGGGACGCCACCGGCACCTGTAAAGGCGCGGTCCTGCCGCGCCTTTTTTCGTTCATGCGCCATCGCGCCCCAGCAGCGGACGCCGGCAAGGTAGCAGCTGGGCTCGACAGGATCGCATCCTGTAGCGTTTCTACCGCTGACCTTCCTGCATCCGCGTTCGATGCCTGTTGCCCCGCAAACGCGAACCACGCAGTATCACCGCGTGTCCGCAAAAACGCTGCGCGCCCGTGCTACCGCCCGGGGAGAAAGCCGTGTGAAGCGCGCCGCCAGCCGGCCCAATGTCGGCAGCGCCGATAACGCCGCCACGGCTCTGCCCCCAAGCCCCGTCTGTTCCGACCGGCGCTGCAGGAACGTTGCACGCGCCACAGCCCCGCCGGCATCCCGCCCGAGCCGCCGGTAATAGCTTTCTGTCCCGGCGCCCGTCAGCAGGGCTTCCGTCGCCAGCCGCGCACTATGCAATGCCAGAGACATGCCATCACCTGTAAAACTCGGGATCACGGCAGCCTGGTCTCCAAGCCGCCATCCGGGCTCGACTGCCCCCCCCCTAAACAGGTACCCATAAGGCACGCCCGAAATGGCAAGCGGACGGTCCAGCAGGGGCACCGCCCCCTCCAGCCGCCGTTCGAGATGCGGGACCTCTTCCCCCAGGTTCGCCAGCAGCGCCGCGAAATCGCCCCCGGTCCGATGCCAGCGATCAGGCGACACCAGGAAGCACAGGTTTGCCGCATCCCGCTCCACCATCTGCAGCCCGGCATAGCCGCCTTCGAACAGAATCAGCTCCACATGCCCCGAAAGTTCAGCGCGCTGGCCAGGCGAAAGGCGCAGATAGGCCTTGAACCCCAGCTGGTGGTTCAATGTCCCCTCCCCGTCCCGCCCGATGCCGCGCAGATTATGCTTGCCCGTGGCCACAAAAAGCTGGTCCGGCTTCAATTCGACGTGGCTGGCAATCACGGTGCCATCCGGTGCCACCGCACGCGCCGTCACGCCGCGCTGCACGTCCACCCCCACCAAAGCCGCCAGATCCAGTAGCGCCGAATCCAGCCCGCGCCGCGTAACGGACCGCGCCGTGAACCCTAGCGGGGCAGTGGCAACCCGATCGGCGGTTACCAGCCGCAGCCGGTCGATCGCAACTGCCCCCAGGGCATCCAGATCGATTCCCAGATCCCCAAGCCATGCCTGCGCTTCCCAGCTCAGGAATTCCCCGCAGATCTTGTGCGCGGGCAGGCGCTCGCGTTCCCACAGCTGCACCGGGTGTCCGGCGCGCGCCAGCCAGATTGCAGCCGCCGGGCCGGCGAGGCCGCCGCCCACCACCAACGTTCCGGGAAAGCGCCGGGTTTCGGCAAACGAAGCCGCGCTCATGCCGGAGCCGGTGCGCCCTTCAGCCGACCGACGCAAAGCCGGAACGGGATATGCCAGCGGATTGCAGCGTCACCGATCGCCGCCGTTTCCAGCATAGTCTCCCAATCCCGTTTAACGAACGCGCGCCTGACGCTCAGTGCACCATCATGCTGCACGAAACGGTGCCACCCGGCAGTCGACGCCATCGCGCGGAACCCGGCCCAGGCCAGCCAGTGCCGATGCAGATCGTTCACGAACCAGCCGTGGCTTGCTGTTTCATCCTGCCAACGCAGAAGCCGCACGACATCGGCATCCGGCAGATGGTGGGTAAACAGCGCGCTGATGATGATGTGCGGCGGCTCGGCTGGCGCCCAGTCGAACAGGTCGCCTTCGTGCCAGTCGATTTCCATGCCATCCGGTGTTCGCGCCTTGGCGAGGGCCCGGCACTGCGGGTTCAGATCGACGCCCGTCAGCCGAGGCCGCAGTCCACGCGCTTGCGCCCACAGATGAATCCGCCGCAGCATCGCGCCCTGCCCATAGCCAAGGTCCGCCACCCGCAAGACCGCACCGTCCGGCCAGCCGGCAGTCGCTGCTTCGAGGAACGCCATCGTCGGCGCGGCTGCCCGGGTAACCGTGTTCACGGTCTCGAGATCAGCAAGGCATTCGGCAAAGTCGACCAATCCGATCGACTGGGTGTCCATCCACTCGGGCTCGGTCGAGCGGGCCGAAAAATCCGGCCAGCGCTGGCCGGACATCATCGCCATGCCAGGCGCCAGCAGCGAAGGCCCCGTCGCACTCGCATTCAGAGCTTTCGGAACGTGAAGGTTTCACAGGCAAGGCCGGGCCCGAATGCCATGGCAAGGCCGGAGCCTGGCTCGGCGCCCTTCAGGATGCGCTGGAGCACGAACATCAAGGTGGCCGAGCTCATGTTGCCGAAGTCCTTCAGCACCCCGCGCGACCAGTCCAGCCGTCCCTTTGCGAGGCCGAGACCGTTTTCCACCGCATCGAGGATCGCCTTGCCACCGGCATGCACGGCGAACAGCGCATAATCCTCGGGCTGGCGGCCGCGCAGCACCCCGTCGGTCGCATTGCGCTGCAGCTCCTCGGCCATGGCGCGCTGGATACGTTGTGGCACCTGCCCGGAAAGGTGCATGTCGAAACCGCTATCGCCGATATCCCAGGTGATCATCCCTTCGGACTCCGGAAGCGCAAAGCTCAGGAACGCCTCCAGCGCAACACCTTCAGGCTCAGCCGTCACGAGGGCCGCAGCGCAGCCATCCCCGAACAACAGCATGGAAAGCAACTTTTCCATGTCCAGCGTATCCTGAAAGTGCAGCGTGCACAGCTCTATGGTCACCACCAGCACGCGCGCATCCGGCTGCGAGCGCACGATGTGGTGCGCAAGCCGAAGCGAATTGACGGCCGCATAGCAGCCCATATACCCCACGACAGTCCGCTCGACTCCGGGATCGAGCCCCAGCTGGCGCACAATCACCTGATCAAGGCCGGGCGCCATGAACCCGGTGCAGCTGGCCAGAACCAGATGCGTAATCTTCGAAAGATCGGTATCCAACCCCTTGATCGCTTCCCCCGCGAGGCCGGGAGCGACTTCGCCGTAGCGGGCCATGCGGCGGCTGGTCGGCGGGAAGGCGCCCGGGGCGTAGAACCCCTCGGTATCGGCGACAAAAGCGTCTGGGTTCTCCACCGGCTCGAAGCTGGAAAAGCGACGCTCGATCCCGGATCGCCCAGCCATGCGGCGGAAGATCGCCGATTCGCGCTGGTCTTCCAGCAGGCTGCCCACAAAGCGCTCGAACGCATGGTGGACATCATGGGCGGGAACCGCAGTCGAGATACGATTCACATGCGCAACGGCGTGTGGGGCAATTTTCATCCACCCGACACTGGCACAGCCCGCTCCCGGGGTCGAGCGTCAAGCCGTCGCGCGGAGGTTTGCCCCGAGGACCGCCGCCGCGGCCGCCCTTAATCCTCGCCCGGTCGACGCCCCGAATCCTCGCCAAGAGGATGGAGCCGCTGCACGGTTGAAACCAGCCTCCCGCTGTCGACATGGGTATACAGCTCGGTCGTCGAGATATCGGCGTGGCCCAGCAACATCTGCAAAGCGCGCAAGTCCGCCCCGTTTGCCAGCATGTGCGTGGCAAACGCGTGCCGCAGCACATGGGGAGAAACCCGCTGCGGATCGATCCCGGCTCGACCGGCCATCGCCTTCACCAGCTGGTACAACCGCACGCGCGTGAAATGGCCCTTCCCCGATGGAAACAGAAAGCGGCTGTCCTTGGGCACCAGCGCAAGCTGCGTCTCCACAGCCTTGAGTGCGGCGGGGGACAGCGGGATCAGCCGCTCCTTGTTCCCCTTCCCCGTCACGATCGCATAAGGCTGCGGCGGCCGGATGGCGTTGCGCGGCAACGAAACCAGCTCCGTGGCCCGCAGCCCCGAACCATAGAGCAGCTCGACAAGCGCCTTAAGGCGGACGCGCTGCGGAGTGGCCTCTTCGGCAAGATCCGCGTCGACGACCGCAAGCAGCCGGTCGACATCCTCCACCGTGAGCGTCTTGGGCAGCGGGCGGCCGGGCTTCACGCCGGCAATGAGCAGAGCGGGGTTGTCGGCCCGGATCCCTTCCGCCGTGAGGAAGCCGAAGAAGCGGCGCAGCGCCGATCGCTTTCGTGAAACGCTGGCCGGCGCAAGATCGCGCCAGCCGGCGAACAGGGATTCGATCTGCCCCGGACTCGCCGCGGCAAGCCCGCCGCCCAGCGTTTGCGACGCCCCCGCGAGGTCGCGCCCGTAGGCCGAAAGGGTGTTGGCCGCAGCCCCACGCTCGGCCGCCAGCATGTCCAGAAACAGGGCAATAGCGCGGTCGTCCGGCAGTTGGTCGCAAAGCGGCATCAGGCGTTGAAAGCCAGCCGCAGCCCGGGCTCGGGCCAGCGGCACAGCGCCAGCTTGCCGGTGGTGGAAAGGCAGATGGCTGCATC
>Ga0105045_10000045_pt1 | contig 59136 bp, 55 predicted proteins | sample MAT02_FD_78089 | JGI IMG/M metagenome (GOLD analysis project Ga0105045, IMG submission 78089) | Freshwater microbial communities from Lake Fryxell liftoff mats and glacier meltwater in Antarctica - MAT-02 (megahit assembly) | ecosystem: Environmental > Aquatic > Freshwater > Ice > Liftoff...
AAAATAGTAGACATTATTTCAGTAAATCAACTATTGTAGATTTTCATTTATCAGGAGGCTATATGCTTAAAAATACAATTCTTAGCTTAACTGCAGGAATAACAACAATTTTAGCTTGCGGACCGGTATGTGCTCAAAATAGCACTTCGGTGATGGAAGTTAAAAAAACTACAGTAGTTTCTACACCGGAAGAGAAACAAGAAATGATCAATCTGTCAGAAGCATTTGGACATTTTATCGGTCGAAACCTACATACACCGGGAATGGACTTTGATCTTGAATCGATCATTAAAGGTATGCGCGAAGGCGTTGCAGGCAAACCTGCTCCTATGAGCGATCAGGAATATGAAGCCCTTCTTGGAAAAGTTCAAGAAAAAGCTGTAAAAGCTTTAGCTGAAACTAATCTAAAAGCAGCGAACGATTATATTACTCAAAATAAACTTAAGCCAAACGTAAAAGAGATCGAAGAAAAGCTTCACTACACCATTTTAGAAGAAGGTAGCGGGGCAATAGTTGTTGAACACAACACTCCCCTAATCAATTACAGCGGTGCATTTATCGATGGTACTGTTTTTAGCAGCTCAAAAGAAGCCGGTGGGCCAATCACAATACCTCTTGATCAAACAATTCCAGGATTTAGTAAAGGGATTGTAGGCATGAAAGAGGGTGAAAAACGAAGATTATTCGTTCATCCTGATTTAGGATATGGAACTGCAGGACAGCTTCCGCCAAATTCAATGTTAATTTTTGATATCGAAGTGATTAAAGCTGACAATAAAGATAAACCATTGTCAAGATCATTAGATGATGAATTTGACGAAGATCATGCTAACTTTATCGAAAAGAGCTAGTTAGACTATTTTAAGGAGTGCGATTTCTTCGCACTCCTTAAAATATGATAAAATTTCTTATATTTCTTCACCGAAGGAAGCGGATTTTGCATTTCCTCTTTTAACTTCAACACTATCTTGAATAATAAAATATATCTTGATCATAACTTAATGGTTGATCTTCAGCTTGAAATGCTGTAGATTCTCTTGTACTTCCTACAACTCTTGGATCAAGGTTGTTAGGAAACGTGGATGTACAACCTGGAAGATTTGCCATTAAAGCTTTACCTATATTCTTCGCGCATTTCAATGCCTTGCCACCAAATTGATAACCTAAGATGATAACGAGGGCCAATGCAGTGATGCCGGCAACTTGTGGTGTTATGGAAATCGAACTTGCAACAAAAGCTCCTGTAGATAACACTTCTGCACTAATAGCTTTTAAAGCAGTTGTTACAATCGGTGTTAAATGAGGAGTCGCTATCCATGCAAGAGCCACTTGAATCATTTTACCAAGCGTTTGTGATGCTTTATTTGATCTATCTCTATTAAATATCGGGTTTGTGAAAGCGCCAGCTAGAGCAACAGATCCAAAAAAAGTCGCTCCCGCAACAGGATTTAAAACTGTAAAAGCTCTTGTTAGGCCATACCCTACAGTTGCAGCTACTGCTGTAATTGCTGTATGCTCTGTTATCTGATTTGTTAAATTAATCATTTTCTCTCCATTTTATTAAATTTATTTTTTATTATTCCCAACCAAACAATTTGCCTTTCAAATTATAGTAACTATCGGCTAGATTATTATATAACTGATTCTCACTAAAATTGTTGGCATAGACGTTTTCTGAAAATGCTTTTAATTTATCTTTTTTCATATAACCGCCAATAATAACTAAAGCTAAAGCTGTAATACCAATTACTGGTAGTGAAATTACAGGCAAAGAAACTGCTGGCAAAGAAACTGCCGGTAAAGAAATGGAATGTGCAATTAAAGCACCTGTAGATAACACTTCTACACTAATTGCACTTAATGTTGAAGTAACAATTGGAGTCAAATAGGGTGTCGCGATCCAAGCAAAAGCAAATTGTGCCATTTTCCCGGCAGCTCTTGATAAATCTGTTGAATATTGTTTTGGGAGCCCATTTACTAATGCGAGCCTTTGATGTCTAAATTCGGGTTTCTTATTATTAAATATCGGATCTAGAACAACACCTGCAAGTGCGCAAGATCCAAAAAATGTAGCTCCCGCAACTGGGTTTAAGACTGTAAAAGCTCTTGTTAAGCCATATCCTACAGTTGCTGCTATTGCTGTATCCTTTGTGTATTCACTCACGTGATTCACACATTTTGTTAAATTTACCGTAAAATTCATTTATTTTTCTCCATTTTGATTTTTATTTATATCATATCTGCTTCGAGTGCAGTAATTTTTGCATCCGTCTTTAACTCAAATTTTTCACCTTGCTTTCTACTTGTGGTTTCCAGATGCTTCCCAAGGCAAAAAACTGATACAAAAACAACAAATACCGCAAAAGTTACTGCAACTGCTGGTAAGTTTGTTGAATTAATTACAAAAGCTGTTGATGTATACATTTGTGAAGGTATAGCTAATAAAGAGGCAAATGCTTTAGAAGCCACTAGTGAAACCAAAGATGCAATCTTTGCTGGATCTGTAGAAACAACTGAGATAACATTAAAAACAGCTGCGAAAACATTTTTTACTGATGCTAAATTTACATAAGGCGTTACATAGTAGGCAGAACTCCATGCCAATACACAAGCTTTTATTTTATTGCATGCGAATCTTAAATTATCATCTTTAATTATTACGCTATTTACAACTCGACCGAAAGATCTATTACGGGTAGTAAATATTTCTGATTTCAATCCTTCTCCATAAACAAAAGAGGCAAACAAAATTGCTCCACCGACAGGATTAAGAGTAGAATAAGCATATGTTAAACCATAACCTGCAACGGCTGCCGCAAGAACAGGGTATTTTTCTTTTTGAGGTAAAGACATCTCATATAAAGGCATTATATTTTTCCTTAAATTTAGTTAATTAAAATGAAATCATATCATCTAACTTAATTTAATGCAAGTTCTTTAACATATCTTTATCTTCCATTGACAAACCTTGAATAAATCAAACATTTAGTATAGAATGACTTTTTATAAAATTTGCTAATTTGGAGTGCGGAGACTTAGGCTCCGCTTTGTTTTCAGCCCGACCTGGCGGGCTGCCAAAACGACATGTTGATTCGAGGCACAAGTCAGATAAATCGGACTACAAATCGACTGTCGATTAAGCATCACTTTCGAGCGTAGTCCTTTTTGTGTATAGCTAGAATTTGCAAGTCGCGAATGCGACGGCAGCATGTAGCCACGGGTGTAAACCCGTGGTCAAGTAAAATAAAAAAATTAAGCTGCGTTAGCTGCGACAGAATCAAGCTACTAAAATTTAGTATTCTGTCGCCACTACGTGGCTTATTTTTTCGATACATTTTACCACGGGTTGGCACCCGTGGCTACATGCTTTCGTCGCATCCGCGACTAGCTACACTAATGTCGCTTTAAATTTAGAATTAGCAAATTACATATCATCAAGTAAAAGTAACGGAATATATATAAAAAGAAGACGATTTTGGTGGCGGGCGGAGCCGGCTACATTGGCTCACATGTCAATAAAATTTTTTAAAAGCAGGCTATAGAACAATTGTTTTAGACAATTTGTCTCGAGGCAATAAAAATGCCGTCAAAAACAGTACTTTGATTAAAGGCGATATTCAAGATAAAGCCCTTTTAAATAAAATTTTTACAACTCATTCCATCGATGCCGTTATGCAAAATTACTAAGTTATTTTTTATTAAAAAAATAACTTAGTAATTTTTTAGGGTAAAATTGTGATTTTTCTATTCCGAAATATCTTCCTAGCCAGCTAAATGGTAGATGGGAATTAGATTCACCTATTAACTTATTTCCTAAGTAATAGTTGAAATCAAGACGACTTAAACAATCTTCCATTAAATAAAAATAATTTTTTTTTAAATTTCGATAACAAAAAATAAAAGTTACTAGCGATCTAAAAGAACTAAAAATTAATTTCACACTTTTACCCGTACATTCTATTTTAATAATATGATGATTCATCTTAAGCACGAGAGAAGCTTGTAAATCCATTTCAATTGAGGGTTTAGTCATCGTTTTTTTCTTGATTGACTTCATCTTTAGTACTAATATTGAGAATACCACTTAATTTCCAATGAAAATGATCTGATTCACCAAGCTTAGCTGGAATAAAAATATTTAAATCATCGAATTCATATTTTATCTGAGCTCCTCTTCCACTCAACTTATCATATAATCCTACCGCAAAGTCAGGCCAAGTAGCTTGTGAGGTTTTTGTTTTTTCAGCAGCGTTAGATGAGTTATTTTTATTAGACATGGATATCTCCTTTAATTGGTTATAAAAATTTTCTATCTTCAATTATTTAAAAATTTAAATTTGAAGACAAATCACTTACAAGTTTTTATAATATTGATAAAAAAGGGGGCCTATCTTTTAATTTTATCAATTTCTGCAACTCGAAAGTCTTCATTGACTAATTCTCGATTGGAACCATACTAAGAAGCGAGAGCTTCATTTTTTTCCTCTTCTACCTTACTGTTCTTCTTCATCTAATGTTTCCTGAAGAAATACCCAAGTTTGTCATAAGGGGTGGCTTTAATCGAAAAGTAACTAAATAAAAAATTTATGTAAATAAGTTTTTTAGTTAGTTATCTTTCTTGGGTTTATATGCACCTAATTTTTCTGCAGGGCAAAAGTCCATCTTTAATAATGACTTTAAATCATTAATTGGGGGAATCAGGTGGAACATTTGGGATGAAGCCGAACAATGATTAATTTGTAAGCCCTCAAAAAGTTATAGCGCGCCAGCGCCATAACTTTTTGAGGGCTTACATCTTTATCTTCCATTGACAAACCTTGAAGAAATCAAACATTTAGTATAGACTGGCTTTTTATAAAATTTGCTAATTTGGAGTTCGGAGCCCAAGTCACAGCACTCCAAATTAGCAAATTACATATCATCAAGTAAAAGTAACGGAATATATGAAAAAGAAGACGATTTTGGTAGCGGGCGGAGCCGGCTACATTGGCTCACATGTCAATAAAATTCTTGAAAAAGCAGGCTATAGAACAATTGTTTTAGACAATTTGTCTCGAGGCAATAAAAATGCCGTCAAAAATGGTACATTTATTGAAGGCGATATCCAAGATAAAGCCCTTTTAAATAAAATTTTCACAACTCATTCCATCGATGCCGTTATGCATTTTGCAGCTTTTATCGATGTTGGCGAATCGGTAATCAATCCAGCAAAATACTACCAAAATAATGTTGCGGCAACGCTTAACTTAATAGAAACCATGCAGCAGCATCAAGTGACCCGGTTCGTGTTTTCCTCCACTGCAGCAGTTTTTGGGCTTCCCCTTGAAAAAACAATCAAAGAAACCCATACCAAAAATCCTATTAATCCCTATGGCTATTCAAAATTAATGGTGGAGCAAATACTTTCCGATTTTGATCAGGCTTTCGGAATGAAATCGTGCATCTTGCGTTATTTTAATGCAGCAGGTGGTGATCCTGAATCTGAAATTAAATATTTTGAAAAAAAAGAATCCAATTTGATTCCGCTTGTTTTAAAAAGTTTAAAAAATTCGAATGCAATAACGATTTATGGAACTGATTACGAAACACCGGATGGCACCTGCATTCGCGATTATATTCACGTCAACGATTTGGCAGATGCGCATGTTTTGGGCTTGGAAAAACTCTTTGAAAGCAATAAATCTTGTTCCTATAATTTAGGAACCGGTAACGGCTTTAGTGTAGCCGAAGTAATTAAAGCCGCAGAGCTTGTTACAGGGCTTAAAGTGAATGCTTTAGAGGGTTGCAGACGTGCCGGCGATCCACCTATTTTAGTTGCAAACTCTGACAAAGCAAAACAGGAACTTTGCTTTAACCCACGCTACTTAAAAATTGAGGAAATGATTGAACACGCATGGAATGCGATGCATTAAATTAGACTTTTTTAAAAGTAAGTTTTTAAGTATAATCTTGAATTTAACAAAGAATGTAGTTACCATATGCCGGAATATCAAGTCTTAGCACGAAAATACCGCCCTCAGACGTTTGCAGACGTTCTTGGTCAAGACGCTATTGTCACGACTATTAAAAATGCAATCAAACACAACAGGCTTGCCCATGGCTATTTATTTTGTGGCTCGCGAGGAACCGGTAAAACAACATTGGCGCGAATTTTTGCAAAAGCCTTGAATTGCAAAGAAAAAACAGCCGATTTTGAACCTTGCAATACATGCGCTTCCTGCCTTGAAATTACATCCGGATATTCTCTTGATTGCATGGAAATTGATGGCGCCTCTCATCGCGGAATCGATGACATTCGTCAAATTAATGAAAATGTTGGCTACACCCCATCCTCCGGCCAATATAAAATTTATATTATTGACGAAGTACATATGTTGACAAAAGAGGCCTTTAATGCCCTCCTTAAAACATTAGAAGAGCCTCCTGCAAATGTTAAATTCTTTTTTGCAACAACTGAACCACACAAAATACCAGCCACCATTTTAAGTCGCTGCCAACGCTTTAACTTAAACCGCATTCCTATTGAGGCCATCACAACAAAATTGCGCAGCATGGCCACTGATTTAAATGTTTTAATCGATGATGATGCTATTCGACTCATCGCTACAAGAGCTGACGGAGGTCTTCGGGATGCAGAATCCCTTCTTGATCAAATTGTAGCATTCAATGAAGATAAAATTGATATTAACACAATTGCTGATGTTTTAGGAGTTGTAGCAAAAGATCAGTTTTTTCTGTTGGACCAAGCAGGAAAGATAGGAAATATTGCTTTTGCCTTTGAACTTGCCCATGAAATTTTTTCAACGGGTAAAGACATCCTCCATTTTGTTGAAAACCTAAATGAACATATTCGCAATATCTTATTGGTCAAACTCTCCGGCAAGCAATCTTCCTTTTTGAATGTGTCCGAATCGGAAAAAGAGCGCTACGAGCTTTCAGCTAAAATTTACACCAATGAGCAATGTATCACAATCCTTGAATTTTTAATCGAAGCACAAAATCAAATACGTTACATGGTATCGCCAAAAATTGCTTTGGAAGCCCTTTTAATTCGCATTATCCGAACACATCAGCGCATACCAATCGATTTTCTTGTCCGTCGCTTAACCGAACTTGAAGAAAAACTAAACTCCCCCTTTGAAGCTCAAACGCAAATTTCGCACGCAATGCCACAGCCACCTCTATTGCAACCAATAATGCAGCCGGTTATGCAACCTGTACCACATCACGTACCTCAACCAATACCACAACCTGCACCGCCACCTGTTCAACCACCTGCACCGCCACCTGTTCAACCACCTGCACCACAACCTACACCTCCTACACCACAACCCACTCTAGTTTTACCGGTTATTCCAGCCCCTAAAGTAAATATCAAGGAAGTAAGCTCCTTGACAGAAGATCCAACTCCGACAGCAGCAGATCTAGGAATTAGGCAAAAGAAAGTTACAGCTCTCAAAGAAACAGTCCAAGCCGTTAAGACACAGGAAATTAAGCAAATAGAGGAGAGTAAAGTAACACCCGCTAAAAACTCCCCTCCTTTGATCAACAGCAGATACGACACCATCTTTCAGTTCGCAGCAGTCGAACTTGAAGGAATTATTCAAAAAAAGAGGTAATTCATGGGAACAGGATTTTCAAAAAAAAAGAAAGAAGCCAGAATGATGCAAGAGCAAATTGGCAAAATGCAACAGCAAATGACAGCCGTGGAAGTTACAGGAACCGCCGCAAATGGGCTTATTGAAATTAAAATAAATGGCGAACACGAAGTTAAATCGATTAAAATAAAACCTGAATGTGTCGATGTAGAAGATATTGAAGGACTACAAGATTTAATTAAAGCCGCATTCAACGATGCTGCAAGCAAAATAAAAGCACAATCCATGGAGGGAATGAAAGGTTTTCCTAATCTTAACCAATTTGGATTTTAAGATCCTATGAAACTCCAAAAAACTAATCGAGGCTTTCTTGATGCCTTAAATTTGATCTTAAAAGAGACAACGCATTCAGCTGAAATTGAATTGAATCAAATCTTTTTAATTTTAGCTGGAAAAGGCTATGCAGCACTTCTAGTTATTTTCACCCTACCCTTTTGTTTCCCTGTTCAAATCCCCGGCTTTTCTACCCCTTTTGGGGTAGCTTTAGCACTTTTGGGGCTAAGAATTGGTCTTGGCATGCAGCCATGGTGGCCGCAATTTATTTTAACAAAAAAACTTTCTAGCGAATCGGTAAAAAAGATAACTGAAAGCACAATTTCTGCTGTAACAAAGATGCAAAAAATCACCCATCCGAGGCTTTTCTTTTTCACTAACCCCATTTGTCATCGTCTAAATGGATTCTTAATCTCTATTCTGTCTATTTTTTTAGCGCTCCCATTGCCACTTCCATTTACTAATTTAGTTTCGGCACTTCCAATATTTTTTATAGGGATCGGCCTTTTAGAAGATGACGGCCTTTTCATCATAATCGGCTATTTTTTAAGCCTGATTTGTTTTGCCTATTTTATCGCCCTCTATTTTTTCTCAGCTTATCTGATTGACCTTGCAATGTAAAGACATAATGAGAGTACAAGAAGGGACTTTAAAGGACTAAAAGGACAAAAGGACAAAAAGGACTTAAAGGACATTTCCACCGTTTTGAATACATCTTAAAAGTACTTTAAAATAAATGACATGATATAATTTATAAAGTTATTTTGTTTGTCCTTTTTGTTCCTAAACGTTTTTATGGTCTGGGGAGGAGATCCTTTGGTCAAGCGCTGTAGATGGATATCAGATTTTTTAGCTTTTGAGATAAGAAATGTTTTTACATTTTCGAGGCGAAAGATGAAAAAGATGATATTCAGCTATCAGATGATTGACCAAAGGATTTTAATGATTATAGTATATATCTTCCGGGGCGTTTTTCTGATATTCCTGGTTGAGGTATTGCTGAATTTCCTGAGCTGTACTTAACGTCAACACCTTTTCTGCAAGCTCATAAGCGGCTATTATGCTTGTATTGCGTATCGTGTTTTTAACTATCGGAATGTATCTTGGCGCAACAGAAAGCTCATGCACACCAAGCCCTAAAAGTAACGGAGTAAATCTTGGATCGGCAGCAATCTCCCCGCAAACAGTCACAGGTATGCCTTGATTATTGGCTTGTTGTACAATTAATTTAATTAGGCGAATCACACTTGGGTGCGTGGGTGCATATAAACCGCTTATCGAATGATTACCACGATCGACTGCAAGAGCGTATTGAATCAGATCATTTGTTCCAATGGACAAAAAATCACACTCTTTTGCAAGTAAATCAGAAATGATTGCAGCTGAGGGCACTTCAATCATGCAGCCAATGCGGATCTTATCGGGAATTTTTTCATTTCGCCTTAAAAGCTCTTGCCTCACTTCATAAATCACTTTTTTAGCTTCTATAAGCTCTTGTAAGCTTGATATCATAGGGAACATAACGCTGACATCGCCGTAATTGGCGGCGCGCAATATAGCCCTTAATTGCACTTTAAAAAGGTCGCTCTCTTTTAAAAGAAAGCGAATCGCACGACAGCCAAGATAGGGGTTTGTTTCAACTGCCATCATTTGATTACCAAGAAACTTATCTCCGCCGACATCAAAGGTTCTGATGACAATGGGTAAGCCTTCCATTTGCTGCACGACTTTTTTATAAAGCTTGAATTGCTCGTCCTCTGAGGGAAATCCATTTTCTGGGCTAAAAGCATATTCAGAACGAAAAAGGCCAACGCCAGAGCCTCCAAATTCATGGAGCATTTTGATTTCGTCAAGGGTTTCCATATTAGCGACAAGTCTTACAGTGTAGCCATCAAAAGTCTCTGCGGGTAAATCCTGAATTTGATCTAATTTTTCTTTATGGCAAACGAGCTGATTTTTTAATTTTCTATAATGCTCTTTTAACTTTTCGTCCGGGTTGACAATGATCTCGCCTGTTCTGCCATCAAAAATCAATTCACAATCTTTAAAAGATTCCAAAGACTCATAATCAACGCTTGTGATGTAAGGAATTCCTTTTGCTTTTGCAACGATTGCCGCATGAGAAGTAGTCCCTCCAAAATGACTAACGAAGGCAATAACTGAAGAGTGGCTTGCTTCTGCTATATCTGATGTTGTTAATTCCCTTGCAAAAACAATGGAGTCTTTTGGAATGTCCATCAAAGATACGCGTGTATTTTTTAGCAAATAACTCATTACACGTCTTGCAATATCTTGAATATCCTTAAAACGTTCCCGGAATATTGAATCTGACAAAGAATCAAATTTTGTTTGATAGTGATTAATCAATTCATGAAAAATAATTTCTGCATTTCTATTTTGTGTTCTGATCTGATATTCCACCTCATCGGTTAATAAGGGATCTTGCGTCATCTGTAATTCTGCATCAAGGATTTCTGCAGCCTCTAAGACCTTTTCATCTTCCAGTTGTTTTTGCAACCGATAAATATCATCTCTTGCATTGGCAACAGCCTGACGATATCTGACAACTTCTTTTTCTATATCTTTTTTATCGATGGAAAAATCGGGAATTTTATCTTCAACGACATGGAAAAAAAAAGGCTTTCCAACTACAATCCCACGACAAATTGGAATTCCCTTTAATCTTACTTCTTGTGTTTGCACTTTCCACCCCAATACAAAATTTTATTCCGGTCGCACTTTATTATATCACTAATATTTTTTACCAGTGAGGCAGTGAGGAAGAGATGAGGACAGTGAGGGGCTATGAATGCATTGCCTCTCACTGATCTCGTGTCTTTTTCATTGCCTAATTGTAAAAAAATCCAAAACTTTTTATTTCCAGTCACAACAGTAAAATACAAGTTCTACTCCATCAGAGGGCAGTGAGAGGTACTGAATACATAAGCCTTCTCACTGTCCTCATGTCTTTCTCACTGTCTCAATGGTAAAAAAATCCTAAACTATTACTTTCCAGTGGCACCTGTATTAGGCTTTAGTTCTCCAAAATGGGTATTAAAGCCATCGATTAATTTTTCCATCGTCTCTTTTGCATCATCACCATCGACAACAATATTTATTTTTGCATTTTTTCTTGCGGCAAGCATTAAAATGCTTAAAATACTTTTAGCATTGATTGTATCTTTTTTATAGGTGAAGGTCACATCGCTTTTACATCCTTGCAAAAGTTTAACAATTGTTGTTGCAGGTCGCGTGTGCAGCCCCATACTATTTTTTACTTGTACACTACAGGTAAGCCGACAATTCATTTCGTTTTTGTTTTTCATATTTTTTTTTACCCAGAATTTTTTCTAGCAATTTACCGTTAAATTCCTTGGCAGAATGATAACCCATTCCTTTAAGGCGGTGATTAAGGGCTATGGTTTCAAGAAGTAAAACAACATCCCGACCGGGTTTTACCGGCAGAATATGAAAAGGTATTTTAATTCCTAAAATATCGGTATTTTTTTCTTCAAGGCCAATACGGTCATAAAAATGATTATCATCCCATTGTTCAAGCTTTACGACAATATCGATACTTTTGTTATCGCGAACACAAACTGCCCCAAAAAGGTCTGCAACATTGATTATTCCAATTCCACGAATTTCCATGTGATGCTTGGTAAGTTCAGCACCGGAGCCTTCTAAGTAGGATCCTTCTCTTTTTTTCACTCTGACAACATCGTCTGAAATCAGTCTATGCCCTCTTTCAATTAAGCCAAGAGCTGCCTCACTTTTACCGACAGAGGAATCACCTGTAATCAACACACCTACACCAAACACTTCCACAAGTGTTCCATGATAAGTAATCGTCGATGCGAAATCTTCATTTAATAAAACGGTAAGTTTGCTAAGTAAGTTCATTGTGACCATGCTTGCGCAAAAAAGAGGCATATTTTTCGCATCACATAAAGCAGTAAGCTCTTTTAAAGATTTATATCCTCTTGCAATGATGACCGCAGGCGTTTTGTCTGTGAGCAGTGCCTCTAGTCTTGAAAGTCTTGTTTCAGGGTCTAAATCACGCAAGTATTCAATTTCTACTTTTCCAAAAATGAGAATGCGTCGAAGTGCATGGCTTTTTAAGTAGCCTGTCAGGCCAAGGCCCGGTCGATGGGCTTCAGGTACTTTTATTGCTCGTTTAATCCCGCTTTTTCCGGCAATGATTTCAAGACCGAGTCTTTTACCATGACGTTTATAAAGGTCTTCGACAAGATACATGAATCTTAACCTTTTGCTTATTTAGAATAGGTTGTAATCTACCACTTTTCAATCGATTGACTCAAGATAAAAAATCAGCCAATCAGAAAAAGTTGCAAATGCCATAGCTTGCACACCGCAGTCTTTATTATGAACGTCAGAAATGGTATTCGTCATTGCCGAATAATAAACATTTCCCATCTCTTCTTCAGGATACCAGTCTGAAAAAAAACATTGATAAAAAGGCATGCCGAATGACTCATAAAAAGGAATCAATGACTTATTGTTGACAATCTCGCCTTTGGTATTTGTCGTTTCTTTCTCTTGGTTAAAAAAAGCATACCCTAGTTTTTCATATTCAAGTTTTATTAATTTTGATGAAAAAATTCCTGTACAATCGGTGGTTTTACAAAAACCGTTATGAATTTGTAAAAACTTTAAATAATCTGCAGGAAAAATAATTTCAGGAAAATCCAATTCCAATTGAATAATATCTTCATCTAAAGCCGGCGGAAGACCTTTATAAAAACCCTCATCATTTTTTAAACTGTAGACAAGATGTACATCGAAAGGATCCGATAATTTTTGTTGAACAAGGTAGACTTGAACATCGTCCAGAGTTGCAAAAAAACTGCTGATGAACTTTTGTAGATTTGGATGATAGGGCAATTTTGCAATCCAAAAATCGCGACTAAATTCTATGCGATCAGAATTACTAAGGTGGGCTAATTCAAACCAACCTCTTGGTAAATCAGGAGCCTTTTTTTGGATTGTCTCAAGATGAAGATCTTGTTCTTCACATAAAGCAATGACCTTTTTAAAATTCCCTTTTGGGTGGTCATCGGAAATTTGTCTGTAGAAATCTTTGACACGCTGATTCATTCTGTCCCTTTGTTTAGACATTCGAGTTTTAACAAATACCCTATTTTCTTACACATCATTTTTTTCTTAATTTTTAACTGCCTGTCATTTACTATTGCAGATGAATAACGCTTCCTAAGCAAAAAAATCAAATAAAGGTTCTAAAGTGGCGTTTAAACGCTTTAATTGAAGTAGAATTGGCATATGATACAAAAATGTAATGCGCTGATAGAACCGTTTGAGAATTTCTGGAGGCTGAATCCTGCGCTCCTTTACGGCTTATCCATGCTTCTTGGAATCAGCCTATATTTAGCAAAAGCACCCATTTTGATCTTGGCCTTAATATTAATCTTTTTTGCAAAAAAAAGAGCTATTGCTGCATTTCTCATCGTAATAGCCTCTTATTTTTATATTTCAATAAACAGCCCCTCTTCAATTGAAATAGGTAAACGTGGTGTTGAACAGTTTTCAATCTCTTCTGTTTCTTTAAAAAGTTCACATTTTGGAAAACAATGGATTTATAAAGGCATCATCAAAAACATCCCTGTCTCTATTTCTGTTCATTTTAAACATAACAGTACACGCCCGCCTGCCGATAGAGCATATTTCTTGGAAGGCTCTTTTAAGGAAGTGCGACCAAGGCATTACGTTTATGTTTTAGAAAAAAATACGCCTTGGAAAGAAATTCCGAATACGTTTAGCTTTGCAGAGTGGCGCTACTATTTGAAATATAAAGCTCAAAAAATCATTCATAATAAAATAAAAAATGAAGAGAGCGCTTTATTTTTATCAGGCATCGCAACAGGTGAATTTGATGATCGCATGATGAGCTTTCATTTTTCAAGATTCGGTCTTCAACACATCATGTCCATCTCAGGCTTTCATTTTGCAATTTTATCTGCTATTTTACATGCGATTCTTCAATGTATTTTAAGTCGAAAAAATGCTAGCCTAGCCATGATTTTATTTTTAACCGGCTACTTTATTTTTTTAGGTTTTGCCCCTTCGATCTTAAGAGCCTATGTGATGATAATGATTGTATTTATCGGTTCATTTTTAAATAAAGGGACTAGGGCAATGAATTCTTTAGGGGTCGCCCTCATGGCAGTTTTATTGATAGACCCTTTATTAATCGACCATATAGGATTTCAATTTAGCTTTGTTGTAACCCTTTCCATTCTATTTTTTTATTCAGAAATTAATTACTTTTTACAAAATTTGACAACACAGCGTTTTTTAAGTGACATAGCAGAAATGCATTCTTTAGCGCAACATGGGTTTATTATTTTTACTTCTTTAAGACAAGCCTTAAGCCTAACAGTTGCAGTTAATTTGGCAGCTTTTCCTTTGATGCTTTTTCATTTTGAACAATTTCCTTATTTAAGCATTCTCTATAATTTATTTTTTCCTTTTATGGTCAGCTTTTCCATGCTTTTACTTATTTTGAGTTTAGCCTTCCCATTTGTACCTTTTATCGATTCGCTCAATTCATACTTTACAAAATTTCTTTTGGATTTCGCCTACAACCTACCTCAAACAATCGATTACAAATTTCATTACAAATCCCTTTCTTTTGAATTCATGGTTTTGTACTTCACCTTTCTTTTTTTTGTCGGGGTGGTTTTAACCTTTAGGAAAGAGAAAGCAGCCGAAATCAGGCGCGACTTCGCTTATTTGTAGAGTAGAAGTGTTTTTTTTAACACGAAGACACGAAGAAACGAAGACCGTTAGGGATTCATGAAGTAAATTTTTAAAAAGATGACAGGTTTTATTTTTAAACAGGCATTAAAACTTCATGAATCTTTAAAGGTCTTCTAACTCTTCGTGTTAAAAAAATCACTATCCCATGAGTCCCTGGCGGCCTTCTAAGTCTTCGCGATAAAAAATTACACCCTTCATAATTAGTAGTTTAGAGTGGAATTGGTGATTTTTTTTTGATGGAGATTGACTTTTATTTAGCTTTAAGACAGAATATCCACTTTATAAGTCATAATGGCGATCGTAGCTCAGTTGGTTAGAGCATTGGTTTGTGGTACCAGAGGTCGCGGGTTCGAGTCCCGTCGATCGCCCTTCTTTAGCAAAAGCATTTTTTAAAAGTGACAATATTTGAAGCACTCATTCTTGGAATAGTTCAAGGCATTACCGAATTTTTACCGGTCAGCTCTTCTGGTCACTTAAAACTTGTTCAAGTTCTATTAAATTTTGAAAACTTAAATACCTACATCATCTTTGATCTCATATGCCATTTAGGTACTTTGTTGGCTATTTTTCTGATGTTTTGGAAAGAGATTGTTACAAGCTTCACTTCCAACCGTACAAAGCTAACCCAAGTCATTTTAGGAACACTCCCTCTTTTTCCTTTGCTTATTATTATGAAACCGATCAAAGCAATTTTTAACGATCCCAACTATTTAGGCTATTGCTTTATGCTCACAAGCCTGATTCTTTACCTTGGAATCAAGCTTGAAAAGATCAAAACTCCCGCCATACTTGCAAAACATCGTTTCTCTGATTCTGTTATCATTGGTATTTCACAGTCAGCTGCCATTTTGCCTGGTATCTCCAGAAGTGGCTCAACTATTTCTGCGGCAAAAGTTTTAGGTTGGCCTGCAGAGCAGGCTGTCACATTTTCCTTTTTATTAGCCATCCCCGCTATTTTGGGAGGCACAATTATCGAAGGTTTGCAGCTTTTCACTAAAAATGAGGCCGTAAATTTACCAAACGCAGAAAGCGTTCATTATATTGTAGCCTTCCTCGCCTCTTTTATTTTTGGGATATTTTCTCTTTCTTTACTGAAGAGACTAGCAAGGAAACAGAAATTCATGTATTTTGTGTGGTACTGCCTCATTGTTGGCATTTTGACCACCCTTTACATTTAAAAAGTTTTATGGCAAAAAAAAAACCAAAAAAAAAATCGAAAGGGCCTTTTGATATTTCACCTATTGCTTTAGGAACGGCTCTTTTTGCAACTTCATTTTTAATTCTCTTAAGCTTGCTTAGTTTTGTCTACGGAAAAGAGACTCACAACTGGCTTGGACTGACAGGCCATGCAATAGGCTGGCTTTTCCACGCACTTTTTGGCTTAAGCAGTTACTTAATTGCCTGTTTTATTTTCTTAGTTTCTCTTCGACTTCTTGCACAGAAACCGATTGCCAACATGTCATTAAAAGTACTCTACATGTCAACCCTTGTTTGTTCTTTTTCCCTTCTTCTAAGTATGGTTGAGGCAAGATTTCCGATTTTAAGCAATTTTTTGGCAAATACGTTTTATGCAAAATTGTGGACTGCAAAATTACGCTACCATTTAGGTGGAGCTCCCTTTTACTACATCTACAACGATCTACCCTCCTATAATTTGCATCGAATGCTGAATACTGTTGGAATATTCATTATTTTCACAAGCACCTTAATTTCGAGCATTCTACTTTTAACAAACGCAAAACCCTCTAACGTAATAGGTTACATCGCATCCTTTTTTAGAGTATTAAAAGATCTGATAGCCTCCATCCCCTCTATTAATCTAAAAAAATCGACAAAACAAGAAACAAGAAGTAAAGAGGTAGTAGACCCGATCGATCTTAAAGTAGAAAGCGATTTTATGCGCTATGTGAAATTGCGCATTCCAGGGGGTAATTCAAGCGAAAAGGAAAATGAATATCCAGCAACTCAAGAAATGCTCGGCATCCGGCCTGAAACAAACTTAAAATCGAGACCTTCCGTTTCTAAGAAAGAATCAACGATTGAATTTGAAGATCTCATCGTTCAAAGACCAAAACCAAAAATGGAAGAAAAACCGCCCATTGAAAAAAACAAGCGCGAATCTGCAATTCAATCGCAAAAAGTTTACAATGGAGATTTCACCAATTATCAACTCCCTCCCTTGGCTCTTTTGACAACCCCTAAAAAGGTAGACCAAAGCTCGCTTAAAAACGATTTAAAAAAACAAGCGGAAGTACTCGAAGAAACACTATCCAGTTTTGGAATCGAAGCCAAAGTTGGCCAAATCAATTGCGGACCTACCATCACATCATTTGAAGTGCATCCTGCAATTGGTGTTAAAGTTCAGAAAATTAAAGCGCTTGAAAATGACATTGCCCTAAACATGGAAGCTAAATCGATCAGGATTATAGCCCCAATTCCCGGTAAAGCCGTTGTTGGTATTGAAGTTCCAAACGCAAGGCCGCAAGAAGTGGGTTTTAAAGACATGCTGGCTGCCTATAAGCAGGGGCCCCAAAAATTTCATATCCCGGTACTTCTTGGTAAAGCTGTTAATGGCGATTATGTCATGAGTGATTTGAGTAAAATGCCTCATTGCATTATTGCAGGGGCAACAGGTTCTGGTAAATCGGTCTGTATTAACACCATTGTGATGTCTATTGTCCATAATGCAAAGCCTGATGAAATCAAACTCATTATGGTCGATCCGAAAAAAGTGGAACTGACAGCCTACTCAAAACTGCCCCATATGCTAGCGCCTGTCATCACCGAACCAAGAGGCGCTTCAGCTGCCCTTAATTTTCTTGTTAAGGAGATGGAGCGTCGCTATGAAATCTTAAAAAATTTAGGCGTTCGAAACATCGAGGCCTTTAATGGACGGACAGTTGTTAAGGAATTTGAAGAGACACTTAATCTCGATATTCCGGCTAAAATGCATTACATTGTAGCAATCATCGATGAACTTGCCGATTTGATGATGGTTGCCCAAAGCGACATTGAAACTCCTATTGCAAGAATTGCACAAATGGCAAGGGCTGTCGGCATTCACTTGATCTTAGCAACTCAGCGCCCATCTCGTGAAGTCATTACAGGACTCATTAAAGCAAACTTTCCGACACGTATTTCATTTAAAGTAGCAAGCCGTGTCAATAGCCAGATCGTGCTTGACGAGACAGGGGCCGAATCCCTTCTTGGTAATGGTGACATGCTCTTTTTACCCCCGGGAGCATCGCATCTTGTGCGCGCCCAAGGAGCCTTTATTCGCGATGAAGACATTAATGCAACTGTCAAGTTTATTTGCGAGCAAGCCCCTCCAAATTATGTGATCCAATCCTTTGATGCAATCGGTGAAATCAATGATTTTCCGGGCGGGCAAGAAGATGAATTACCATCTGATGCTTTGTACTCCGATGCCCTTGAAATCATATTGGGAACGGGTAATGCCTCAACAACGTTTTTACAGCGCAAATTAAAAATTGGCTATGCACGCGCTGCAAGTTTGATGGATCTATTGGAAGCTCGCGGTGTGGTAAGCTGCCCCGATGGATCAAAAGCCAGAAAAGTACTTGCCGGCAAACAAATGGCAGGCGCACAAGAAATAGAAGCGCCGCCGGAACATGAATTTTAAATCTTAAGAAATATGGAAATTGATAATGAAAGGATTCTGTCCACTAGCTTCAGGCTCAAAAGGAAACAGCGTTTTTTTGGGCACAAAACATAGCAAGATCTTAATTGATGCAGGACTTAGCGCAAAAGCTATCAAAGAAAAATTAGAACAAATCGATATCGACATCAAAGATCTCGATGCCATTTTAATCACCCATGAACATTCTGACCATATTCAAGGTCTTCGGGTCATGGCCTTCAAAATGGGAATTCCTGTTTTTGCAAATAGCGAAACTGCAAAAGGGATTGTTGAAACATTTCATGAGTGTCCTAAATTTAAGATTTTTTCAACAGGTGAAACTTTTGAATTTCAAGACCTTGAAATTCATCCTTTCAGTATTTCCCATGACACTCTAGACCCTGTTGCTTTTACAATCAAAGTGGATGATTTAAAATTAGGTTTTTGCACAGATCTTGGATTTGTAAGCTCCCTTGTTGAAAATCATTTGCAATGCTGCGATTATATTTACTTGGAAGCCAATCATCAGCCTTCAATGGTTCATGCATCAGCCCGTCCCATGGTCTATAAACAACGCGTATTAAGTAGAAGCGGTCATTTATCAAATGAGGCTTGCGGAAATTTATTAGCTAAAGTTGCCAATGAAAAGCTTAAACATGTTCATTTAGCCCATCTATCCAGCGAGTGCAATTGCCCAGAAGTGGCCTTAAAAGTGATTCGCGAAATCTTAAGAAATAACGATCTGGAACTTGATATTACGGTGGCACCGCAACATACCCTTGGTCGAGCTATCCACTTCGATCACGCGCTACTTCCTCAAACGTAAACTTTGGTAACAAAAATCGAAAAGGTTATAGCTTGTAGAAGTTTAAATTATACTTTCAAGTGGAAGCAGTATATGTCACTATAGACTAGAAAATTAAGTGCCGGTTTGTTACTCTATATAGAAAATGGTTAACTATGGAAAATGCAGCTTGGGCGGATGTTTATTTAACAAAAGTCATTGAACCTCAACATCTTGAAAGTAAAATACACGCCCTTCGAAAAGCCGGCAAAACTATTGCTACATTAAACGGATCGTTTGATTTGATGCATGCCGGACATTTACATATCATTTATGAAGCATCAAAAAAGGCTAATGTGTTAATTGTAGCTTTAAATAGTGATGCATCCATTAAAAAATATAAAAGCGCTGACCGACCCATTATTAAACTAAACGATCGCATACAAATGATGGCAGCTCTTGGATTTGTCGATTATGTGACATGGTTTGATGAAACAGACCCTTGTAAAATTTTAGATATAATCAAGCCAAACGTTCATGTTAACGGTCAGGAGTATGGTGCAGATTGTATTGAATCTGAGATTGTTAAGTCTAATGGAGGGGAAATTTTTATTGTCCCTTTAGTTCCCGGCTTATCGACCTCGGAAATCATAAAAAAAATTGAAAAGATTTTAGCTTAAAGGTTTTAAATTTATGCGAATTATTTACACTTCAAATAATCCAAAAGAAAGCACTATTTTTTCGAACTTTTTAAAAAGTAAGGGAATTGAAAATCAGCTTGAAATTGATACAGGCAAAGACTGGGGAAGCCATGACTACGGAAATACAGTCTGTCGTATATGGGTTATTAATGAAGATTACTTAGAAGATTCATTAAAATGGACAGAAGAATTTAAAAAAAATCCTAGCAATCCCCTCTTTACAGTATTAGAAAACCCATTAAAAGGCATATTAGAGCCAATTGAGCAAGCAGTGAAAAATGCAAATTCTGAAGAAAATCTACCAACAGAGACTCTTGGTCCCATCACCCTTTACATCACAATAACATGCATTTTGCTTTTTATGCTGGCAACATTTACGGATCCACATTTCACTGCAGTTCCCAAAAATGCGCCTCATACCCCCTTTGTTACAGCTCCTATCAATAAAACTTTGATGTATGATTATCCAAAAGCTTTTGAACAGGTTGATGAAATCATTAAAACTAACGGTTTGGAAAAAACCGAAGATTTATCTAAACTTTCAATTGATACATTTAACAAAGTTAGCCAAACTCCCTATTGGAAAGGTGTTTATGAAAAAGTTGTTTTATATTTACAAAATAATAAAGCAAAAATAAATTTTGATGCACCGATGTTTGAAAAGCTGAAAGTTGGTCAATATTGGCGTCTTTTCACCCCTGCACTCATGCATGGTTCCATATTCCATATTTTCTTTAATTTGTTTTTATTTGTGATTCTCGGAAAAAAAATGGAAAAAAAACTAGGGAGTATTCAGTTTCTTCTTTTCATAATCATCACAGCCATTTTTTCAAATACCGCACAATACCTTATGTCCGGAGTCAATTTTTTAGGCATATCAGGCGTTATTACTGCAATGATTGGTTTTATTTTAATGAGGCAACGATTTGCACCTTGGGAAGGATATCAATTTACATCCATATCTTTGGGATCCGTCTTAGTCTTTATTGGGATGATGGTAATCTTACAACTTTTTTCCTTTTCCTATGAAGTTCTTTCTAAAGAAGCCATCACTCCGGGAATTGCCAATACTGCCCATATAGCAGGGCTCTTCATTGGGGCTCTTATTGGGCTGGCAAACATATTTAAATTAAAAAACTAACGGTACTTAATGAGCGCTCGTGACCTAATTATTCTTGGTTGTTCAAGTCAACAACCAACCCGCTACAGAAACCACGGAGCTTACCTATTTCGCTGGAATGATGAAGGCCTTTTATTTGACCCCGGCGAAGGAACTCAACGCCAATTCATCCATGCCAACGTTGCACCAACGGCGGTAACGCGTATTTTTGTCTCTCATTTTCATGGAGATCATTGCTTAGGATTAGGATCCATGCTTATGCGGTTAAACCTCGATAAAGTCACCCATCCGATTCATTGCTATTATCCGGCTTCCGGCAAAAAATACTTTGACCGCTTAAGATACGGAACAATCTACCATGAAATAATTCATGTCGTAGAGCATCCTGTTTCTGAAGAAGGTCTTGTTGAAGATGATGGTAAATTTCGCATTGAGGCCACTTTTTTAGAGCACGGTGTTGATAACATCGGCTGGCGCATAAGCGAGCCTGACACAAGAAAATTTGAAAAGGAACTTTTAAATAAATTTGGCGTCCATGGCTCGCAAGTTAAGGAGCTTCAAGAAAAGGGAGTTATTAACATTGATGGTCAAGACATTTATTTGGATGATGTGAGCACTATCAGAAAAGGGGATAGCATTGCAGTTGTTGTTGATACCAGATACTGCCAAAAAGCGATCGATATAGCAAAAGGTGCAAAAGTATTACTCGCAGAAAGCACCTACCTTGACGAACATGAAAGTTTAGCTCATAAGCATTTTCATATGACAGCAAAACAGGCCGCAACCATTGCTAAGCAAGCCGGTGCTGAAAAGCTAATCTTGACACATTTTTCAGCCAGGTATCAATATTTAAAAGACTTTGAGGTTGAAGCTCGTACAATTTTTCCAAATACTGAAGCTGCAGATGATTTAAAAGTTTTTCAATTCCCTAAAAACCCAAAAAAGAAGTAGTATCAAAAATACTAATTTTTTTAACACGAAGACTTAAGATATTAGAATATATCCATGAATCCTTGAGGTTGTGATTTTTTTAACACGAAGACACGAAGACCTCTAAGAATTCATGGAGTAATGATTTTTTTGAAGAGAATCTTTAGAAATAAAAACTATCACTATTTCATGAACACCTAGAGGTCTTTCTAGTCTTCTAAGTCTTCGTGTTAAAAAATCACAACTTCAAGAATTCATGGAGATCTTAATAGTCTTCGTGCTTAAAAAAAATTAGGGCGTATAAGATGTTTGAACAGGCAAAAGATCAGTTTCTCAAATACCTTGAAGTTGTAAAAAACACCTCGGAACATACCCTAAGAAATTATGCCATCGATTTAAACGATTTTAAAGCCTATCTTGAAAAAGAAGAAAATCTAACATTTGAAACAATTAGCAGAAAAACATTGCGCGGTTTTTTAACTCATTTAAGTGAAAAAGCCAAAGCTAAAACTACTATTGCAAGGCGAATATCATCTCTTCGCTCATTTTTCAAATTTGCTTTTTTGCAAAAATTGATTTCTCATAATCCAATTGAAGATTTGGAAAGCCCCAAACTTGATAAAAAAATCCCGGTGCCGTTAGCTTATGAGCATGTCTTAAGACTTTTTGATGAACCGGATCTTGACACACTTCTAGGGATTAGGGATCGTGTGATTATGGAACTTTTCTATAGTTCAGGGCTTCGTATTCAGGAACTTGCTTCACTCAATCGAGAAGATTTTGATGCAAATACGTATTTGATCAAACTCAAAGGAAAAGGTAAAAAAGAACGAATTGTTCCCATCACAAAAAATGCTGCCGACTGGATTGTCAAATATTTGGATCATCCTGAACGACACACCATCGTCAATGGACATTTCGCAGAAATTGACAACCAAGCAGTCTTTTTAAATAAACTTGGTAGTAGATTGACAACACGATCGATCGATCGCAATTTTGAAAGGTACCTTAACAGAAGTGGTCTTGCCGGTAAAATTACCCCTCATACCATCAGACACACCATTGCCACCCACTGGCTTGAAAACGGCATGGACTTAAAAACAATTCAGGTGATCCTTGGACACACATCCCTTACAACCACAACGATTTATACTCAAGTCTCCCCTCTCCTAAAGAAAAAAGCCTACGATAAAGCCCACCCCCGCGCAAGATAAAACGTATGCTATTGTAATTGGGGTCTGGATTGACAGAATGACAGTTTCACTGAAATGACCATATAAATAGTTACGGAAACTGTAATTCTGTAAAGCCTGACCCCATAAATTTGCAAATTGGAAAGCAATTTATTTTTATGGAAGTTTGATAGAATCTAAATTTACAGTCGCTTAAGAAACTCTCTAAATCAAATCCCGGGTCGAAAAATTTGTGCAAGATTTTTGTCCCTTGGATGTTATGATTTATTTTGTAAAAAGGTTGCGATGCTCGTTTGATATTTTTCTTCACAATCCACTGTATGTGATCGGCCTACCTTTAAAATAATATCTGAATCAAACTTATTCAAAAGTATGTAATAAAATATTAATAGTGAGTGACTGATCAGATACTTGATCTTTCTTGTTAAAAAAAATTTACAATAAAACGAGATTAAAATAGGATTCGATTTTTAAACTTATCTTATTGAGGATGCACTTTATGTTAAAAAAACTTTTTTTTACTCTTGGCTTAAGCTTATCTTTTATGAGTCCCATCCTAGTATCTGCACAGGATCCGGGTGTTGTGACAAAAAAGGATGCTGTCGATCCGGCTTTTAATTCAAAATTGGATGCTGCACTACAAAAAGCTGAAGCTGATGTGCAAAAAGCATATGTTAGGGCCACAACCCACGAAAATATACCAACCTGGGACAGCAAAGTATTTTTAGAAAATGCTGCTATTCAACTTGAAGTGAAAAAAACATTGGTCAATAATTTCAAAGGAACAGTCTCTCTTCAAAGCGCTGCCGTAAGAGCTAAACTTCTTGAAGTATTAGATAAATCAATTATCACTCAAGCTGATTTGGCCGAACTTCAGAGCTTGGTAAATCAGGAAAAGGAAAGGCTCAATACGACAAAGTAAATTCAGCAGTGTGGTCTACTAATATTGGCTTACAGGGTTTAAATGAAAGGCGATGGATCGGGCATGTGCCATATTTTTCGATGGCTTCCATATGCTTTTTAGTCCCATAGCCTTTATGGTCTTTAAAGCCATATTGCGGCCACATTTCATGAAATTCACGCATGAGTTGATCGCGTGTCTCTTTTGCAATAATGGATGCGGCTGCAATCGATTGAGATTTGGTATCCCCCTCAATGATTTTTTCTGATGGAATATTAAAGTAAGAAATATTCATCCCGTCGACGAGTAAATAGTCTGGAACAAGAGGCAATTTATTGACCGCCATTTTCATGGCCTTAATGGTTGCCTGATAAATATTTAAGTGATCAATTTCGATGTGGGAAATTTCTCCGACACCAAAGAAGACTTTTTTGTGGCTCGTTAGTTTGATGAAGAGATCTTTTCGTTTATCCTCAGTTAACTGTTTGCTATCGTTAATACCTTCAAAATAGACACCTTCTTCTATGATGCACGCAGCTGCAACCACAGGACCTGCAAGCGGCCCACGTCCAGCTTCATCAATTCCTGCAATGTATTTAAATCCATTGGCTTTTGCAACCTGTTCATACTTTAAAAGCTTCACAAGGCGTTTCATTTCTGTTTTATCAATATTCGATTTTGGCACTTCTAGCTCTAAAAAGGAGGATACAAAAAAATGCAGGCTAAAACCTGCAAAAACAAGCGCAGGTTTTAACCTACGCTACAGAAATACAGGTTAAACCTACATATAAGAAACGCAAAAACTCAGGCAAAAGCCTAAGGTACAGCCTAAGCTACTTCTGGTGCTGAAACGCTAGCCGCTGTTGCAGCAGACGGAGCAGCAGGACCTTTTCTAGCAGTTTTACCGATGCGGCCTTTAACTTTAGATTTTTTACCGGATGTTCCGCGTAAGTAATAAAGTTTAGCACGACGTACATGGCCTTCTTTAACAACTTCAATCTTTGTAATGCGGGGGCTATGAATAAGAAACACACGCTCCATTCCTTCGCCATAAGCTACGCGATGCACTGAAAAAGTCTCAGAAATACCGGTTCCTTTACGTGCAATAACAGTACCTGCGAATACCTGGATACGTTCTTTCTCCCCTTCAATAATGCGGGTATGAACTCGAACAGAATCGCCTACGCAAAAAAATCCTGTATCACTTTTAAGCTGTTTACTTTCAATATTCTTAATGACAGCTGGTTTACTCATTTTTATTTTCTCCTAACAAATTAATCTTATCAAGCAGATCGGGCCTCACAAGGCTAGTCTTCTCTAACGCGGCCATTTTACGCCATTCTGCAATTTTTTTATGGTTACCGCTTTGTAAAACTTCCGGGATTCTAACATCTTCAAAAACTTCCGGTCTAGTAAAATGGGGACAATCCAAAATCCCATTTTCAAACGAATCTTCTGATGCTGAAAGTTCGTCCCCTAAAATATTTGGAACAAACCGTATAACAGCATCAAGTACAACAATTGCCGGAAGACACCCATTTGTCAAAACATAATCACCGATGCTGATTTCCTCATCAACCTCTTTGTCAAGCACCCTTTGGTCAATTCCTTCATAATGTCCGCAAAGAAAAATCAAATGCGAATATTGCGCTAATTCACGCGCTTTTTTTGCTGTGAAGGGCTTGCCTTGAGGAGTTAAAAAAATCACCCGACTCTTAGGAGTTTTTACACTTCTAAGAGCATTAGCAACGGGGGCTGGCATTAAAACCATGCCGGGTCCGCCGCCAAATGGGCGATCATCAACTTTGCGGTGACGGTTGTCTGAAAAATCTCTTATATCTATAAGATTAATTTCTAACAGTCCCTTTTTCCTAGCTTGTTTAAAAATACTTTCATCAAAAGGTCCTTGAAAATATGCAGGAAAAAGTGAAAGGATGTCAACCACTAACATAGCTTAAAACTTAAGCTTCTGCTTTTAGTTTTTTGGCTCTGACTTTAGTCTTTTCTCTCATCTTCGCACTATGTGCTACACGCTTTGCTGTTAACTGGCGAATAACGCTTGGAGCTGCTTTTTTAACGAGTGATTCAGTACTGGTCGTCAATTGAGCGCCAAGATCTAGCCAATGTTGAATGCGAGCTGCATCTAAGTGAAGACACTTATCCAGTTCACTTTCAAATGGATTGTACCAGCCTAAGGCTTCCAAGTACTTTCCATCGCGAGGAGTACGACAATCTGTCACTACTACACGGTAAAAGGGTCTATTAATTTGCCCTTGTTGTCTTAATCTAATTTTTAGCGCCATAGGGATCCTCCCATCATCTTTTCTAATTGTTTCATATTCGGCATGTTTTTAAAAAATTGCTTTGCTTTTTTAAAGGATTTTACAAGCTTGTTGATATCCTCAATCGTTGTCCCACTACCCTTTGCTATACGCTTACGTCTTGAAACAGAGAGTTCTTCTTTTTCCATCCGTTCAGCAGGAGTCATCGACTGGATTACCGCTTCTACCTTAAAAAATTCTTTTTCATCGAAATCCATCGATTGCATAGCGCTACCCATACCTGGCAACATTCCTAGCAACCCCTTAATAGATCCCATTTTCTTCACCATTTGTATCTGGCTCAAATAATCTTCATAAGTAAAGGATGCCGTCCGGAGCTTTTGCTCCATTTTTTTGGCATCGCCTTCATTCATGTGCTCTTCAGCCATCTTAACAAGATTGATCGTATCGCCCATTCCTAATATGCGATCAGCCATCGATACCGGATTAAAAATCTGGATATCGTCAACTTTTTCCCCAATCCCTTCAAATTTTAAAGGCTTACCCGTGACTTCGCGAATCGATATCGCAGCGCCGCCTCGGGTATTGCCATCTAACATCGTCAAAATAGAGCCTGTAATGCCGACACGCTTATTAAACTCGGCAGCAACATTTACAGCATCTTGACCCGTCGTCGCATTTGCGACAAATAAAATTTCGCTAGGGTTTATGATTTCTTTAACTTTTTCAAGTTGAAGCATCATCTCTTCGTCAATGTGCAATCTGCCTGCCGTATCAACAATCACTAAGTCATGTTGATGCACATTGGCATGCATCATTCCAAGTTTTGCAACTTTTAAAGGGTCATTTTCGCCTTTTAATGCAAAAACGGAAACTCCGATTTGAATGCCGAGCGTTTCTAGTTGTTCAATAGCTGCAGGTCTTTGTAAATCGCAAGCAATAAGAAGAGGATTTTTACATTTCCCTTTCTTTTTTAAGTACTTGGCAAGCTTTGCCACATGAGTTGTTTTTCCAGACCCCTGCAAGCCGCACATCATAATCACAGCAGGATTTCCGCTCAATTCAAGTTCTGGCTCAGCCCCACCCATCAGGGCTACAAGCTCATCGTGAACAACCTTAATAAACTGCTGCCCAGGAGAAACCGACTTTAAAACTTCATCGCCAAGTGCTTTTTCTTTAACTCTTTTAACTAAAGTCTTTGTCACACTGTAATTCACATCCGCTTCAAGAAGAGCCATTCTCACTTCGCTTATAGCGTCAGCGATGTTTTCTTCAGTCAGCTTCTTTTGTCCGGCCAGTTTGGAGTACAGGCCTTGCATTTTTTCGGTTAAATAACCCAACATATTTGACTACTCTTTAGCTAAAACGAAAAGCATAATAAAAAAATCATTCAATTTCAAGTAAAAAAAATCGGTCATGTGAAGACCAGTCTTGCTTAAATTGGCAATTGACATAAGGCCCATCCTTAAAAAGGGACAAAATGTGAGCTCCCTGCCCTCTTCCAATCTCAAAAAATCCTTTGGCTGAAAGCTTCAAATAACCGGATAATTGAACGGCTAATCTCTCGTAAAATTCATACCCCGAATCGCCACCAACAAGAGCTAATTTAGGCTCATAATTTTTAACTTCAATGTCTAGCGATTCATATTCTTTTTCAGTTACATAAGGTGGATTACAAATAAAATAATCACATTTTTTTCCTTTAAAAGGCTCTAATAAATTACCGATCAAACATTCAACTTCACAAGAATTTTTTGTTGCATTTTCTTTTGCAATTTTTAATGCATCGATCGATAAATCAGATAAAAAGACTGTTAAATCGGGAAATTTTTTCTTTAAAGAGATACCAATACAACCAGAACCTGTGCAAACATCAAAAAGAACTTTTCCTTTTAATGTCCCTTTTTCAAGTTCATCTTTTGCCAACTGTTTTGCAATCATATCGACAAAGATTTCAGTTTCCTGCCTTGGAATGAGCACATTAGGATTTACCTGAATATCACATCCATAAAAATCGACGTGGCCTTTGATATATTGTAAAGGCTCTCCTTTGCTGCGTCTTGCAAGATTTTGACGACAAAGGTCAAGCTCATCTTCGCTCAAAGGCTTTTCATAATTGGTGTAGAGCTCTATTCGGTTCAGGTTTAAGGCATCAGACAATAAATCTTCAGATTGGCGCCTTGCATGGTTGATTCCTTTTTTCTTCAAGAAATCACAAGACAAGTTTAACACTTCAAGGATTGTCTTCATGACTTTAATTGCTCTTGTCTATAGTGTGCAACTAAAGATTTAGTGATCGTGTCCAAATCGCCATCCATAATGTGGTCTAGATTGTATTTTGTAAGATTAATGCGATGGTCAGTCAGGCGGTTTTGAGGGAAATTGTAGGTTCTAATGCGCTCTGAACGATCGCCTGAACCAACTTGTGAGGAGCGAGTTTCTGAAAGCGCTGCCTGTTTTTTTTGTAATTCCGCATCTGCAAGTTTGGCTTTGAGTAAACGCATCGCTTTGTCTTTATTCTTATGCTGGCTGCGCTCTTCCTGGCAATAAACGGCAATTCCTGAAGGCATGTGAGTAATTCGAACAGCACTATCGGTTGTATTGACGTGCTGACCACCAGCCCCTGATGAGCGATAGGTATCGACTCGTAAATCTTTTTCATCAATGACAATATCAACATCTTCATCAGGCTCGGCAATTACAGCTATAGTGATAGCAGAAGTATGTACTCGCCCTTGAGCTTCAGTTGCGGGAACGCGCTGAACGCGATGCGTTCCTCCTTCATACTGCAAAAAGCGAAACACATTTTGCCCGGACAATACCATGACGTATTCTTTATAGCCGCCAACTTCAGATTCTGTACAAGAGATTGGCTCGTAACGCCAGTTATTACGATCTGCATAAAGTTTATACATGCGGACACAATCGCCAACAAAAAGGGCAGCTTCATCCCCGCCTGTACCGGCACGGATTTCAATAATTGTGTTGCGATGATCGTTTGGATCGGGTGGGATTAAAATATTTTCTAACTTTTCTTGCAACTGAGTATAGCGCTTGTCTATATCTGCAATATCTTCCCTGAGAACTTCGGCAAAATCAAGATCGCGTTCAACTTTAAGGAGTTCACGATTGTCTTCACGTTGCTTATCTAAAGAAGCAAGTGAATCCCATGTGGTTTTTATTTCCGTCAGATAGGCATGTTCTTCGGTAAGGGCGCGATATTTTTTTTGATCCGAAAAAACAGCTGAATGTGCCAAAACATCTTCAATTTCATTAAGACGAGATAGCAATTGCTCAATTTTTTGTTCAATCATAGATGTGTTGCTTTTTAGTTGATCCAAAAAAACATAAGAATCTCTGGATCAACGATTTATCAAAGAAGTCAAGTTCACTAATCAGTGAATTTATCAAAAAGAAATGTGAGTTACTAGAGTATTTTTAATTACTTGCAACTTAGTTGTTAGACTATTTTTTCTTTGCTGGTTTAGCAGCAGATTCTTCTTCTTTTTTCTCAGCTTGAGCATCTAGATTTTTTTGCTGAGTAACGATATAACGTTTTTTAAACTTGTCAACGCGACCTTCAGCATCAACTAAACCTTTACTTCCTGTAAAGAAAGGGTGAGATGAAGATGATGTAGAAAGGCGGTAAACCGGATACTCTTTACCTTCAAATAGATCTTTTTCTTTTGGCTGTAATGTTGAACCACAAACAAACTTATAGTTTGTTGTTGAGTCAATGAACAATACGTCTTGATATTTAGGGTGGATTTCTTTTTTCATTTTATAGCTCCCAAGCCATTATTTTGCTTTAAGCAGATAGCATACAGTTTTGAAAAAATAAAAACAAGCCCTTTTTTTTAGTTAGCGTTGAATCAATGCAAGGGGTGTTGCAGAAGACATAAGGGTTAAGGGACATTGGGGACATTGGGGACATTGGGGACATTGGGGACATTGGGGACATTGGGGACATTGGGGACATTGGGGACATATTTTTTAGTCTATGTAAGCCCTGCTGTCAATATAAAAAATAAATTTTTGATACACTAAAATTTAATCCTTCTGTCCCCCAATGTCCCCAATACCCCCAACGTCCCTTAGAAAATAACTATTGCATATTAATTGTTAAAGTTTTATAATGTTAGTATATTTCCATTAAATAAAAGGAGTTATTAATGAAATCTTTACTTATCTTATCAGTATTTTTCTTCTCTTTTAATGCAACAACAATACCTGCTTCAGAGCAAAAACCACGTATCTCACTACAGAGCAAAAATGGCAATCCAATCCGCACAAAAACGGGTAAAGTAATCCAAGTGAAGCAAAGCAATTTTCATAAAAGTCTTATCTAAATAATTGCCTCCTGAAAAGGGGTTTTCATAAAAGCATAAGTTCAGTATTATTGAGAATAAAAAACTTTAGGTAAAAATGAGAACCTCTACTTCCGAATTTCCTGCCGGTCCGGACGAGACCCCAAAAGCTCTTATCTATTTAATTGCAACGATTGCTACGTCAAGCATTTTAGCCACCTTATTTAACGGTCTCTTTGCTTATTTGTTCCAATCTACTGGGCCAGAAGAGTGGCTTTCACTCTCATTAAGAGGGCTTCAAAATTTTTATCTTTGGCAACCAATCACCTACCCTTTCATTCATTATAGTTATTCAGCCGGAATCTCACTTTCTTACCTAATCAGTTTATTCTTTAACCTTTATATTCTTTGGTTTCTTGGCAGCTCAATCATAGATCGTATCGGGCTAAAATCTTTTTTTAAGCTCATTACTATTAGTTCCATCGTTTCAGGGGCTGTGGCCTTACTCATCATGAAAATGACAACCAGCTACATCATTTTAAGCGGAACAGGCCCTGCCTTGTCTGCCCTTCTTAGTTTCTTTACTTTGCTCTATAGTGATGCAGACATCCGACTGTTTTTTATATTTCCAATCAAAATTAAATGGCTTGCTGCCGGAATTTTTGCCGGTATCCTGCTTCAATCATTATCTCATCTTGATTTTGTTACACTTGGGTTTTATTTAACAGGCATGATATTTGGCTACCTTTATGGTGTCATTGTTTATGATTTAAAAGGCCCTTTTGAATTTTTAACGCCATTTGAAGAATGGGCGTCTCGCCTTTTTAATAAATCAGCATCTGATAATGATGCTAAGATCATCGATATCAAAACGGGAAAATCAATCGATGATGAAATTTTTGTAGATCAAATGCTTGCCAAAATCTCAAAATCGGGCGAAGAATCACTTAGCTCTTATGAGCGCACTCGCTTGACCGAAATCTCCAAACGCAAAAAATAACACCAAAAGCGGAGTATACTCCGGAATCTCCTGACGTTTATGGAGTACGCTGCTGAAAAAGCTTAAAAGCAGATATTAAAGCCTTTATCAAAATTACAAAAGATATTCCTAATTCTGAGGCTATTGTTTTAAGCCAAGACCGTTTCATGAAAAAATTTGATCATGTTACTTGTTATCCATGGAAAGAGGGAATAGCTGAATATTTCCCGGAACTTCAATTAAAATAGATTTATCCCCTTGGCCTGCATTACTTGACAATAAAATCAAAATTATGTTACCATGTTATTAAATTTAATAAACTTGAAAACTAAAGGAACAATCATGACATTAAAAGGAATTACTGATCAATCGATTGAAAATCAAACCCTATTAGTAAATTTAAGAGAAACCGGAATTGAGTCAAAAATAAAAAATGAATATGCGATTCTTAACCAATTCCGAAATGAAACCAAAGTCGATGTAGTTCATAAACCCTATGAACACATGTTAAAACATGCCCTTATCTACCGTTCCATTTTTATTGGCCTTGGAAGTTTATTTTTCTTTTTAGGTTTGTATATTTCAGAACAATCAATCAATTGGTTTTCCTATACACTCTTATTTGCGCACAGCTTGAATGCAAAAAACATCGTTTTTGCCATTTGCCTCATTCTTTCCATTGCCGCATTTGGTTTAAATTTTATCGTTTCGGCAGAAAGAGAAGCTCTACGCCAGTTAATCAAACGAACAAAACGAAAACTTGAGAGAATTTATAATAAGCAAAATTTATTGCTAGAGTTATCAGGAAATCCATCAGATTTGAAGAGATCGAAAAAATTAAAAAAAGTGTATGAAGACACATTGCATAAATTGGAAGAACTTGAAGATTCATCAAAAATTTTATTTTCTCAGATTGCAAGATCCAATACAAAAGAGTGTTCTTTTAAACTCTTTAATCAAGCTCTTCTCGAAGTAAACGACGATTTACATATCGTGGTCAACAAGTTCAAAAAAATGACTCTCTTTTTTTAAGGCAAGAAGTGCCATCTGAATAGTCTGAGCGCCGGCAAGAACCCCTTCTTCAAATCGAAAAAGCGGGTTCATTTCAAGTTCGTTGTAATCATTTGGCTGTAAAATATCTTCGGTTGTTAAGTTGGGAATAAAGCGTCTGCCGGCTTTTAGCAGATCTTCCCTTTGACGGTCCACAATCTGATTTACGGTAAATTCTATTTCATCCCAAAATTCTTTACACATCATTTCCATTTAGTCCAACTTCAATTTTTTTAGCCTTGTTCCTAAGACGTTTTTTTTCAAAAAAATCGCGTAAAAGTGCAGAAGATAGCTCCCCTAACACGCCACCTTTCACAAGAACATTATGGGTGGGATGGACTTTATCGAATAAATTGACAAAGCTACCATTTGCTCCATGCCGCAAATCGGGCGCTCCCCAAACAAGATTGGTAACACGTGATAAAAACATGGCACCGGCACACATGGAGCAAGGCTCCATGGTGACATAAAGAGTACTTCCCGTAAGACGCCAATTATCAAGAGCACCTTCCGCTGCTGTAATGCAAAGCATTTCGGCATGGGCAGTGGCATCTTTTAGCATTTCCACTTGATTATGCCCCCTAGCAATGATTTTGCCTTCATGAACCATAACTGCTCCAACAGGAACTTCATCAGCCGCATAAGCCTTATAAGCTTCTTTAAGAGCCTCTAACATGAAGCGTTCATCATCGTTGTTTGGCTTTAATGAAAATGGAAAATGCATAAACTCCCCTATTTTTTGACTAAGCTAAGTTTAGCTTGCAAGCTTGCAATTTGCTTTTTAAAGCTTTCAGTATCAAGTAAATATTTTTTTTGTAAACCTAGGATTTTCTTTTCATATTTATCAGTTGATCTTGCTAATTTTAATTCGTAGGATTTAACAACTTCTTCAATGGACTGATATTTTTCTTTTTCTTCCGAATCCTTAGCTTCTTTTACGGTTTCGTTTTCGGCTGAAGTTTTTAGCTGATTTAAATCGGCTTCCTGAAAAGCAACAGAGTTTAAAACTGAAAAAAGATAGGTATTATTAGCTCCAAATTCTTTTGCTGCTTCATTGGCAATTTCCTGAGATTTTGCTTTTTCAAGAAGTTCGATTTCACTAAAGTTAGGATTAACTTCTGTTAGTTTTGTTTCAAAATAGTGATAAAGCTCCCCATTCTTTAAAAGCCAGCAGTTGCTGATGAATTCGGCAATTTCTTCGCCTTTTTCATCTTGGCTCATTGCTTGGTTGTAGCCTTCTACAAGCTCAAGATTTGTGATTTTATTTAAATTTTTTCCGGCAAAATATTTTTTTGCAAAACCCCAATCTTTACGCAGGTGATCATTTTTTAGATCTTTTTTGATGACGTCAATCACCATTGGCATCCAATTTTTCAGTATTTGGAATTTTTCTTTATAGGTGGCTTCTTTTAACATAATTTTTTTCTCCTAATTTTATTTAAAGATGTTAGTATAGTATCAATTTGAATGGGAAATTGCAAGAGGAGATCTTATGAGCGAGCATCAAAACCATCCTTTTTATGGTTATGAGATAATTAGACGGAGCCAAGCTGAGTATATTCAAAAACTTCTCATTAAATATAAGCTTGAAAAAGTAGATGAGGAACTTAAGAAAAAAATATGGGATGAGCTTCAGATGGAAAAACATTTGGGTCATATCACCATCCCATTCAAATTAGCCATACAGCAGGATCCAAAGGGTAAATACCCTGACTTTATCGAGGTCATCCTAGAGACCAAAGTCTAACCCCTTATCGATTTTTAATATTAGTGCTTGATTTGTATATCTAGTTTCTGGTATAATTATGTACAAAAGCATAAAAAACAGATTAAAAACACGGCCGGTATCAGGCTCTTAAAAACGGGGGATTCTTTTAATGTCATTAGATAAAGGCACGAAAGAAGAGATTACCAAGAAATTTCAGTTGCATGAAAAAGACACTGGTTCAGCTGATGTTCAGATTGCGATCTTGACAGAGCGTATCACTGAATTAACTGACCATCTAAAACGTATGCCAAAAGATCACGCCTCAAGGCTTGCCCTTTTGAAACTCGTTGGTCAGAGAAGACGTCTTCTCGATTATCTGAATTCAACAGATACGAGCCGCTATCAGAGCTTAATTACTAAGCTTAAACTGAGACGTTAAGGTTAAATCTTTCATTATGTGAAAGCAAAGGCGACTATTGGCTTAATTAAGCTGATAGTCGCCTTTCTGTTTTTATAGGGATAACGTATTTACAGGTAAGTTATCTCTTGGCGAATAATCGGACAATAGTTATTATCATAAGAAATATATTTTGAGGAGTTAATTGAAAATATGAAACGTGAAACCCTAAAAGTGACAGTCGGCGAACAAGAGATTTCGTTTGAAACAGGAAAAGTAGCAAGACAAGCAAACGGCGCCGTTATTGTTCGTGTAGGAGATACAATGGTCTTCACTTCAGCAGTTGCAAGTGCCACTGCAGAAGCCAAAGATTTTTTCCCTCTTCGTGTCGATTATCAAGAAAAATTTTCTTCCATCGGAAAAACTATCAGTGGATTTATCAAACGTGAAGGACGCCCATCAGAAAGAGAAATCTTGATGTCCAGGCTAATCGATCGTCCACTACGTCCAATGTTTCCAAACGGCTACTTTAATGAAGTACAGATCCTTTCATACGTTTGGTCATATGATGGCGTTAACACACCAGAACCTTTATCTATTTGCGGAGCATCAGCCGCACTTGTTGTTTCTGACATTCCTTTATTAAAACCTGTAGCTGCCGTAAGAGTCGGACTCATCGGTGGAAAATTTGTTCTTAATCCAACTCAAGAACATATGAAATCATCAAAACTTGACCTGATGATTGCAGGAACAGACGATGCCGTACTCATGATTGAAGGTTCTTGTGATTTCTTAACTGAAACGGAAGTTCTTGAAGCAATTACAGTTGGTCATTCCGGAATTAAGACTATCTGTGAAGCCCTTTTAGGCTGGCAAAAAGAAATCGGAAAACAAAAAAAAGTAGACACAATTGCCCCTCTTTCAAAAGACGTATTAAATGCCGTTGAATCAATTGCTGCTCCATTGCTAATTCCTGCATTACAAATTGTTGAAAAACAAAAACGTGAAGATGCTCAAAATGCAGTCAAAAAAGCAGTTCAGGAATCACTATTCCCAGTCGGTGTCGATCCTCTTTATTCTCAAATTGATGTGGCTATTGCTCTTAAAGAAATTACATCTAAATACATGCGTAAGATGATTTTAGATGAAAAAATCCGTCCGGATAGACGCTCAACCACAGAAATTCGTGCAATTGATATCGAACAATCCTTCTTACCAAGAGCACACGGTAGTTCTCTATTTACTCGCGGTGAGACACAAGCTGTTGCCGTTTGTACTTTAGGTGGCGACAGCATGGGACAGCGCTTTGAAGATTTGGATAGTGAAGGTATTAGAAGATTTTATCTACAGTATTCATTCCCTCCATTTTCGGTTGGTGAAGTTGGTCGTGTAGGAACACCGGGACGTCGTGAAATCGGACATGGAAAACTTGCAGAAAGAGCACTTGCAGCAATCTTACCGACAAAAGAGCAATTTCCCTATACAATTAGACTTGAGTCAAACATTACAGAATCTAACGGATCTTCTTCAATGGCAACCATTTGTGGTGGGTGTCTAGCAATGATGGATGCCGGGGTTCCAATTAAGCGTCCGGTTTCAGGTATTGCCATGGGACTTATTCTTGAAGGTGATCGCTATGTAATTCTTTCAGATATTCTTGGTATTGAAGATGCGCTTGGCGATATGGACTTTAAAATTGCCGGCGACCATGAAGGAATTACGTCGTTCCAAATGGATATCAAGGTTGAAGGCATTACAATCGATATCATGCGTGATGCGCTTGATCAAGCAAGAGCCGGCCGTATTCATATTTTGGATAAAATGCTTGCCGTTTGTCCTGAGTACAAAAAAGAAATGTCAGTTTATGCACCTCGTATTGAAATGATGCAGATCAAGCCTAGTAAAATTGCACTTGTTATTGGTAAAGGTGGCGAACAAATTCGCTCCATTATTGAGCAAACAGGCGTTCAGATTGATATCAATGATGATGGACAAATCACTATTGCATCACCTAATCTGACTTCAATTGAAAAAGCAAAAGCGATCATTACAGGTATCACATCTGATGTTGAAATCGGTCGTGTCTATACAGGTAAAATCACTTCAATTGTTGCTTTTGCCGCGTTTGTTGAAATCTTACCAGGAAAAGAAGGTCTTTGTCACATTTCTGAATACGATAACTCACGAATTAACAATTTGAGTGATTTTGCAAAACAAGGCGATATCATCAATGTTAAAGTGTTAGACATCAATGAGCGCGGTCAATTAAAACTTAGCCGAAAAGCAACGCTTTAATCTCTAATTAACAATAAGAGCTCTTCAATGCTTCCTCTTTAGTCAAAAGAGGAAGCTTTTTTTTTACGAAAGAGTCTGCAATGCAAGTTTATTCCAAAAAAATCATCCGCTTCATCGAAGAAATAAAAAAAACCGTCAAAGAAATTTTAAAAGAAGATGTTTGTTTAAAAGTCTTTGGCAATCGTTTTTATGACAGACAAGAAAAAGCTTCCTACCCTATCTTGGTTGTGGTTTATAACAATAAATCGATGCTCGGTTATTTTGACCCCTATTTTTATGAAATGGGCTTTAATGAACTCCTCATGCATACATCCAAGGATAAATTAAAAGATATTATCAGGCATGAAATTGCCCATTACATGACCTACATCATGCATGGTCACAATGTTCAAACACATGGGGCTGAATTTAAAGCTTATTGCCAAAAATTGGGGTGGGGATCTGATGTATATCTTGCAACAACCTGTTTAGATGATGGTGCAAACGTAAAGTTTGAAGAAGAAAATAGCATTTTACGAAAAGTGCAAAAATTAATGGCTCTTAGTGCAAGCCAAAATCAACACGAATCTGAGCAAGCGATGATCAAATCGCAGCAATTGCTTTTAAAACATCATCTGGATGCCAAATTTATCGACAGCAAAGATGATGAAAAGATTTTTCTCAAACGTATTTTACAGCAAAAAAAAGAAGATTCTAAGATGCGCTCCATCGCCATCATATTGCAAACCTTTTTTGTTACCACTGTTTTTTCAAGAAACCAGGATTCCATTTATCTTGAAATCGTTGGGGATGCTGTCAATGTGGACATCGCTGAATATGTCGCTGGATTTTTAAATTTTGAGCTTGATGGGCTTTGGAATCATGCAAAAAAAGAACATGCTTTTAAAGGGCTTGTTGCAAAAAATTCCTTCTTCTTAGGCCTTGCAAAAGGCTATTGTGATAAAATCCAACTTTTAAAAAAAGAGTATAACAAAGACTTTTGCAATGCTTTGATGATCATAGAGAAAAAACTTGATGAAGCAAAAGAGATGGTCTACCCGCATTTAAGAAAGACCAAAAGGAGTCATGGTTATTGCCCAGATGCTGCTTCCATCGGCCAGCAAGTAGGCAATGCATTGAGCATCCATTGCGGTATTACAGGTGCCGCCAAGAGTGCGGGGAAATTCTTAGGCTTTACATTTTAAGGGATATAAATAAAATCTTAAAAGCAATAATTAAGTGTCCCTTGTTTCCCTTTAAAACCTTGTAGTGCAGGCGATGCCGACATGAGGGTCTTTTAGCAACTTCGGAGAGGGTAGAATATAAAAACCGCTCGGCGACCAAAAGTTAATTGCGACTTGATGGCCGAGAATCTCTTCGTTGCATCTTAAGTACCATTGATCCAATAAAACGACTTCATGTTTAAATATAGTTGTAGATATACAGATTATAGCTTCTAAGAGGGAGACAACAGAATAATTTTTAAGTTCGTTTACCATAGCTTGTTGTTCAAAATAAGTTTTATCACCACTTAAGGGAATGGCTTTTCGTGTCATGACTAACCACCTTGAAGCATTTGATTGTAGCTTGCCAAAATCCCTCACAACTTCATTCCAGATATATTCATATCCTTCCCGACTTAAAGGGAACTTTTCCTTTAGAAGCATTCCATAATTATTGATACTAATTGAAGCCGGTATCCAAACAATCAGATGTGTTTGACCAAATGTTTTATTTGGAAATATTGGACATGGGCTATTAAAAATGTTGCCGATAACAGCTGGGAAGGATTCGAAGGCTTGTTTTAACTCAGATTCAAGAACCTCAACTTTAAAAAAGTTGATCCAATCTTCAGCATTAAACGCTTTTTCCCTGTAAATGATTCTTTTTAAAACAAATAAATCTGTCGCGTATTCTTTTGTTTTTTTATTTACTAAGGAAAGGCAGCTTTTAAGATCTGTAAAACTTACATGAGAAAAAATTTCCAGTATAAGCTCTTGCGGGAAAACGTCTTGAAATAATCCGTTCATCGCTAATCCTTTTTTCCTGAAACATAATTCTCCAAAAGATTTAAGTCAAATCATAGCATCAACAACAATATAAAAATATTATTATTGATTAATATTAAATCACCCTTTGAAATTTTTTAAAAAAAAAGAACATCAAATGAATAACTTGAATACCAATTCCCTTCGGGAAGATATATGGAATATAATTTCTTATAACTTACACGTGAGTAAATTGCAGAGTCTTGCCGTCTGCAGTAAAGAGTTGAACTGCTTGATGTTAAATCATCAAGGGTTGAAACTATATAACAGCATCAACCCTTGTCAAAAAAAATCACAAATTGGGGTTTAAAGGGTTCATCGCGCAAATGAGTACCTGTTCGATTAAGATTAAATCCAAAATAAGATATCTGAATTTAATAAGTAGAATTAAAATTATTATTAATTTTAATTCTACTTATGTGAAAATGTCTCAATTTTTTTTATAATGCAGGCCTACAGCCTGCTTTATAATGAAAAACTAACGTTATAAACAGCTTTATTGTGGAAAAAATAGATCATTACAAATTAAGATTACATAATTTACATAATTGAGGTACTCATTTGCGCGATGAACCGTTTAAAGCATGAAAGTATTACTGATCAAGGTGACATATGAAAAATTTATTAATTTGAGCAAGCTTATAGAGATACGTCATTTTCAAAAAAATGAATCTTGAAAAAAACATACACTTTGACAAAGCGCGCAAGGGTGTTATTGGTTCTGAAGCCATTGTGGCTAGCGAATTTACCACGGGTTTTCACCCGTGGTATTTGAAATCTATGATGGAGAAGGGTTCAACTTTAGGCCACCTGCCTGATCTTCAGGAAACATAGGAAGCGGGGTCGGCTGTTTTTTAAAGAGATCATTTGCTGTTTTTAAGCGGATTTTCTTCTCTTCAATGTCCCAATCGCCTTTAACGATATCTTCGATATCTTTAAAATCGAGAGTTTCAAATTCCATCAACATGTCTGTAACAAGTTGAACTTCCTTTGATCTTTCCTTAACAATTTGAAGAGCACGATCATGCGCTTGTGTCAAAATTTCGCGAACTTCAGCATCAATTTCACGAGCGGTAAGCTCTGAGTATTTTTTCTCATGGTGCATTCCGTATTGAGCCCCGGAAGAGCCTTCATCGTATGATACAGCACCAAGTTTATCACTCATCCCCCACTCACAGACCATGCTTCTTGCAATGCCTGTTGCTTGTTCAATGTCTTGTCTTGCACCGCTTGAAACATCGAATACAAAAATTTCTTCGGCAACGCGTCCACCCATCAAAACCGCTAATTGGTCAATCAGCTCTTTCTTCCAATAGCTGACACGGTTTTTCTTAGGTAGGAACATTGTAGCCCCAAGTGACATTCCTCTTGGAATGATCGTAACTTTATCAATCGGATCGGCATGTTCTACGAACATACTTACAATTGTGTGACCGGCTTCATGAAAAGCTGTCGTTAGCTTTTCGGCCTCACCAATTTCAAGGCTGCGACGCTCTTTACCATAAAGAACTTTATCACGCGCCTCAGAAACTTCCTGAGTAGTTACAGCCGTTCTTCCACGTCTTGCAGCAAGTAAAGCTGCCTCATTTAGTAAGTTTGCCAAATCAGCACCTGAACTTCCAGGAGTACTTTTTGCAATCGACAATAAGTCAACTGTTGAATCGAGCTTAATTTTGCGGGCATGTACTTTTAGAATATCAAAGCGACCTTTAACATCAGGTAGACTGACCATCACGCGGCGATCGAATCTTCCCGGTCTTAAGAGCGCTTTATCCAAAACGTCAGGACGGTTTGTCGCCGCAATTAATATAACGCCTTCATTCGTATCAAAACCATCCATCTCTACAAGAAGTTGGTTTAATGTTTGCTCACGTTCATCGTGGCCTCCTCCAACCCCTGCACCTCTATGACGGCCGACGGCATCGATCTCATCCATAAAAATAATACATGGGGCATTCTTTTTGGCGGTTTCAAACATATCACGGATACGACTTGCACCAACACCAACAAACATTTCCACAAAATCAGATCCTGAGATTGAGAAAAATGGGCGGTCAGCTTCCCCGGCAACAGCCTTGGCAATCAACGTTTTACCGGTTCCCGGAGGTCCGATGCATAAAACGCCTTTTGGAATACGTCCACCAAGAGTTGTAAATTTGTTAGGGTTTTTTAAAAATTCCACAATTTCTTGAAGCTCTTCAATTGCTTCATCAGCTCCTGCAACATCTTTAAAAGTAATTTTATTCGGACCTGTTTGAACGGATAGTTTTGCAGGAGATTTACCAAAGCTCATCGCTCCCCCGCCAACACCCTTCATTTGTCTTGCAAAAATCATGTATAGAACACCAAGAAGCAGAAGAACCGGAAGGAAAGTGAGTAAATAACTGAAGTAATTTGGAGATGGCTCTTCACTTTTGAATGTTTTTTCAAGCACTTTATTCAATGGCTGATCAGGAGCTTTAAAAACACCGCCTTTATTATTAGTAAAAGCTTCAAACTCTTCCTTGGCGTTAATAAACCATTGATTGAATTTTTCAGAATCTTCTTTTTCAAGTGCTCTTGTTGAAAGCTCCTGATTATTGAAAAACCAGATCACATTAGCCGCAGACTGACGGGCACGATCTAGCTGTATTTGATTTTCTTCTAGTTTTGAGACAAGCAGATTAGACTCATCTACACCCTCTTTATAGTCGCGTACACTGCGAAGCTTAGTAAGGCGGGTTCCATTTTCTTCCACTTTTAAGCCGTTAACAATGCTTTTCAATTCGTTAAGAGAAGCGCCGTACGCTGCAACAACTGGGCCAAGAGCGGTTTTTGGCAATTCATTTGCTTTTGCTAATTGCGCATCTAGATTTTTTAATGAGGTTTTAATCGCTTCATTACCAATGCCAACCATCGGGGATCTAAAATTTATAACAAGAGCGGTAAGCTCTTGGCCAAATTGATCCAAACCTTGTGCTTGCGGATTTGCCTTTAAAGCATTAAATTTATTTTCAAGATCCACAAGGTTTCCACTCATACTTGGAACGTCTTGAATAACGATACGATGATTTCCATTGCCATTTGTTGCAATGTCATCAACAATAACATATCCATTTTTGGCAACTTCTGCGCCTGTTAAAGACAAAAACATTTCAGCGGAGTTTTTCACCTTGGCTTTAAGCGCATTCAAATCATTTTCTACGCGCTCTTTTTCAATTAAAAGAGTATGATTTGTGTTTAATAGATCAAGAAATTTGAAACGGTTTTTACCCTCTTCAGTCATTCGATCGCGAAATTTACCGCTAAATGTTGCTAAATTATCATTTAACGCGATTTTACGACTATCTTCGGGTTGTACTAGTTGTAGATTGACCAAATGTTCCAATTGATAACTAAAAGAAACTTTGGCGAATTTAGTATCAATTAAATTCTGTACCATTAAGGCAAGTAAAAATGCGGCCATTAAAAGCCATACAAAACTACCCGAAAAATTTTTTTTGAAATCCTGTTTGTTATCGTCACTCATCTTCACCTTCTTTTATTTAAAAGCCGTTTCAATCTTACAATTGAACTCAAACGATGTAATTTTTTAACATGTTGTTATCGTTTTTAAAGGCATCCCCCGATTACCGATTTAATAAACAATCGAGGTTGTTACGAGAAATATACACGTGATATGTGAGAAAATTATCCCTTGCTCTCTAATACAACATTCTATCATATTCTTTTTTCATCATCAACCTCTAATCCTTCACGAATAGTCAATTGATAACTTTTTAGTTTCTTAAACTGAGAAAATGCTTGCTTGCCGGTCAAAAAATCCAAGCAAAATTCCTTTTCACTAATTAGAACCGGAAAATGATTCCTTAAAAATGCAGGCACTTTATAATTTGACCATGAGGAACTTAATGTTTTATAGCTATTACTATTTTTCGGATGAACCAATTGGTACCGACCTTCCGGAATTAAAACCTGAACAAATCCTTTAAAAACACTTTGCCACGATATTAAATCAATATTTTTTAAGGGTTTTTCTTCTAAAATTACTTTTAAAGAACCAAATTTAAAGGAGCCGCAATTTGAAGTATCAATTTCTAAAGATAAGTTCAAGGGCATCTCTTGCATTTCACTACCAAAAATAAACATTTTTTTTCGATCAATAAAAAGACGTTTTGTTTCCATGAAAAGCCACTTATTAGAGGCATTACTCTGTATCAAAAAAAGAATTGCATCAACAATTGAGTGGGAAATAGTAAATCCCATTTCTTTTGCAAATAGGCGTATAAAATATTTTATTTCAAAAGTTGTATTCATAAGAGAAAAATCAAAATAAGCCCCATCTTTTGATTTTACAATCTTTTCTTTATGAATCTCAAACGCCTTTAATAAATAGTCGTTCAACTCAAACACCTCATTACCAAGACGATAAAGCGGATTCGCTATGTCTTTACCAAATTCCTCATTTAAAAAAGGGATGATTTTTGAACGGAACCTGGCCCGCATGAATTTTGGGTCATGATTGGTTTTGTCTAAAAACACCTTGATTTTTTCATCTATAATATAAGCTTCAATCTCTTTTTTCCTTAAAGTGAGCAAAGGTCTAAAGATTTTCAAGCCATCAATCATTGTTATTTTTTTTAAACCGCAAAGACCATTCAATGAGGCGCCTTCAAACAGCCGTTTCAATAAAGTTTCTGCCTGATCGTCTAGATGATGGCCCATTATAACGGCCTGATAAGAAAATTCGTCGCATAATTTTTTAAAAAACTTTAAGCGCAATAAACGGCAGCCAAGCTCAAGATTCCCTTTTATTTCTTGCGGATTTAAAATAGACAAGTGAAAAGGGATGTTTGCAGCATCTGTCATTTGCTCTAAAATTGCGGCTTCATCAGCGCTTTCCAATCTCCAGTTATGATTGACGTGTGCTACTGCAAAATCAATTTTCAACTCCAGAAGCAAATGAAAAAGAGCCATGGAATCGGGTCCGCCGGAAAGCGCCAAAAGAACCGGCTTTTGAAAATCCAAATTTTCGATCAAAAATTTCTTTAAAACTTCTCGGACCATGCTTCCTCATTAAAACGGTCTTTTGCCTTTTTTACCGCCAAGAGCGCGAAGAAGCGCAAGCTTCGCTGCTAAGAAGAAGCGCGAAGAAGTGCGGCTTATGCCACGAAAAAGGCATTCCAATAGCTATGATAGAAAACCTATTTAAAATTGTTTTTTGACAAACAATTTTACGAATCATCCTCCATGCAAATTGCAAAGAGGATAAAATAAATCTTTAGGTTTCTTCGCGTTCTTCTTAGCAGCGAAGCTTGCGCTTCTTCGCGTTCTTTGCGGTAAAAAAATCCCTCATTATGGTTAATATGATATTGTAACAAATGTCAAGATTATTGTACCCTCTTGTTTATGATCATTATTTGGCGATACTTATTATCGCAATACATTAAAGTTTTAAGCCTCTCCCTTGTTGCATTCATCGCGGTCCTGCTTACAACAAGATTGGATGATATTGCCCATTTTGCCTCGCTTGGGGCTCAAGGCTTGTATGTTTTAAACTTCACCCTGCATCAAATTCCTTATATTTTGCCAATTGCCATTCCGATTTCTGCCCTAATATCTGCCCTGCTTTTGATCCAGCGTTTATCTTCATCGCATGAACTTACAGCATTAAGGGCAGGCGGCTTATCCATTAAAATGATTTTAGCCCCTATCTTAATTTTTGCGGCTTATTTGTCGCTCCTCAATTTTTATATTGCCTCAGAACTTGCAACCGAGTCGCACCGTCAGGCAAACTCATTAAAAGCCGAGCTTCGTCAAGTCAATCCCCTTTTAGTTTTGCGAAACAAACATTTAATCAGACTCAAAGGCATTTATTTTGATTCCTTGGGCGAATCGCAAATGGGAGAGTCAGCCTCCGATATTTTTCTTGCAATCCCAGGCTCTGGCAAAAACCATATGAACTTAATGGTCGCAAAGAATTTACGCTCATCAGATTCTGACTTCATAGGATCCATGGTAACATCCATTTCAACTCAAAGAGCAGATTTAGACCAAAATTTTGATCACCTCATGATTGAAAACATAGAAAAATCAGTAACGGCCACAAATGATTTTTCGACCATGATGCAAAAAAAAGTGAGCGGTATCAGCAATGACCATCTAAAACTTGGGCTACTTTTAACAAGCATTGCGGAAAATCAAAACAAACTTGACGGGCAAAATGTAAACCGATCTAATGAAGACACGAAAATCTTACAACGAAGCATTAATCGAGGTTATACCGAAATCATAAGACGCGTTTCAATCGCTCTTGCAGTGTTTACGTTTACTTTGATGGGCCTAAGCTTTGGGGCAAGCATCAGTCGCCAACAATCAAGACGTAGTATGTTCTATCTCATCGGGCTTGCAGCCCTTTATATGGCCTGCTTTTTTGCTGCAAAAAGCATTGATTACCAATTGACGGCAGCTCTTATTCTGTATCTTGTGCCCCATTTGATCATCGTTTTCTTTTCTTTGCTTAATTTAAATCGACTCTCAAAAGGGATGGAATCCTCATGATACTAAAAACCTGGGAGCGTTATTTCATCTTTCAAACATTGAAAACTTTTTTTCTGTTTATTTTTTGTTTTTATACTTTATTTGTCCTCATCGACTACACCACACATTTAAATTATTTTCACTCCTCAAACTCTAGCTTTCAATGGAAAACTGTTTTTTTGTATTATTTATTTGATTTTGTCAAACATATTGAAATTTTAATTCCTTTTGCCGTGCTTATCTCAACTGTTAAAACACTCACCAATTTAAATGTTCACAATGAACTTGTTGCTTTGCTTGCAAGCGGATTAAAATTAAAACGTCTTCTTTTGCCTTTTATCTTGCTTGGCCTTTTCTTTACTTTTTTACTTTATGTAAACACAGAAATTCTATTACCCAATGCATTAAAAGAGCTCAAAACCTTCTCACTTGCAAAAGCCTCTGCCAGCAATAAAAAGAGCGCTAAACCCATCCTTCATTTAAGTTTAGAGGATGGCTCAACATTAATTTTTCAAGATTATAATTCAAGTGAACAACATTTTACCGATTCTTATTGGGTGCGCTCAATCGATGATATTTACAGAATTAAATTCCTCTATCCAAAAGCTATTCCCGAAGGTCATTTTGTCGATCATTTAATAAGGGACCATGAGGGCCGGTTGATGAATAGAGCCTCTTTTGATAAAATAACTCTTAATGAGATGCGGTTTAATAAACAAACCCTTTTCGATTCCATCACAAGTGCAGAAGAGCAATCTTTTTCTGATTTGCAGGCAAAGCTTCCCGCATTTTCTGAAATTAAAAGTGAAAAACAGGCACAACTTGTGACAAATTTTTATTATAAACTTGCCATGCCATGGCTTTGCCTTTTAACTGTCATTGCCCCTATTCCTTTTTGTGTGCGTTTCACACGTCATTTGCCTCTATTTATGATCTATGCATGGAGCATCTTTGGTTTGGTCGCCTTTTATATCGTGATGAATTCAGGCCTTATTCTTGGCGAGCGTCAGGTTGTCTTGCCGGCAATTGCTATTTTTGTACCTTTTGGGCTTGTTCTTGGCATCTTCGGTTTAAGATACTTGAGGTTGAAGTAAGTAGCGTTTTCATGTTTTTTTGATACGAGAGATCACGAGAGGAGAAACAGCCGAGAACACAGAGAAGCGCGCTCAAAGCGCGAAAAAAAAATTACTATAATTGTCTTTTCGCGCTTTTAGCGCGCTTCTCTGTGTTCTCGGCTGTTTCTCCTTAGTTTCTCTGTGTTAAAAAAAATAAAAAAAATACTAGATCATTGATAAGGTCATCAGCATTTTATAATTTATTTAAAATCATACACTTTTCCACTCTCCCTCCTCTCTTCGCTTCTCTTGTGTCCTCTCGTGTTAAAAATAAACTAATGTTTGACAAGGTGCACAAGTTTCTTCTATCTTCTTGTAGTTAATAGATGAGGTTGATGATGGATCCTTTTGATTTAAGATTGTGGAAAGGCTTTGAAAAGAGCGGTGGATCAATGGATTCACCTGCCATTATTGACCAGCTCGTAATTGATACAAGAAGAATTAATTCTCCAAATTGCCTTTTTGTTGCATTGCCGGGCTCTTTTGAAGATGGTCACTCTTTTGTTGAAAAAGCGGCAAGGGCAGGCTTTGCTTACGCAATTGTCAAACATGATTTTAAAGATCTTGATTTTAAGCATGATCTGATTCTTTTAAAAGTAGATTCTCCTTTAAAAGCACTCCAAGAGATTGCAGCTACCTACCGCATGACAAAAAATGCAAAAGTCATTGCAATCGGCGGCTCATACGGTAAAACGATGGTCAAAGACCTTTTATTTACCCTATTAAAAAAAGTGAAACGCACGATTTGCTCCCCTGAAAGCTTTAACAGCCAGATTGGTGTGGCGTTAAGTTTGCTGACAATTAAAGACTGCCATCAAGTTGCCATCATTGAAGCCGGTATTTCAGAAAAAAATGAGATGGATGCATTACAAGCAATGATAAACCCGGATTCTGTAATCATCACGCATGTCGGAAAAAAACATCAAAGAACACTTGGAAATCTGACAGAAACAGCTTCTGAAATGATTAAGCTTGCAGCCTTTGCCAAGAGCTGGAATTTACTTCCCAGCGTATTGGTTAAAAGCGAGAGTTATTTTTGGGATAGAGAAAATGAGGATTTACCTTATGCAAAAGCTAAATCAATGAATATTTCAGTGATGCATTATGAAGTGGCATTTCCGGACAATAGTTGCTACTTCGGACAAACAACAACAGGATTTAGCTATTTCTTAGACCTCATTAACATTGTTGTAAAAGCTGCATGGCTTGAAAAAGTGCCACAGAAGACAATCGTTGAAGTGTTAAATTCTTTTGCTCTTGAACCCATGAGGTGCGAGCTTTGGCAATCACAAATTGGATCTACCTTTATTAACGATATTTATGCAGAAGATCCGCAATCGATTGATCAATCTTTAAAATATTTGAGTCAATCCTCCCCTAACAGTCGTAAAACATTTATGTTCGGGGGTCTGCGTGGAGACCAAAAACATAGAGAAATTGATTATAAGCGCATCGGACAAGCAATTACAGGCGCTAAACTTGAAAAACTCATGTTAATTGGCAACCACCCTTTTTCCCATCTTGAAACAGAAGTTAAAAAAGGCTCTCCCCAAACAAATATCTCCTTCCATCCATCCATGGAAGAGGCAATAAAAAATTTGCAGCTAGATATTCAGCCAAATGATCTTGTACTGATCAAGGGAGAAAAAAGAACAAGTCTTGATCACTTAAGTGAAGCCTTTGACGGTAGCATCAGCAACAATCAATGCACGATCAATTTAGCCGCAATTCAAACGAATTTGGCCACACTTCGAGCAAAATTGCCAAAAGAGACCAGAATCATGGTGATGGTTAAGGCCCTTGCCTATGGAACATCTGAAATACGCATGGCAAAATTTTTAAAAACTGCAAATGTGGACATTCTTGGCGTCTCTTATGTTGATGAGGGAGTTTCTTTAAAAAAAGCTGGTGTTACCCAAGAAATTTTTGTTTTAAATGCAGTTATCCATGAAATTCCAAAAATCTTGGAATTTGATTTGAGCGTTGGGGTTAATGAAACATCATTTATTCAAGAATTAAACAGACAAGCCTTAGTAAAACAACAAAAAATTAAAGTTCATTTACATGTCAATACCGGAATGAATCGGTTTGGATGTTTACCGGAAAACGCTTTAAATATTGCAAAATTCATACGAGACTGTCATGGAATCCAATTGGAGGGCATCCTCACCCATTTTGCTGCAGCCGATGATCCAAAGGAAGATGAATTTACACTGGCACAGGCCAATATTTTCACAAAAGTTATTGAAGAAATCAATGCGACAGGCATTGAAACTCCTTGGCGCCATGCTGCAAATTCAAGTGCTGTAGTACGTTTTAATTTCCCTCAATTTAATATGATAAGAATTGGTTTGGCAATCTTTGGACTCTATGCTTCAAAAGATTCTGAATGTTCACTTGAATTAAGATTAGCCCTGTCGTTAAGTTCGAGGGTCGTTGGGATTAATGAATGCAAGATGGGTGACACGATTAGCTATGGAAGAAGCTATAAAGTTGATAAAGATAAAAAGATTGCTGTTTTACCCATCGGTTATTTTGATGGCTTGCACCGAAACTACAGTGGCAAATGTTATGTGCTAATCCACGGAAAAAAAGCTGCCATGGTTGGTAAAATCTGCATGGATTACATGATGGTGGATGTTTCGGATATTCCAAATGTGCAAATTGGAGATCGGGTTTTGATATTTGGAGAGGATGAGTATGGGCATTACCTGTCGCCTGAAGAGTTTGCGACAAGTGGTGACTCGATTATTTATGAGCTGATAACATGCCTTGGACCAAGAATCCAGCGCGTCTTCGTCTATGAGGAGTCTTTGAGCTTGCGGTAGTGGAAGCGGTATATGCAAAGTTTTTAAGGGGAATATATAATAAGTAATGATATTTTTCGGTGTGAGGATGTTGTCAAGCATATATTTTCCTATTTACCAATCAGAATGATGGTTTATGATACAAAAATGGTTTCCAAAAACTTTTATAAATGGGTTTTTGATTATAATAAACAATTTGTTGAAAAATATTTATCCCTTATTAGTATATTTTATAATCTTACAACTGCAAATAAGGTTGTCGATTTTATTTTAGAGCATGATTTTAGAAAAATTAATTTAACCTTTCTTCCTGATTTAACTTCTTGCCATCTTAGATTAATAGCAGAAAAGCAAAAAATTACTGCATTGGTAATTGACTGTATGAACATATCAAACTGGCCGAAAATTGAATCGTTACAACATATTATTCCTCAAAATGTAATTGGAACAGATATGATTATTTTTTCTTCGGTCTTTCCAAATCTGGTTAGGATTGATCTTAAAAGTCAAACAATTGAGGGTGAACGTTTTGATAAGCTTGTCAACTTGACCACTATTAATCTTGAAAATTCAACTATTCGTGACGATGATTTGATCGCGATTGCAAAAATTTGCCATAAAATTCAGACACTTAACTTGTCTTTTTGCAAAGTGACCGATAAAGGATTAATAGTTTTATTAAAAAATTGTCAAAACATACGGGATCTTAATCTTTCACAGACTAAAGTCACCTGCGAATGCTTTGAAAATGCTGTTTTTGAAAATTTAAGTATGTTAAATCTCAATGATACTAAAATAAAAAAAAAGAGTTACTCTTCAATCGGAAAAGCTTTTCCAAATATTAAGCTCCTTAAACTGAGCAATACGAAAACAACAAACAAGGTCTTTTCAAATATATTAAGAGCCTGTCTTAAACTTGAAGAGATTGATCTTACCCTGACAGATGTTGATGATAATAAATTAACCAGAATTCTAAATTTAGGTCGCCAATTAAAGAAGGTGGATTTTGTTTGTACTTATGTAACAGATAAGAAATTAAGATCGCTTCAAAAAACCTTCCCAGACCGCACCTTCATTCACTAATTTGTAATGTTTTGAGCTCTATTCAGATGCGAAATGAATTTCATCGAACTTGAGATACTTGAGCAGGCTTTTATTTTTGTACCTTAGGCTTTAGCCTGAGCTGGTTCAACGAGTTTTAACTAGACTAATTATCAGACATATAAACAACAGGCTAAAGCCTAAGGTACATATCTTCAATTACCCTAATTACAGAATATCTCCTTAATCTGTTTCAAGTTTCTGATAAACAACAGGTTAAAACCTGTTGAACAAGCTCAGGCTAAAGCCTAAGGTACAATCTTTACTACCCTAATTCATGTTTTAAGGCAGATTCTATAGTCGGGTAATTGAAATGGTAGCCGGCATTGGCTAGCTTTTTCGGGTAGACTTTTTGGCTTGCAAAAAGCAGGTCATCTGCCATTTGTCCAAAAATGAGTGAAGGAAGAAATTTTGGAACGGCAAGAATGGTTGGGCGATGCAATACTTTCCCTAAAGTTTTTGTAAACTCCTGATTAGTAATAGGATATGGCGTTACAGCATTAACCGGGCCTATAATTTGTTTATTTTCGATCAGGAAAATGATGATATTTACAAGGTCATCAAGTGAAATAAAGCTCATGTATTGATGGCCGTTTCCAAGAACTCCTCCGAGGCCAAATTTAAAAGGTGTGAGCATAGTGGCAAGTCCTCCACCTTTTGTTGATAGAACCATCCCTGTTCTTAAAAGAACAACACGTATTTTGGTTTTTATTAAATTTTCAACAGCTGCTCTTTCCCAATCTTGACAAACGTTGCTCAAAAAATTGTCGCCAGGGGCGCTCTCTTCGGTTAAAAGTTCCTCGCCACGATCCCCGTAAAAACCAATAGCAGAACCATTGATGAGAACTTCGGGCGGATTTTTTAAGGAAGATAGAATATGAGATAATATTTTAGTTGATTTTACACGGCTTGACTTGATTTTATTTTTTTTATCATCAGTCCAGCGTCCGGCAATATTTTCCCCAGATAAATTGACAACAGCATCCATATTTTCAAATTTTGGAAGACTATAGCTTGAGTCCCAACCCTCATTTTCAGGATCCCAGAAAATGGCATCATCTGAAACTTTTGATTTGTCTCTAACCAATCTAATGACTTGATGACCTTTATTTTTCAAAGCTTGACATAAAGCTGTTCCCACAAGTCCTGATGATCCTGAAATTAAAATCCTCATAAACACCCCTAAAATCAATTTATATACGTTCTACTTCAATAAAAAAACTTGCAATGCTAATAAGCTATTTAAAATAACTTATAGGATTTTTTTACAGGATATGCAGGTTAAACAAACAAGAGGCTGAAGCCTGACCTACAAATCGCAGGCTTCGGGAGGCATCCAGTGTGCATCTTTGCCTTCCCACTTAATATTGCAACCAATCGGGTTCGTGATTTGATTCTTAATCGGCTCCCCATTTAAATGCTCTGCCAAGGCCTTTTCCAAATCGCGGGTGGTAATTCTTTCAGGATCTCTTGGATAATCAAAGGCGCGCCCTGTGTAAATGAGTTTGCGATTTTTATCAAATACATAAAAATGAGGCGTTCTTAAAGCGCCATATTTTAAGGCAATTGCCTGTGACTCATCCCTCAAGTAAACCCAAGGAAAATTATTTTGCCCCATTCTCTCTGCCATGTGATCAAAAGAATCTAATGGCTTGGTTTTATCGCTATTCGAATTGATTCCCACAAATTGTACATTTTTTAATTTAAAATGTTCCGCAACTTTTGCCGTTTCTTTATCGGAATTAAGAACATACGGGCAATGATTACAGGTAAAAAAAATAACCAATAATTCTGAACTTTCAAAATCTTTTAATGAATAGGTTTTTCCATCTGTTGCGAGCAACGAAAAGTCCGGTGCGTCCGATCCAATTTCTAATGTAAAGGGTTTCATATTCATTCCTTTTAGTAATTTCTTATACTTTTTAAAGCTTCTAACGCTTCTTTTCTTGCAATGTCATGGTCAACAATTGGATTTGGATACGTTTTTCCAAGTTCTACCCCAGCCATTTCCAATACCATTCTTGGCGCCATAAAAGGTTTATGGATCCATTTGTTATCGAGCCTATCAAGCTCCGGCACCCATTTTCTTATATAGATGCCCAACGGATCAAACTTTTCACTTTGCGTTGTTGGATTGAAAATGCGAAAATAAGGGGCTGCATCAGCACCACAACCTGCTACCCATTGCCAACCCAATGTATTATTGGCCAAATCCGCATCGACAAGCTTTTCATAAAACCAGAGAGCTCCTTGCAACCAAGGAATATTTAGATCTTTTACAAGAAAAGATCCAACAACCATGCGGACACGATTATGCATCCAACCTGTTGCAATGAGCTGTCTCATCCCGGCATCAACAAGCGGATAACCGGTCATTCCCAATTGCCACTGTTTTAACTTAACAGGATCATTTTTCCAAGGAAAATCGCTATATTTTTCTTGAAAGGGTGAATTTGTTGTTTTTGGAAAATGGTAGAGCAAATGGACTCCAAACTCTCTCCAGAATATCTGTTTTATAAAGCATTGGATCCCCTCGTTTTCAAAACTATAAGAAGTTTTAATTTCATGCAGAATCATAGCAGGGCTTATTTCGCCAAAATGCAAATAAGGAGATAGATGCGATACCCCATTTAAATCCGGCCTGTCTCTTGTTTCTTTATATTCATTAATTTGATCTTTTAAAAATTGCTTTAAAACTTTTTTTCCAAAAACAGAGCCCGGCTTCCAGTAATGGCTTAAATCCTGATGATCTTTTGGCAATTCAATCTGTTCAGAGTGTATTTTCTTTTCAAAGCTAGGTATTGGTAACTTTGGAAGAACTTGAATTTCCTTTATTTGTTTTTTCATACAAGCATTATAAAAAGGAGTAAAAACTTTAAATGGTTTTTCTTGTAGTGTGCGTATTTCCCAAGGCTCAAATAAAACATTTCCACAAAAATCAAAAACTTGAAAATTTTGAGAAGCAAATTCTGCTTTAATATAGGAATCATCTTTCAAGTTTGCAGGCTCGTAACATCTATTGTAGAAAAGTTTATTTGCATTCACCTCTTTAATTAATTCTGTTAACACCCTTAAAGGCTTGCCTTTTCGAATGATCAGGTTTAACCCTAATTTTTGAAATTCAACAGCTAAAGATATTAAGGACTTTTCAAGCCACCAAAGGCTTGTAGATCCCATTTTCCAAGCTTGGGTGGTATCATCCATAATATAAAGAGGGATAATCGGCTGACCTGCTTTGATAGCCATATTTAAGGCCTCATTGTCTTCTATGCGAAGATCCTGCCTAAACCATACAATGATTGGACTATTAGAGGCCATAATAGGTCACTCCATTTATTTTGCCATGATTGATTTGGTCCACTAGAAAACCTGGAACTGCTAATGTTTGCGTTTTACAAAATTGGCTTTTGAGAAGATTATTGATTTTTTTGACAGTTCCATCTTCATCAACTTCAGACAAATCCCTAAAGGAGCCAAATAAAAGATACACACTGTGAATAAGCGCTGTGGACAAAGATTCAGGTATATATTTCATGGGGGGCAAAATATAATTCAATGGAAAAATCTGTTTTGTTTCCATCATTGGCAAATTAAAGTAATTTGTTTTGTCATTAAATACTTTTTCAAAAATTAATTGAAATTCGGCAGAACAATTATTTCCGGCAAACTGAAAAAACCAAATGTCTTTTCCATACATTGTCAAAAGCTTTTCTGCCTCATCAAAAGTTATAAGATGAGGAGCTACGCCATGCATACGTTGAGTATAAAAGGGAGTAGGATCAGGGTAGGTTAATTGCGCTTCAACTGTACCCCCAAGGAACGATAATTGCTCCAATTTACTTTGCGGGAACTCCTTGGCGTATTTTCCAAATGGAAAAACTTGGTAGCTGCTTCCATCCTCACTTGGCAAGTAAATTGTAGAGGCTCCATGTGCACCATCTACAAAAAGAGGATCCATGCAACTTGATTCAATTGTTGCTACACAAGGCTTGTCCGGTGTGATCTTGATATTGAGCATCTTTTCTAAACGCTCTTTTGACATTGTTAAAAATATGGGAAGTTTTTCCCAAAATTTTGGAGCTGTTGTATCTATAGAGCATCTTTTAAAATCTTCAGCGTATTCTAACCCTTGAGGCTTAAAGCAAATAAGCCCCTTATTTTCAAAAACTTCCATTTGGGCAGGAAATTTTTTATTATTTTCCCAAAGCTCTTTAATATATTTCCAAGTAAAACCAATATCTCCATTCAGCTCAATTAAGGCATTATCATCCAAAATAGTAACAAATTTTCCATTTATTAAAAATTTTAAATCCTTTTTTATATAACTATTATCTAGAATATTATTTTCGTTTTTTAAAATCTGGCGATCAAACTTATTAAAAAAACCTACTCGAATAGCAAGAAGGGATACTTTCAAATCTTCAGAACAAGTTTTGTAATATTGAATCAAAAGTTTTATTGGGAAGTTATCTCTGAAAACAAGTTTAAAAAAAGCATCCGTAATCTTTTCGTTTTTAAGTAAAATCGAAATAAAATTTGGATAACGACTTAACGTTTCAATTTTTTCATTATCTTTCGATGTAATTCTCTTATCAAAATAGAGTTGACCTTTTGCACCTTTCCATTTTTTTAAAACTGTGTTCAAATGATCAACAATAGCTTTATCGTAAGCATCATCTTTTAAACGGTCAAGACCACCAAACCCACCCTTTATTCGGTATTGCAGCGAAAGAACCTTAAGAATCGTTGTTATCGTTTGATCATTAGGCTTAATAAGATTTAATTCCAATTGGCTTTGTAATATATTTCCAAATTCTATTTCTTTTTGGTAGTTGGGTTGCCTTTCAAAAAGAAAAGTATTTTTTTCCAGGCAATCTAGATCACTCGAAAAGGCTCCCAAGTTTTTTAAATCCCAATGATGGGTATGATTATTTATCATTTAAAGACCTCTTTTGTGTTTGACTTAGTCTTTGCAAATTTTTAAGATTCATCTTCGGATAGATGCTGCCTACAGCTAAACAAATCTCTTGGAAGGGGTAGAAAACCCCTTCCTTCTAAATTTATTACGCTTTAGTTTGCATCTCTCTCGAATATGAACTTGGAAAAAATTGCAAAGTCCTAGTTTAGATCAATTTTTCTAACAGAACTTAAAATAATTTACAAGATTTATAAAATCCGCTATTGTATTAGGGAAATGAATAAAGGTTTTTAATGGCTAAAATAGACAAAGAAATCATCAAAAATTTAACGACTCTTTGCCGCATTGATTGCACTGAAGATGAACAGCAAGCTCTTTTTGAAGATTTACAAAAAATTTTGAAGTATGTGGATCAGCTCGAAGAAGTTGACACGAGCAATGTTGAACCCTCCTACCATGTTTTAGAAGGAATCCATAACGTCATGCGCGAAGATATCGTGGAAAAAAGTATGCCTCGGCAGGTTTTTCTTGACCTCTCCCCTTCCCACACAGGCGGCATGATCAAAGTTCCTCAAGTCATTAACAAGTAATAACGGATTGAAATGCATCATTTATCAGCAATTGAAATTAGAGATAAGTTTTTAAAAGGCGAAGTTACAGCCGTTGCTATTACCAAGTTTTTTTTAGACAGAATTGAAAAATATGACAAAGACGTAGGGGCTTTTCTTGCGGTCTTCAAGATCCGCGCTTTAAATAAAGCAAAAGAGCTGGATGAAAAATTGGCAAGGGGTGAAAAACTAGGCAGTCTTGCAGCTATTCCCATAGCCATTAAAGATAACATTCATGTCAAAGGTGAAATCACAACGTGCGCATCCAAGTTTTTGACCAATTATAAGGCACCCTTTGATTCAACAGTCGTTGAACTTCTTGAAAAAGAAGATGCGATCATCATCGGAAAAACAAATCTTGATGAATTCGCAATGGGATCCTCATCAGAAAATTCTGCATTACAACTGACAAGAAATCCTTGGAACTTAAAATGCGTTCCCGGCGGCTCATCCGGTGGCTCTGCAGCTGCAGTAGCTGCAAGACTTTGCCCGATCGCCCTTGGCACTGATACAGGCGGATCTGTAAGACAACCGGCAGCTTTTTGCGGAATAGCAGGGTTTAAACCAACTTACGGTAGAGTTTCAAGGTATGGTCTTGTGGCTTACGGTTCATCGCTTGATCAAATTGGACCCCTTGCTACCAATACAGCAGACATTGCTCTCATTATGGAAGTGCTCGGTCAGCATTGCGATAAAGATTCTACAAGTTTAGCCTCAACAACCGATAATTATTCAGAATTTGCAAGCATAAAAGGCATGAAAATCGGTGTTCCTAGTGAATTTATTAAAAGCCTTCAAGAAGAGCCAAAAAAGGTTTTTCTTAATTCTCTTGAAGTTTTAAAAAAATTGGGTTGTACGATTGTTGATGTCGACCTTAGCATTCTAAAGTACTCGATTGCCACTTACTATATTTTGGCAACGGCCGAAGCCTCGACCAACCTTGCACGATTTGATGGCATTCGCTATGGAGTAAGAAGCCCAAATGCTAAAACTCTTGATGAAGTTTATACGTTTTCAAAAGAAAATGGTTACGGTAAAGAAGTTAAACGTCGTATTTTACTTGGAACTTATGTTCTTTCTGCAGGCTACCAGGATGATTACTATAAAAAAGCTCAAAAAATACGCACTCTGATCATCAAAAGCTATAAAAAAGCTTTTGAAGCATGCGACCTTATTGCAACACCTGTTAGTCCATTTGCCGCCTTTGAGATTGATTCCATCAAAGATCCAATCCAAATGTATTTGGAAGACATTTATACAATTCCAATCAATTTAGCAGGATTACCGGCCATCAGCATACCTGATGGATTTTCATCTGATGGCAAACCGATGGGGTTACAACTTATAGGCCCTCAAAAAGGCGATGTACGCGTGATCCAAGCAGCAAACGCCTTTGAAAAGGCGTGCCCGGAGTTTACCTCGATCCCAAAAAATTTTAGCGATTAATCAACGGAGTATTCAATGAGCCTATACGAAAACTGGGAGCCGGTAATCGGATTAGAAATCCATGCTGAATTAAATACCAAATCAAAGCTTTTCAGCAGTGCTAAAAACGGTTTTGGAGATGAGCCAAACACAAATATTAATGAAGTTTGCACAGGACAACCTGGCGCTCTACCGGTTTTAAATAAAGAAGCTGTTAAAAAAGCTGTGCAGTTTGGTTTAGCAATCGATGCAAAAGTTGCCAATTTTAGTAAATTTGACAGAAAATCTTATTTTTACCCAGACAGCCCTCGTAATTTTCAAATCACTCAATTCGAGCAGCCTATAGTTTTAGGCGGTACTGTAATTGCCGAAATTAACGGAGAAGAAAAAACTTTTGCCGTTAATCGCGTTCACTTAGAAGATGATTCCGGTATGCTAAAACACTTTAGCACTTTTACAGGGGTTGATTACAACCGTGCGGGCGTACCACTCATTGAAATTGTTTCTGAAGCCTGCATGCATAATGCTGAAGAGGCTGTTGCTTATTGTTCTGCTGTTAAGGCAATTTTACAATACTTAAATGTTTCTGATTGCAACATGGAAGAGGGCTCCCTTCGTGTGGATGCCAACGTTTCAGTAAGAATTAAAGGTGAAACCGGTTTTAGAAATAAAATCGAAATTAAAAATATGAATTCCTTTAGTAATATGTCTATGGCTATTCAGTCTGAAATCAAACGTCAGATTCATGAATATATTCAGCATCCATCAAAACCGCTTAACGAAGTGATCACACAAGCTACCTATCGATTTGATCCTGATCTTGGGATAACTGTATTGATGAGAAAAAAAGAAAAAGCAGAAGATTATCGCTATTTTCCAGAACCTGATTTAGTTCCGATTGTATTAACGGATGCTTATATTGCTGATATTAAAGCAAATCTTCCTGAATTGCCTCTGCAGCGCGAAAGACGCTATGTCAAAGATTTTGGTTTATCACTTCATCACGCGTTTGTAATTACGACAGATAAAAATCTTGCCGATTATTTTGAAGAAGCCCTAAAAACGGCTCCTAACGCAAAACAATTATGCAACTGGATCATCGTGGAATTTGCAGGTCGTTTTAAAGACAGCGGCAAAAATTTATTAAATTCTGATATTCCTGCGTTGCATGTGGCAAAACTTGTCAACATGATCAACGATGGGACAATTACCGGAAGAATTGCAAAAGCTATTGCTGATGAAATGGTTCTCTTGCCTACAAAAGATCCTGAACAAATCGCAAAAGACAATCCTGACTTTTCTCCGGTCAGTGATTTGGGCGAAATTGGTGCTCTTGTGGATCAGGTACTTGCCGAAAACCCTCAATCTGTTGTCGACTTTAAAGCCGGCCGCGATAAGGCATTTAGCTACCTTGTGGGGCAAGTGATGAAGCTTTCCCGTGGTAAGGCCTCTCCGCAGATCGTGAACGACCTCATCAACAAAAAAATCCAATAACATGAGCTTGGAAATTATTCTGGAGTGCGGTGACTTGTCACCGCTCTTTCTTAAATTCGACTTGTCGAATTTTTGATAATTCAATTATACTTTTTTCTTGTTATTA